>Ga0181612_100647_pt1 | contig 10780 bp, 9 predicted proteins | sample HoacroProtozoa21_FD_119630 | JGI IMG/M metagenome (GOLD analysis project Ga0181612, IMG submission 119630) | Hoatzin crop microbial communities from Cojedes, Venezuel. Combined Assembly of Gp0051906, Gp0051904, Gp0051908 | reverse complement strand
TCTCCTTTCTCTTCCTGTTAAAACTGCTGAACTTTTACTGGTGTAAAAGTACCCTGGGATAACGCAATCAATCCCCTAGTTATTTAATGAGTTATTTAAAGTGATATTTGGCCATTTGGATTAGGTGGCTCCTGGTGTCTTAGAATGTAGGTATGGATTGTATGCTGCTATTCATTAACATTATTATATTATAAAATAAGTAACCATTTTACTAAATGTACCACAAGCACTTTATCTTACCTACATGGTTTCTGTTATAAGAAGAGGACTAAAGAATAAAGAACAAGTATTTTATTCTACTCTCTAGTTAGGAAATGGAGCTCATAGTACTGTTCTCACCACTGTGCATTTGGTCGTGTTGTTGGTTGCTAATACGATATTGAATCTCTCAACAGTCACATTCACTGAAGCTGATAGCATGCTGGATCAACACTCTTTCAGGTTGAATGAAGGAATAATTAAATGTCTTCCTATTTTCAGACAGCTGAAACAATAGAAGCTACTGACAGAGGCACCGGTCTTTATAAAGAGGCCGAAACAAGAACTCTGGACAAGTAAAGCTGTTTCTGGAATGGATAATAAAAACTATGGCAAAGGAATTGCCAAGCTGTAGGGAAAGTCTCAGGGGTAAAGGATTGAAAAGATAGAAAAAGTAAGTTTAGCTGAATCAGGAAATAATGAGGAAAGCTTCTTTTTGGCAGATATCTGGCTAGGAAGCCATCATGAACTTCTGAATAATGAAAACTGCCTTTTGTTGTTTATTCCATCTCTGTCCAGGGACGTAGGAAATGTTTTGTAAAAAAAAAAACCAAAAATAACCCATGTAGTAATCCAAAATATGTTCTTGGCTGTATAAATCGGCTTGTCCTCTGATTCATATGCATTAGCTAACCAATTGGCAGCTATTTTACACCTGTCAAGGGAGAGTGGTCTCTTGCCTCAGACTGTGTACTACATGATGTCAGACAGGTGACAGATTATTATCTTGTAGTTGTCAAGCACTTAGTAGTACTCCTAAGTGACTCTGTGAAAAAGGAATATTATTTCAAATAAACCTGAATTTTGGAGGTGCCAGTATCCATTATTTTACACACGCTCTAAAATCCCACTTGTAGCTGGGTGTCGCTAGCAGAAAGGTCATCACGTGTGTCCAGTAAAACCTCAAAGGCAGGCAACCTGAGAAACACTTTGTAATAAGACTGATGGGGAAATGGACGGGATCTCTACATCAGCGGAACCTGAGACAGAACTTCTCCACGGGAAACTCCCAAAATACTCACATTGCCTCTTACTCATAATTTTCAACAGAGAAATAGAAAGCTTCAGTGGCACATTGCTTCTGACTGAAAAGATATATTGTACACACTCAGCGGCTCAGTGGATGTGCTGATACTGTTAGCAAATTAAGGCTGCCACTCATGAAAATCAGTAGTATTATGGCATGATGCTTATATTTCAATTACATTTGACTCTATTCATCTGTTGCAGCGACATCACAGCCAGTGGTCACTGCAAACTCGATTTCTCTCTGACATGATGCTTCACGGTCATTGGTGTTCCTGGTAGCATGATTAGTGCTGTAACGCAGCAGATATAAATCTTTAACTACCATTGACCAGCAGAAAGCACGTGCTTATGCATAACTATCACAAATTCTTTCTTCAGGATGATCGTTTGTGTCAGCTTTGACAGACTTCGTATAGAATTGAGAACTTAGTTCTTGATTCTTCAAAGCTTTTGTGGGTTGGAAGAAACATTGTCTGCACTGGGTCTACTCTTCCGTTCAAGATCAGTTAAAAGAACAAACATGAAGTCTAAGTGTTTGTGGAACTGAATGCCAGGAGACAGGTCACCTGAAAAAACCAAGCACAAGAATCTTCAATTTTGTGCTGTTTAACACAATTTAAAAGGGGATAACTCAAAAGTCTAGGTGACATACCAAATTTAATTTTAATTTGATGCAATTCTTGTTTCAAGCAAATGGATTGCATAGTTCTGTCTGCCACACTGGAAGACAGAAACGTGCCAAGCTATAGCCAAAAGCTTGCAGGAAGAAGTCTTTAAAAAAAGACGAGAATTTCTGAAAGTGATCCATATGCTCCTCTTTCCAAGGGTAAATGTGTTCTCTGAACCACCAGACTTCTAAGATTGATTTCTGACCAGCTATGGTTTTAATATTCACTGTAATATTCTACGTTTCTGCAGAAAAGGTGGCGGTGGCTCTTTCTTCTAGGAAATTTTGTTTGCCTTTAACAATGTGTAAATTAAATTATTTATAAATCAATAAGATAGGTACAAGCTAGACTGTAATACTTTTATTGTATTTCTGAATAAATGTTTTTCCGTATTTTTGTTACAAAAATTTATACGATCTATAAGAAACCTTTTTCTTTTCAGAAAGAGAAAGCAAAATCCATGAGCCAGGTTCTTGTGCATGTGAGTAATCCCAGTTCAACAATGCGGCACTACTCCCATGAGTAAGGCTCTGTCCCGTTGTCGTCAGATTCAATCTGTTGGACTAGAGGGTTGTTTCCCCCCTAAATCTGATTATACTATATACTCTGCTTTCTGTTGTTTAAAAATACCTTCTGTCAATAAATGTTGTAATTTATTTTACACACATAGCTATATAAGTGTTAATTTAAGTACTTCTTACAACCACCTTCTGGGTAGCTCCCGTTATCTCAGCCATTGGATATAAACTGTAAGGAATATAAGCTAGATTATAGAAAAGCGATGAAAAGTAAAATGCAGAGGTGAACAGAACAGCATTCTGCCTCAAAAAATTACCTTGTTTTTTTTTCCTACTGAAGTCAATCTCGAAATGATTGGACCTGTTAATAATGCCTAAGTGAACCGCTGAAATGAGAATTGAGGATGCTTAATTTATTATACTTACATCTGAATGGATATTTAAAAAAAAATATGCCATTTCCTACTAAGTATTGCTTGGCTGCCTATTTATTGATATTGTTCTTGGAAGAAAATGGAAATTCTCTTTTGCTTATGCATGCAAAGCAAATCAGTTTTGATTTTCTATCAGAGATATTTTAAAATTCCACATATAAAATTTAAAATACAATACTCTTAAGTTGTGTTTTATCAGTTTATGAAAAAGGATTATAATACAGTTTTCCTCCAAAGAAGATTCAGTGACCCAGAAGACCTTCTTTGTCTTGTGCATCTTGATAAATATTCCAGGCAGAGTACATAAACTCTGTTTCCATATACTTAAAATCTTATCATCTGAAGAAGTAAGCACTCCTCATAGTGCTTATTAGTATTTTTTTTCTCAATTTTTCAATATGAATACATGGTCCTCCATCCTTGCTGTTCTTATTCTCGGAAATAGTTTCTGTGGAATCCCTGCCTAGCGATATGCCCTCAAGTGCCCAGTTTCAGCTTTTGAGAAGTCCCATTGATTTCAGCAAATTATTTGAATTTATAAAATTACTCTCAAGCTCAAGTACCTGTAGAAACTGTAATCTAGGCAAAGCAGCATAGCTTAAGAACATTTCTGACATTATCCCTGCAATTAAATTCTATATCTAATTTATCATATTCTGCTACTGCAGCCCATCTAGTCTAGTCTCTTAGTTTCTTTAACTTATCTAGCACCAATATACCCACAGACATATAGCTTAAATATATAGTGTATTACAGTATCATAGTATAACTGAGGTGGGAGTGGCTTTGTGAAGGTCTCTCATCCAACCTCCTGCTCAGGATGCAGGGCTAGCTGTGAGATTGGTCCAGGATGCTTAGGACTTTACCCAGTCGGGTCTTGAAAACCTCCAGCAACGGAGCCTGCCCAGCTTCTCTGGGTGACCTGATGGACTTTCCTCATGGGGAAAAAACTTGTCTTTACATCCAGTCTGAACCTCTCATTTCAGTTTATCCCCATTGTCTCTCATTCATGCACCACCATGAAGACGCTGGCTCCACCTCCTCGATGCCCTCCTTGTAGGTCCTGGGGGGCTGCTGTTAGGTCCCACACAGTAAAGACTTCTCCAGGCTGAACAAGCCCTGGCCATGCAACCTCCGCTCAGAGGATGAGCGATCCGGTCCCTACCAGCTTGGCTGCTGTTCCCTGGACTTGTGTCTTTGTTGTGTGGTGGGGCCCAAAGCCCTGCAGCACTCTGGATGTGGTCTAATGAGTGCTGTGTAGAGGGGGATAGTCCCTTCCCTTGACCGACTGGCCGTGCCCCTGCTCATGCCGCCCATGAGGCTGATGGCCCTCTCTGCTGCTCTCATTCAGCTCGCTGCCCACCATCACCCCCACGGCCTCTTCCACAGAGCTGCTCCAGCCCTGCAGTCCCCAGGCCGGGTTGTAGCAGGGGGTTATTTCTTTAGAGGAGCAGGACTTGGCCTTGGCCCTCGCTCGATTTCACAGATTTCGTAAGGGTCCTGTTGGCCCGTTCCTCCAGCCTGTCTGGGTCCCTCGAGATGGCAGTCCTGCACAAGAGCGTACCAGCTGGTGTCCCCAGGGTGGTGCCATCTGTGTGTCTCAGGTGTGCACGTATTGTTGTGTAGATATGTATATACATAAATAAATATACATAGTACATATATATACACATAAGTACATAGTGTTTAAAAAATAATTGTGCATGTTAGTTATAGAATTCTAATTACACTTTAGTCACGTGTCACTTTATGCTTCTGATTTTGCTGTGAATGTTAGTTTGACCTTGACTTCAATTGGATTTAGGTAGCCCCTGGGTTTTGTGCCTTAATAATAACTTTAATGCATTTTCTTAACTATTCAGATACCGAGTATGCTAACCTTTTTTTTTTCCCCAGGTCTGATTAAGATGCACTTAAACTTCTATTGGTGTGTAGGGGTGCTAAATTAAACTTGAACTCAAAGTGAGTAAGAAACATACTTTCAAAATTCACGTTCAAGCTTATCTTATTAATAGTCTTCTCTAAATACTTCTTTTTTTCCTCCACATCGTCTATGGAATTTTACTTTGAAAAAAGGTGTTTTGTCAGTGTTGGTAGAATGATAATAAGCTCATCGATAAGGAGGGAAAAATTTAAAGCTATCAATAACAAGGCACAGTCAGATCTATCAGACATAAGTAGGAGGTCATTTATCTGCAAGAGTCTTGATAAGCTGATGCAAATTTTTCCAAGAGCTCCTATGCCTCTCTAGTTTTAACCCACAAGCAGTCACTAAAGGTCAGCAGGCTACCGGTGTCCCACTAAGAGAAAACTTTACAACATATTCCCAACCCCAATTTCTGTGGAGCATCCTGAAACATGTACTGCCTTGCAGAAGGTAAATCGCAGGTGCAGGTGTTCTCTCTTCTTAGAAGATGTCTACATCTACAGTGAATGAGGCCTCACCTCAAGCAGCTGCCAGCAGAACTGAGCTTCCTATGTTAGCTTCAAATGCATCCTGATTTAAAGAAACAGGTCCTTACAATCTGTCCCCAAATGCTTTAGCAACTTCCAAGACCCCTAATAAGCTCATTACATATAGGGATTTAAAGTCATCCTATAGGCTTCTTCATGTAAACAGGTAAACTCACCTATTTTATTTATCTTCTACAAGCATATTTTTCATGTTTGATCACATTCTGAAGTCTCCTTGTCTTCTCTCATCTGCATTGATTTAAAGAAAGGAAAAGATTTCTGGTTAAATGCTGTAAAGCTGGAATTCTATCTAACTGCTGCAAAGTTTTCTGAAGGCTTTTTACCAGCAGCAAATGACCTGGATTTTCAGTGGTTCTGCACAACATTTTCTTCCATCAAGGAACTGCTTGTTTTCTTTTCTTGGTGTCCTTGAACAACCCTGAGTAGAAGACAAAATGATATATTTATCTTCCTCGTTCTCTTTCCCTTCAGCTGAACTGTCAAATCACAGCTCTTGCCCTTGACACGGCAGTTTCTGACTTTGTACAACCCAGAGGAAAAGAAAGAGTAGGAAAGGTATGGGGATTTTTCTGGAGTTTGCAGGTGGAGTTAGTACAATGAAAACAGACATTCAGTCAGATACAGAGTTATGAAGAAAGTTTACGAATATGGTCTTGAAGACTCTGTAGAACCAATAAATGAGCAAAGCAACATGTAGAGCTTTGCCTGCTAACAGAGATGGGTCTGCCCGCCTATACCACAAGCAAATAAGAACCAGTCAGCTGTTGAGTGAAGGGATGTCCCACCACCCGTGGAGATGATAGTCTATTTACTGGCAAGTTCCTGAGCATTTTGAAAATGAATATGATGAAGTCATTCATTTCAAGCTCTGAAGAGTGTGGATAACATACTGCACATGTTATGTGACTGTCAAATCAGTTTTGAATACAGATCAGGGAACTCCAAGTGTGTGTATGTAAACTGTTAATTTTCTGTTCTGGTGGAAACTTGTATTTTAATGTAAAGAGCAACAAGATACCATAGATCTTAGAAATGCCAGTTGATCTGCTAAGGGCTCCTCTTTAAAGTAGACTTTTTTGCCGTTTCTTGGTGTTACTTTATTATTGAGCAAAAAGAATACATGATATTCAATCTTTGAAGAATATAAGAACCATAAGCACCAGCATGTCAAATGCAGAAATGCAAAAATTCCAGAAAACAACCAATTCTGGCCTGCATTTCGGTAAAGAGTTAAACATTGCTGAAGAAGACAGAACTACAAAATTATAGCTTTTATGTTTTCAGTCTCTTCATACTGCATTTAAATTGTACATCCAGTTGCTTCATTTTTTACCACTTTCCCACATCTCTGCACTTACTTTCCAAGCTCTTCATTACTTAATCTTGTTCTTTTAATAAGTTTCTTCATTTTTCCATGTACTTTCTGGATTTTTCCTTAAGCTTTTTATATCAAGTTGCAGTTTTTGGAAGACTCAATTTGCTTTAGCACTTTCCAAATCTTTTACTTTGTGTTTCAGTTCTTTCTTCATGACTTCACTCTTTGTGCCTAATTAGTCTATCAGACCTTCATAGGTATTTTTAGACAGCTGGTATCTAGGCACCCTATTACTATTAAAGATATTAGAAAGTTCTGTAAAATGACACTATAAAAAGAAATACTCATCAGGAGGAGTCATACTGCAGAGATACAAGAAGTGCTGACAAAGGGCTGGTCATTCCAGCTCTCCTGCACTGCAAACCTACAGGACAAACAGCCTCACAATTAAATGAAGCAGCAGGCAGCGACCATGCATAATTCTGTTTTTTTTCTGTGATGCCACTTCTGTACAAATAGTGATAACAGGCTTTTTACATCAGTGGGTCCACACAGGCACATGTAAATAACAGCTTGAGCAGATATTGGGGGGGTATATGGACAATCTAACCATCCTACAGAAAAGAGTTATGAAGTTGGTCAGTAAGGAGAAGACAGTCTCATTTTCTCACCTGTGCCATTTCTGGTCTAGGAGAAATCTTTTGCCACATCCTGCTCCCATGGCTAACACAGTAATAGCCGTTCCAGTATGGAGAAAGCAGAGTACAGCATGAAGAACCACAATTCTGTGCACACATTGCTTTTGTGGCCCCGGAAGGTCTGTATGTGGTATTGCACTATTTGGCGAAGCTCTTATTCCCATATCATCATTATTCTCACCAGCTTTTGCATGCAAAGTGATAAAAAGTGTTTATACTTTGTCATCAAAGAAACTGACTGCCTCACACAAAATCAGTCCTGATCCTTCTTTTCCTTTTGCTACCAGGACTCCAGCTGCAAAACTTCCTGACAATCTTTCCGACTCAGCAGACCTCAGGAAGGATGGGATTTTTTGCATTTTTTGCTACTTTCAAGTACTTCACAAGAACAGAACTACCCATCCTCCTGCTGCTTCAGTCTCTCAGATGAACTAAGAGCACTCAGAAGCTGCTGTGGTGGTGCTGGACAGATTGCTTTTCTAAACCCGAAGCAACTACTGCTTCTCTTCTCCACTTTTCCATCTTGTAAAAGAGATGAAATGGAAAAAGGCATCATGGGCTTGAGATGACATCAGTGAGAAATTGTTACCTGATAAAATAGCACTCAACAGCCTGCCAGTGCTGGTTGGAGGCCAAGAAAGAGATAATCTGGCAGCCCTTTTTGGCTGGGAAAGCCCTGCTGCTGCTGCTTCCTATATGTTTTCTCATCAGCGATGCAGTCAAAGGGTTGCCATCCAAGAGTAAAATCAGACCCACAAACCCTCAGTCACAGGGTGAGCATGAGTTCAGAAGGCCCTGAAGCACCTCAAAACACCATCGATTCATGCAGTGAAAAATCACAAGGAAGATAACATCTGACAGGTATAAGTTCCCAACACTGTGTCAAATTGTATTTTGACCACAGATACACACACACACACAAATGAATCAAATAATTTAAAGCAAATGTCACTGCTGGTTTGTTCAAGGTTTCAGAAGTCTCTGAGATCTCACTACCACACACCTTATTATATTCTCAGATTGAAACAGAGAAAAAAAGCTTTCACTCCTTTTTCTGCTGTTATTTGATTTTCCAGCTTTGAATGAAGTTGTTATTGAACTGAATTAGTTCAAAACTGAACCAAAGAATACATTCTTCCTGTACCTGCAGAAGAAGAAACATTTATCAAAAGATGGATTAGTACTCCAATAAAATAATTCCAAACATTAAGCTAATAACTTCTTCTACTTCATTGTCATTAGCATTTAGAGCAAATACTTACTGATTGTTCTTTTTTTAATTTAAAGGACAGTTAAATTAATCTAAGTTCATACTATTTAGAATTTTATCTGTCTCCAATTTTTATTTTTAATATCTGTTGATTTTTTACGTGCTTATATGTTCATTAAAACTTCCTTGTTCCCATTCTACATACTTATATTTTTTGCTGGTTTTTTACTGGTAGTTTGGTTTCTGTTTTGGGGTTGTACTTCTACATCGCTGTTTCCCAGTTATTACACCCTGGAACATTACTGGAGTTAAACTGGAAACACATAAACTAATTTTGCCCTTTTAAATACAACAGGGCCACAGACCGTTGTCACGTCTTGTGTGCAAGTGGTCTTGAATGGCCAAATTAACAGTGTCTCCTGCTCTTCCCTGGCCTTCCACAGGCCCCATGTGGTGCCCACTGTCCTTTGAGTGTGAGGTGAGAATTCTCAGTCCAGACTGTCTGACATGAACGTGACAGCCGTGTTGCAGCACAAGAGAGTGGTGTTTACCTACTCCACAGCATTTTCTGGGGTGTAGTGGGAGGCTATGTGGGAGACTTGAGGCTGCGTAATTTACTGGGATAGTGCAGAAGGGATCAAGCCTGGTTCTGCCTTTCCCATAACTGCTTTTGTAAATTATTGTCTTGGAGTCAGGAAGTATGTTAACAACTAAACAGAGTCAACAGTCCGTGGTCCCATGTTCTGGCTTGCACTCTGACCTTGCTTTATTTGGTAGTGTTAAATGTAACTATCCTGAAACAAGGGCACGCTCTGAAATAATGCTCTTTAATAACAGAGTGATACGCAATCATGGCATGAAAAAGTCTCATTGTCTTCCTAATTTCTGGCACAGGTAAATTGGCGTGTTCCTAGTATTGACATAATCTGCTTGAGCCAGCAACCTTCAACTAGCTAAGTCTGTGTTCACATACTGAACCACAGGAATTTCTGTCTGAACATGAGGAAGAACTTCTTCCCTCTGAGGGTGACGGAGCCCTGGAACAGGCTGCCCAGGGAGGTTGTGGAGTCTCCCTCTCTGGAGATATTCAAGCCCCTCCTGGACGCGGTCCTGTGCAGCCTGCTGTAGGTGACCCTGCTTCGGCAGGAGGTTTGGACTAGATGACCCACAGAGGTCCATTCCAACCCCTACCATTCTGTGATAAGGCAGAGTTATGCAGTGAAGCCAATCACTTTGTCCCCTGGTCTGCCAAGGGCTCTTTTGCTGTTTTGCCTCTTAATTCTGACAAGATAAAGTGACCCTGAGGTTTTCCACACCTTTGGTGATTTCTAAGACAGTAAGAAAGGACCTACAAAGTTTTTACTAGAAAAAATAAAGAAATAATTGAAGAAAAAACATCACCCTCATATATAGATTACCAGTGCCCTTTCAGCTGTCGGGTGAGTGTCCCTCCCTGTTGGGAAGGTTAATCAGTGAGCTCCTGCCCAGTTCTGGAAAGGTCTCCACTAATGACTACCTCTATCTTGGACAGTGAACTCTGGAACCCACCCTGGTGGAGATGAGTTCTCATGTCCATGTACTCAAAGGCGTTCTACCCCCCACCGTCTGGACACATCCATACCACATAGCTTTTGGTTGTGCATCTCCTCTGGGCAACAAGTGCAAACTTAAAGACTTAAAAAACACTTCTGATTCAAATTGTCATTTTTTTTTTTCTTTTAATTCGAAGTGCAACACAGCTCACCAGAGTGGTGTGTTTTCAACATGAAACTGAAGATGTGTTTTCTTGGCCTCTTACATGAAGGCATGTGATGGCATCTGAGGAGATAAAGTTGACTGGGTTGTTGTTGGAAGACAATGTGGGAGAGAAAAAACACTTGTCTGCTGTAGTATTCTACCCATGCTGCTTAGCTCAAAAAAAGAGACCAAGGTTCAAGGGTAAATTTGAGTGCAAAGTTGTTTGACAATGCAGATGTACTCTTCATTTGTCTTTGAATAGGTCTATAGAATCATAAAATCGTAGAATGATAGTGGTTAGAAGGGATCTTAAAGATCATCTTGTTCCAACTCCCCTGCCATGAGCAGGGACATCTTCTACTAGACCAGGTTGCTCAGAGCTCCATCCAACCTGGCCTTGAACACTGCCAGGGAGGGGGCATCCACAGCTTCTCTGGG
>Ga0181612_173878_pt1 | contig 10781 bp, 8 predicted proteins | sample HoacroProtozoa21_FD_119630 | JGI IMG/M metagenome (GOLD analysis project Ga0181612, IMG submission 119630) | Hoatzin crop microbial communities from Cojedes, Venezuel. Combined Assembly of Gp0051906, Gp0051904, Gp0051908 | reverse complement strand
GACAAGGTCCCGTGCAGCCTGCTGTAGGTGACCCTGCTTCGGCAGGGGGGTTGGACTGGCTGACCCACATAGGGCCCTTCCAACCCCTACCATTCTGAGATTCTGTGATATACTTCCAAGATATCCAGCTAGTGTGGAAGTTGTACAAGTGTTTGTTTCCTCATATCTCAATCACTGGTCATTTGTTTAGTGTTAAACTGCTATTTACTCTCACCTCAAACTGCCAGTGGCATTGAACAACTCTTAAAAGTGAAGAATAAAAGTGATATTTAAAGTTTTAAAATCATCTTTCACTCCTGTGCGTACAAGATGGTCTTGGGTTTGGAGTCCATTTTCTGCTCTGGGGTCAAACACTCACTTGCATAACAGCTGCAACTCAGATCTACGGTGGAGAGCTGTACTCACTTTGACTGGGTTAACCAGCAGCCAAGTATTATGTGTAAAAATGGGTTTAGCGAAAGAGCAAAATTTATTGATGCAAACTGAATTCTTCAAGCGGGCAGCTACCTTCAGTTACTGTAGAGGGAAGCTAGGCAGGTTAGTGTCCCTAGACTGAATTTAGACTTTGTAAATAAGCCCTCAAGCATTAACATGCAAGTCAGTGCAGACATCCAGCAGGAAACAATTTACAAATTACTATGCTTGAGGTTGCAAATACCAGTTTAAGAAAGATTTGATTGTTGAATTCAACTTAAATGCTGATTCTGGTTTTCATAAATGGAGGTGAAAGCTAGAAGCTCAGCTAGAGGTCTCAGCTCAAAGAAGAGCTTCCAAAAGTAAGACTGCAGACACAGCCGAATAGTTAAATGGAAGGAAGTTGTAGGAATTCCTGGAGAATATGATGAAGTGATGGCCTCCAAGGAGTTTGAAAAAGGTGGCGTTTGTTAATGAAAAAGCTAGAGTGTGCATCATGGCAGACTCATTTTGAAGCAAGGAGAAGGCACCCAAAAGGGACTGTCCAAATAGACTCTTTGCAGTACTCTGCTCAGCTTGAAATCTCAGTGTCTTCATGGAAGAGAAGATATGGACCGAGCAGCCAGAGATAAACAGAAATAGCAAAGCTATGCTGCTCTTATAAATAATACACAACCATTTTTGATAGACATGAATTCTGTGCAGATATGGACATAGATTCATAGCCCTCTCCAGCTATCAGGAGGTATCAATGATATTGATATATGGTATCAAACCTAACCCTATATTCTTGGCCCAAACAGCTCCAAACATTGAGACATTTTATCTCCGCAAAATGAACTACCACACACTGGCAAACTGATAATTTAGAACAATTCCCTTGTTCGTACAGATTGAGAATACTCTTTTTTTTCCTTTCTTTTTCATGTGGAAAGGAAGAATAAAGTTGTAGGACATTCTAACTTGGTAGCATCATGTAATTACTCAACCCATACCCTGTTTTACATCAACAGTAGGAACTTGTTTATTATATATGTATAGATTTACTTCAAATATGTATATATGGCTTCACTTTTTGTTTGAAGTTTCACATAACCTTTCAGAAGTGAGTAGGTAGCAACTTTATTCTTCCATCTGTCTAATTTACAGTGTACTTTCTTAAATTGAAGGGAAATTGCACAAAAGAATTCTAAAATATGATCCCCCAAAATTGGGTCTGTCAAGAGGTATAAACTTTGACTGTGCTTTGGTTGTAAACAGATGATCTAGATTGATCTGACTTGCAGAAAGATAATGCTGGGTAAAACTTGCTATTGTTAAACGACACATGAATAATGGACTGGATTTGGGATCAGTCAACTCTTCTGGTTTTAATAATTTATTTTCTTTTCTTCCATTTCATAACTGAACTGTTGATGTAATCCTACCCCATGTGAATGCTAAGCTCAGGGTTTCACAATAAAAGAAATGCCATCTAAACCAGCATGAAATATCCACACAGTGTAATCTAAGGTGCCCACAAAAGCTGGAAGAGGACTAGGCTCCTGATGTAGCCAATGGGGTCTCCAGGGAGTAATTAAATTTGCAGCAAAATGTTTTAATCTTGCCTCTCGTTTCTCTTTGCTTGCCTGAAGAAATGTAGTATCTTATTTCAGTAGAGGATGGACCATGCAACAAGTGGGAAAGCAGGAGATCTGACTTGAATTGGGTGACATCAGGCTCCCTGAACTGGGCCCTCTTGTCATGTTTTCACCAAGAAAAGCCAAAAGGAAACGTTAGGTGACCTGACTACGTACCACAGCCCAGGAAACTTTCCAAAGAATTTTCTTTATCATCAGAATTATAAACTCTGTTTGGGCACTAACAATCCTTTAAAACAGTCACTTGTCATCTAATGACTGCATCTTGAGAATCTATTTCTGAGCTAAATATTTGCACCCAGGATGACAGCAAAACCCATGGGCAACATCTGTACCAGGGAACTAAACAGTGTCACTTTTGCTTTGAAGCCGATAACCTTACTGCCTACTGGGAACGGTCCTGGGCCTGTTTTAGCTGACCTGTGTCTGGGACTTAGGACAGTGCTAGCTGGCCCAGCCCAAAAAATGCTATCAACTATTCTGTGAATTGAACAAGGTGAACGGTCAAATTCCAGCATCTTTGTGGTGATCTGGCATTGTTTAATTTACCAATATTGTGGTTTTCTGTGCACTATACTGGATTAATTGTCAGAATACAGCAATCTTCTGTTTTCTGTCACAGGATTTACTGTGTCTTTGCTGACTCTAGCAGACATTTCTTCCCCAAATGGGGATCAAGTGGTAATCTCTTCTTCTTGAACAGACTACACTGATCTGATCAAGCTATTTAAGACTCTCTTTACTAGGCATGTTTTTAAGACATCATAGCTGTCCTTTTTTAGCCTTTTCTGATAGAAAAACTTCTTTTTGTAATTAATATTGTATATATCCTACCTTCCTAGGCTAAACTGATACTTGTTATACACCCAAGGCTTGAGAGGCATTGCAGCAACCAAACACATTCAGCTGACTGTCTGCTGCCAAGGAACATCCGATGAAGGACCCTGCGCCGAACAGCTAATAAGTAGGTGCTTGATTTCTTGAGTTAGGTGGTGTCACTGTTCAAAAACCATATGAAACTCAATGAGACCACAAAGGGGCACTGGAACAAGTTGCTCACAGAAGAGCTCCACCTGTTGTGGAATCTCCATCTTAGAGATGTACAAAAGCCAACCAGATACTGCCTTGAGCAATCTACTGTAGCTAACCCTGTTCTGAGCAGGGGGCTTGGACTAGACGACCTTCACACATGCCTTCCAGCCTCAGTGATTCTGTGAGTCTGCCATCGTGTAGGTGCCCTTTTTATTGGATCAAGGTTTGGAACATTTGTCTCTCTTCACCCATAGCTTATGCCTTCCCAGTTCTCCAGTTTAAACAGGAACCTCACAACCTTTTTGTCGTATCTGTTCAGATTTTTTAGGCCAGCAATTACTGTCATTGAATTAGAGTTTTATAAGCTCTGGAGAAGAACCGGTGGACTGTTCCATGTCCTAGTGTGTATCTATGCCATGAATATGTGCAGACTCCATTGTGCTTCTACTGACTTTGGAGCGACGTGGGATGGGTTGGGGAAATTTTTCAGAAACATTTGAGCTGACTACACATAAGCCAACCTCTAGTCAAGAAGTAGCTTAGACCAGGGAAGTGTTTTCTGAGGATGGGAATCATTGGGTTGTAGCATCCCTTGAATTCTCCATTCCGTTAATACAATGAGCTGCAGTGTCTGTTCTCTGATGGAAGAATAGACATTCTCTCTCTCCTCTCCTCCACTATATCTTACCTACATACAGCTCCTGACAGCAGGACTTGGGAACTGGAGCACTGTTGTGAGCTAACGAAGCTACCTAACTCTCTAACTCTTAGTAGTGCTCAGTATCCTTTAAAAATAAGGTTTGTGTCTCTGGCAGCAGAATGAGTGCTGAATTTGGTACCCAAGTTCTCTGTTCAATGGTGGAGGCACATTTACTAAGAACAAAACTCATAACACCCAGCATGCTGACAGTGAAGAGTCCTGGTGTGGGGCCATGGTCCCGGATACAGGGATTTTGTTTCTCTGAAGTGATAACTATACCCTGAGCAGCACCTCTGTGAGATTGGTTCATTTTGAAGCTGTAGCTAGTGGCCAATACTGAGCCAACACTACCCCTGCAGATCTTTTTTTGTGCCATAGCTGTCCATTGCAAAATCTATTAACAACCTTTGGAGCAAGAGCTCCCTTCAGCGCCGTACTAGAGAGTCAGATACCATTTGTTTTTTCTCCCTCCAATCTCGTGACTTAGGTATGGAGCAATCCAGCTTCAAGTGGAGAGGAAAGCATATCTCTGTCATGCCATTTTCCTCACCCCGAAGCATCTGTAACCTGCAGAATAAAATACTCTTACAGGAGAAGCAGGTATTTGAGCCTCTGAAACCAGAAGAGAGAACTGATTTCGCCATTTCACAGAGGATGGCTAAGCTTTTAGGACAAAGATGTCCGAGAAGGCCGTGAGCGCTGCTGAGCCCTGTGCTGTATGTTGTGTTGCATGTACTTGGCTGCTGAATTAAACTCCTCAAAGTCTTCAGTGCAGGGAACTCTGGTGTGTAAATCCCAGACAGCTTCAGCGGGGAGCAAGCACAGAGATGTGCAGCAAAGCTGAGGTGGCAGCATATCTGTGCATGGCCAGTTTTGCTTTCTGGTGAGACTCAAAGATGTTAAAGTCTCTCAGATTCCTAAGGATTTCAGAATTTAGGCTGTTACTCTATCCTTACGCACCTAAATTCCACCTAGGTTGCACATGAGATGCTTACGTGCTCTTGGGGATCCTAAAATTCCCTATGTCTGAACAGAGTAAAATAGGCCAAGCAGAGAATGATGCTAATGCAGCTTAGCATATCCAGGTACTGGAATTAAATAATTTAGAACAGATCAGCTCTACAATGTGCTGACGGGGTACTGCCCAGGCTAAAAGTCAACTTAATGCCATTGCAACTACAGACCTCTAAACTGCATGCACCAAAATCAAGACCTAAATTGATAGATGAGCCTGCAACACATATTTGGAACCTGGAGCAAAACTTTGCATTGTTTGTAAAGACTGAGAGAGCATTCTGATGATTTTAGGCTCAGATATTATAAGGAGAAGGTAAACTTGGATGTCAGGCATTGCTCTCGTTGCTTGCCCAGTAACAACACTGGAGTGTCTCCAGAGTGAACTCACAGCTTGGTTCTGCTGTGGTGCTCTGCAGCTGTGGACACCGGACTGATCATCCTCCAGTTCTGCCCTGGAGCAGCTCTGAAAGTCCTGCCTTCAGTGACTTTGACCCTTCCGAACCCCTGCAGCAAACAGCTTTCCTCTAATACTTCAACAAAGAGATCTCCCTGCCCCAACCTTGTATTTCCCATACACAGCCATAAAGCTGGAAAACAAAACTCCCACCTTTCCTTCCCCTGCCTGATCCCTCAGCCTGGATTTATTTTCCCAAGGCTGCTGATGGTTGAATGACAAGTGTTTTTGCTCAGGAATGGTGGTCTGAGGGGATTTGCCTTGTGAAGGTGCTTGACAAGCCAAGGAGCAGAGCCGTGTGAGAGGAGGGGGTGGGTGGGGAGATGCTCTGCCAGCCAGGCAGGCGGGACCGTGCTGGCAGTGGCTCTGCCTGGCTTTCACTGTCTCCCCGGGGAGGAAGCCTTTCTCTCGCTCCAGGCTTCTCCCCTGCCACACGAGAGGGAGGGAGAGAGGAGAGACCAGAAGGGTCCCTGCTTACTGACGGCACCCAACTGCCCGGCTCACGTCTGCAGCAGGCAAACCATGAGGAAGAGTCTCTTTGCCCCCACAGTCACTTTGCCTTTGATTTAAAACCTTCACCTGCTTCCACAAGGGACAATGGAGGAGCAGTACATTTCCAAACTCCACCCGATAGTGGATTATGGAGCTGGGGTCTTTCTTCTGATCATAGGTGAGTTCTGCCTTCACAGTCTGCCTGTTTGCTTCAAGCCTAGGAGCAGATGCACCGGGGCTGCCCCGTCCATGCTGCGGTCAGCCAGAGGAAACTGGAGGGAAATGATAGAAAAACTGTTTCCACGTAGGTTCCTGCTTACTGCCTTCAAGTTGGTTGGATGCCAGGATTAATCTCCGCTCTGAGATCTTTTGTTTCGATGCTGAAGACTTGCCAGCATAAGTTTGTTTCTGTGGTGTCATAAGTACTCAAAATAAGTTGTCTCCCGCTTATCCTGGCACCTCAGCCCTGTGCACTGAGAGATGAGGCAGCCCGTTTCACGGGACTGATCAGGGGAGAGCAACTTTGCTGTGACCCTTGCAGGGGGATGTTCATTACGCCTGAAGAACAGCTGTGTCTTGGTAGGATAAACTGGTATAAAACGGCAAAGGGTTTCCAAATAGCACTTCTGCTTTTTATAATGGCTCATTTGCCCTGCTGAAGGCAGCTTTACAATGAAATGCAAGTGGGGATGTGTACCAGTCTGTCCAACATGACTTCAGCTGAGCGTTTTCTTCCTTGTCTGTTTGTTGCATGCACCCAGGTGATTTGTTTGCTATCGGTGTAGATTTGGAGAGGAGCTGAACTGGTTTCGGCATGCAGTCCAACTGAATTTTGCTAAGATGCAAGTACCTTCCTCCCTTCAGCTCATTTGAAAACCCTGGTTGAGATGCATTTAAGAAAGACAAGCATATATTTTTATGTGCTTTAATAGAGAGGCTTTGGGCAGCAATACTAGGCTTTAGCATTTCACATCTCACCCCTGTTTCTACGTGCTTTTCCCTGCACTGTGCTGTCCCCTCAGTTGTGCTGACAGCAGAGAGTACAGCTCAGGGTGACATAAATCGCTATTTGCAAAACAACGAAGGGTTTTTGTGTTAATGCAAGTCAGGGTGCCAGCTGTTTTCTCACACAAAACAAGTACATAGATGCAGTTCACAGTTCTGTCCCGTGCCAGCCAGCAGCCCCACAGGCAGTGGGATGGGGGGGAACAACATCTGGTGAAGTAAAAGAGAGGGTGTTCCTGGACGTCCACCTCTGAAGGTGAGACCAAGAGCTACTTTCTGCCTCTTGATTAGGGGTCAGGGCTCTGTCAGAAGAAAGTGAACTGGGTTCATTTCCCTCCTGAAGCCTGAGGATATCCCAGCCCATGGCTGTCATTCGGCAGCTCTTCCCACCACGCCACAGGTTGCTCTGTCAGCAAGCGGTCCCGTGCCAAGCCACCGTGGGCATCTCTGCGTGTGCAGACATGCAACTCTCGAGAGCTCAGGGAACTCTTCAAGCAGATCCAGAGGTGCCAAGGGAACACGTGTGGTTAGAAAGTGAATGAGTGAGGGATGCGGCGTCTCAGATTTGTATCTCTGTTCTGTTTAAGGGTTTCTCTTGGCATCTCTGCCCATCCTGGGATTTACGCCAATGTATTTATTCCATTTTGTTGCATGCGCCTTTATTAATTCCTCTGTGGGCACTTTATTATGGGGTAGCTGTGAGCAAATGCAGCCTTTCTGCTTTCATAGCAGCAAGCAAACATGACAGAATCTTCTTCTGTTTCCCTATTTCACTTCTGACTTTAGAGGACACCTTCTCAGGAAAACCTTTGATCAAAATGTACCTCCAGCACAATGTTCACTTGCAAGAAAAGAGAAAATGAGTTGTTTGCTGCGTATACTTTTGACACTGTTGTCATGAATGCTCTGAAGCCCTATGGCATATCTGAATAATGTATGCCTGACAGGTCCTTTTGCAAAGCAATCGCTGGGCTGTTGCATGCCTCTGGCAAAACAATTTGCATGGTCTGGCTCACTGCGCTCAGAGACCACCAGAACAGCGTGGGTGTCTGAACTGCGGCACAGAGCAGTTCTCAGCTGCTTGACCAGCGAGGACCCTGAGCTGCCCAGGCAGCACACGCCAACTGTCAAGGCAGCTCAGAGCCCGGGAGGCTTGTGCTGGGGCTCCAGAGGAAGCTACGAGGCAAAGCGGGAAGGCTTTGGGAAGTGCAGGGCACCAGATGAGAGGAGGGGACAAGCAGGCAGGATGGCTGGAGTTCTTCAGTGGGAAGGAGAAGTAAGTGGGGATATTACCAGGGAAAAATGAAGGTGGATAGGCCCATTTTACGTGATGGTATGTTGTGCAAGATACTGTAAGAGAGTGGAGTGAACGGGTGTGGGCTATTCAAGTGATAGGAGCCTCGGGGGAATATAATGCGTCGAGAGGGAGGTGTGACATGGAAAGAGCTATAGTGTGGTGATAGGAAGGGGCAAGATACGATCTACTATTCATATGACAAAATTTCCCCCGGTCAGTAAGGCTGGCCAGCACTACAGGAGGCTGTGAACAGAAATCTGAAGCACTCTTTGCTCTAGCAGGTCCATAGTGGAAACACAGCCTGACTGGGAAATCCCCGTCTAGCAGGGAGGCAGGAACTGAAACCCAGGAGCTGGCTGAAGCGAACCAGTGGATGCTGTGGTGAGGATGCCGAGCTGTGGAGCAGCTCTCAGAAATACCAGCCAGGTGGTATTTCCTATCTGCTATCTAAGAGCACACGTCTTCTCGCCATGAGCTGAAGAACAAGGTGTCATAGCAGGGCATAGCAGAGACACACCGGCGTGTTTGCAAAGCAGCAGTGCGGCACAGCCTTGGCCTGGGGGATGCTGAATCCTGGCTAGTCTCACAGTCCGTGCTGTCTTCTAGACTTTAGCGCCAGGCTAACCACCAGCGTTTTTCACATCTTTTGTACAGATAAGCATTTCACAGATGTGCTGTGTGATATTATTGTCTCTTCTGATTATTCTCTTTCAGCCATCCTCACAATCCTTGGAAATTCAGCTGTCCTAGCTACAGCTGTGAAGCGCTCTTCCCTCCTGAAGTCACCGGAGCTGCTTACAGTCAACTTGGCAGTAGCAGATATTGGAATGGCAATCAGCATGTATCCGTTGGCCATTGCATCCGCCTGGAACCACGCTTGGCTGGGAGGAGATGCCTCCTGCATATATTATGCCCTGATGGGTTTCCTTTTTGGTGTCTGCAGCATGATGACCCTGTGTGCCATGGCTGTGATTCGATTCCTTGTTACCAATTCATCCAAATCTAACAGTGAGTAATTACATCTCTGGTAAACTCATAAGGGTGCGTTTGGGCTATTATATTCAGAGAGGTACTTTGCTGAACATGGTGTGGAGTTCAATAACTGTAGGAATAAGCCTCAACTTTTAGTCCAATATCAAACCTCCAATGTTCCTTAAAGGATTTGATTAAATTCCTTATTAAACAGTGAGCCTTCTCACCTCTCAGTAATACCAGGTGACACTAACTGAGGGTGCAGAGCCCAAATGTTTTGCTGGACCAGACTGTCTTCTCTTCCTATTTGTGTGCAAGCACAACTATTGAACCTTGAGAGGAAAGAGTGTTCCCCTGACATTCCTGGGCTGGAAGCATGGTACTTTTTGGTCAGCTTGAGCTTGCAAAGCTCCCTGATTTAGCAGATTTTAGATCAGCACCAAGGGCTGCACTGAGATCTCACCCAATCCATAGACACTCTCTGTTATGTTTTTCAAGAAGACCAAAGGTTAGGGAACTGCAGCAGCAGCCCAGGCATACTTGTAGCCACTATCCTTCCATTGGAGAAGAAGTTATGGAAAAAACCATGTGGCTGAGATGAGATTCATATACACTTGCTCTTCCTCTTTCTTGCAGATAACAAAATCAGCAAGAACACCATTTTCATCTTGATTGCTTTCATCTGGCTCTACTCCTTGCTCTGGGCTATTTTGCCCTTAGTAGGCTGGGGCTACTACGGCCCTGAGCCATTTGGCATCTCCTGTACAATAGCCTGGAGCAAGTTCCACAACTCCTCCAATGGCTTTTCATTCATCCTCAGCATGTTCCTCCTGTGCACAGTCCTGCCTGCACTGACCATCGTTGCCTGTTACTTGGGAATCGCCTGGAAGGTTCATAAAGCGTACCAGGAGATCCAGAATATTAACAGGATCCCTAACGCAGCTAAACTGGAGAAGAAGCTGACCTTGGTGAGTTACCCCAGAGAACAGGCTCTGCTCATGCATGGCTCATAATGACCCTTCATTGCTTTTGCCTAATATTGACCAAAGATGTGTGATGTGGTTCCAGTCTCAACCACACTCCCCAGTCCTCAGAGAAGCAGGGGGCTCCTGGAAACCTTCTCATTTCAGTAGCTTGATCAGGATTATATACTGTAGGTACAACATAGCGTGTTAAACCCTCTTTAGGCAGTTGCACCCATGATTTTTATGAACGTACAGATTTCTGTTCATGTTGGAATAGCTGTTGAATCTACTTGGGGTGAAGATCTTGTTCTGTCATCCTAGGTGTTTTTTATTGATTGAGTGCCTATGCTGAGAGCTACACAGAAATTCTATAGGGAAACCGAATTTTTTAATGTAACAGTTTTTCAAATAAGCACTTTAGCTGTGGAAAAGCAGAATTGACCCAAACTTTCTAGAGGCCCATCTATTGACAGGCTATACTTTCTGGCTAGGCCATGTCTCCCATGACATATTGCAGCCAGAGTCAGGGAAGGAGATGAAAACAACAACTGCCTCGTAAGAAACCCACAGCTTAGATCTGCTAGGTGGGAATAAAAACGTATGTGCACTGTCCAGTGTTATCTGTGCTCATGTCACAACCTAGCAAACATACAGTTTCAGGTATTTCAGCTGGTTCAGGTGTGGTTTCACCCACACACGACGTATCAGGCCCAGCCAGTGCAAGCTGAGAACCGAAGCCCTGTTTCCCTTGCAGATGGCTGTGCTCATCTCGGTCGGGTTCCTGAGCTCGTGG
>Ga0181612_139926_pt1 | contig 10781 bp, 3 predicted proteins | sample HoacroProtozoa21_FD_119630 | JGI IMG/M metagenome (GOLD analysis project Ga0181612, IMG submission 119630) | Hoatzin crop microbial communities from Cojedes, Venezuel. Combined Assembly of Gp0051906, Gp0051904, Gp0051908 | reverse complement strand
TCACCTGCCCTCCCCACCCCCCCTTCAGCCTAACCCCAGCCCTTGCTCTGAAACTCATGTTTTGAACCATGAACAAACTAAAGACCCAGGTACTGTAGTATCATATGAATTCTGAGTTGTCTGAGGAAAGAGATGGTGCAGGAACAGCTCTGAAAGAATGCCTGATTTCTGCCCAACACAAGATACAATAAAAAGCCAGTGGAGAGTTAAAGCCCTGTCTTAGGACATGAGGTATCACACCAAAAGCAAAGCAGAGGGAAATCTAGGCTTAATAAAAATTTAAGAATAACAATGTACAATGGGATTTACTGTACTGCATTATAATACTGTGTCTCTAGGGCTGATAACTGTTAATTGAAACCTGTTTATGTGACTTCATACAAAAGGTGCCAGTGTTTATCCCTTTCATCCAGTTGCCTTTCAGAAAATAGTCAAAAGGCATTCATTAAACGAGGAGCAGAAATTCCTTATTGATGCAATTAGAGGAACTGAAATGTGCAGCAGCAAAAGCAAGACCACTTCCTGCACACATTTGTTTCATTGCTCATTAGAAATTCTCTTTTCAAGACTGTCAAAGACATTAATGTAGCTGAGGAAACCATTAAATCTGTCATTTTCTTCTATTTCTTTTTATTTGCTGGGCTGAGCTTGTTAGGGTTTTGTGATGTGGCTTGCACACTGTCCCTCTAATAACTAAACAAAACTTCCTTACTTACAAAGCCAAACAGTGTACATTTTAGAAATACTACAACTGCAAAGAGCTTTCAGAAAAAATTGGTTACTCACTGATCAGAGTGCATCCGAAAATCCTTAAAGAAATCAGTGACAAAATATTTTTCTCTCTTAGCAAAACCCTAATGACATTACAAGGATTCACAGATACACATTTCTGATGTGTAGTCATTCACCAGTGGTTCAGGACAAAATACATATTTGTAGCCTGGCTACTCCCTGCCCTCCCTCTCCTAGAGTCATGTATTTTTGTTGGTTGCGGAAGAATATAACATCTCCCATATTTCCAAATAAATCATACCTCCTATTTTGATTATCAGGAAGTGGTAGGGTGTGGGGGTTCATTCTTGAAATAATACAGCAGCATCTATATAGAAGTCATTAATTTAATTATCTCTATTTTATAACTTGATTTGGCTTAGTAAATGGCACATCTTCAATCACTTCGGAGAGAACGTTTCTACAAAGCAGCTTCATTGCAGAAGATTAGAAAAAGCAAAACCTTAGCAGAATGTTCTCCTGAATTTTTACTGGGAAAAAACTAATCACAGCCAATCACCTTGAAATATGCTAGACACAATGAAAACAAAACTAGAAAGCATCTCTTAAAAAGAACTGATAACTTGAAGGGGGTTTATCTGGTTTGGTTTTTTTTCATAGAATAAAACCATTCTCATTTTCAAGGACTGTAGTGAGAAAATATCTGAGAGGAGAAGCTTGAGACTATACTGAACCCTGCAACACTGAGACCCCATTTTACTGAGTACAAAGAGGATCCCACACAATTAATAATGCAAGTACTTGAGATGCTTTAGCAGCACTGACCAGACTGTGATTTTTTAACCTGAGTTGTACCTTGAAAGTTACTATTAACAAGTGAATACGAATTGAATTATCTTAGCTATTATGGGATTCAGTTTTCTACCAGCAGGTCTTAGATAGTTCTGTACTGAAGGACTACAGTTTGCTGTAAACTTGACATTAAGAACCATCCCTGTACTTCTACAGGGTTTAATGCCTGCAGTGGTGACTAATACTAGACACAGCCAAAACAAGAAAGATTTGGCCCAAAACATACATTCATTCCTATATACATACACACAAGTGTGTGTGTATGTGTGTGTGTATATATATATATATAAATAAAAGTTTGCTATTTAGTTTCGGGAGTGCTAACTACAATCAGAAAATTGTTTCATACTATTAATTTAGAAGCTTTGGTATTTGAAAATATTCAGTAGATCTTCTAAAACTTCTTAATGAGCTGTGACTGCGAATGAGCTATATATAACTGAGTTTTACTTTATATGCTTCCTTTGATGTTTCTTTAATTTCTTGCTCTAACCATAACAATACTCAGATAGAACCAATCCATAACCTCCTACAGAAAGCAATACCTGTAGAACTATCACTACCTCGCTTTGAAAAGTATTCAATTATGGGTGTGAAAAACAAAATAAAGACAGTATGTTATTTATCATAGATGCATAACAAAAATAATAATGAAAATCCAGCTTGGTTATATGCAAGCACAGACATGCTCAGATTAACTAATTCATTTATTTCCTGAAAAACTACAGATTCACTTTTCATGAATTACCAAACATAGAGCAAACACAGATGAATATGCAGCTGCTGGCTATAGTCATTGATAATGAAACCACTGTCTGATTACGCAAAGTAAGATGCCCAGTGTAACTCTTCGCACATTCTTGCACAGCCTGAGGCCTGTGAGCTGAGTTGTTAAATCCCACTCTAGTGGCCTTCGCTTAGAAAACATTTTAAACCAGCTAGATAACATGATAAAACACATTACAAACCCCCATGCTTTCATCTGTGCAAAGACTGCATGAACTAAGCTAAACTTAGTCTGACCACTGTCAAATTAAACATATAGAAGTGACTTGTTTTGGTGGCTAGGCCACCAGAGTCACAATTCTAATCATGTCATAGGAAATTACCTGGTCTTAGCCAAGCAACTTTCAGTCCCTGTGAAGGGCTGCCCAGTTCCTGAACAAATGAAGCGTTAAAGCCTCAAACATTCCGGAGAAGAAATTTTTCCTTTGCTTGTCTCCATTTTGGGCAGCAGGTATCTAGAATTCTGATCTCACTTTGTCTTGGGTTTTGGGTATTTTGGTGCCAGTCTCTCACAAAATTGTTCATACCTTGCTGGGGTGATGTCAAGGAATTCCCAGAGGATGTACGACAGCTGTGATGGCTCTTACAAATCCCTAAGCCTTCATCCAAGTGTTTTAGGCACCAACTTGAGGAAGGAGATGTGATTGAGTGCCTCTCATGACCTGGCTACCCTTCAATAGATCTGATGCTGCCTACATATTCCAAGTTTAGGAGAGTAACAATGCATTTTGAAGGTGTCGGAGCTTTGTTTTCTTGTGGTTTTGGGGATTTTTTAAATCAACTTCTATTCCTTTTCCTAAGTCATCTATGATGTTCTGGGGCTACAACTTTGTGCGCTACTATCCCACTAGACTAGCCACTCTGGGGCTTTTCAAACAAAAAAAGATGAAGTGCAATACTCTTCCAAAATGTTTTCTTTTTCATTGGTTTTGGAGTCTTTTTTGCAGTCTACATTTATTTTAAAAATATTTAAAAATATTTAAAAATATTGAGACAAATGTTAGGTGAAATCACCAAACAAGACTGCTTCATTTTATTGTAGCACCACAAAAATCTTAAAAGAAGTCAAGACTTCCTCTGCTAGCCCCTGTACAAACAACTTCCAACAATCTCTTACATTAAATGTTTACAAGGGATGTTGAGAAGACAGACAGAAGATGGTAAATAAACATGACAGATTTGAGGTAATTTGCTTGAGATCACACACCAGTTGAGTACTGGGAATATGATCCAGCCTCCTCACACCAAGACATCCTCCTAGTCAGTGGACTACTTGGCCTCTGTGCTAAATGACCTAGCTCCTGAAATATTCAAGTGGTATTTCAGAATAATAAACCTCACAGAATGCACATCTTTGGAAAAAGAAAATAACTAATGCACTAAGCAAATTCAAGGAGACTGGTAATGTTCATTCACTGTGTTGAGATTACCTCCAGCAATTGCAGAGTAAGAGAATAATAATGAGAACAAGTAGCTTGAGTATAATGAATGCAAGCATCTCTACTGGCTGGTAGGTTTTCATTAATCACTATCTGCGCTTACGCAGCTATCACGGCTTAAGGTTTAGCAATGCTCTTTTTTTTATTATTATGAAATAGTGAACCTTGATACAAAATTCAATCACAAAATGAACATAAATGTACAATATTCCTGCAAACACAATTAGAAATTTTCAGTTTGCTGCAAGCTAATGGTCTTTGCTGTTAGCCACTAAACTCTAGATAAATATTCTCTCAGACAAACTTCTGTGGAACAATAGTGACATCCAGTGGGTAGTGAGCTTAATCACAGGTATCTGTTTATCAATTCACATACAAATGTGTTTGCCTTTTTACTTTGTATTCTTCTGTATCACATGCTAGCAGCATCAAATCCTTTCACCGTACGAAGTATTCAACTGTATTTTAACTTCATTTCTGTGTATAGGAGTTGTAAACTGAATGTAGTGAATGAGTGGAGAAAATAAGAGTAGATGAAAGCTAGCAAGAAATCGTCCATCCATTGAGTAGTCACTACTGTCAGTAAAAGGCAAGAAGCATGTAATAAGTAAGTGAGGACAGGAGCTGTAACAAATTTGCGGCCACTGATTTAGAACTTACTATTTATAAAACACCACTAAGTGACTTTTTAAGATACTATAAAAATAAACTCAGACTACAAAAAGCTCATTTGACTTCCTAACAGCAGCAGATTTAAAAAAGAAAAAAAAGTTTATTTTTACAATAATGAAAGGAATATATTATTAGACATCAAAAGGAAGGGCACTCACCACCTAGGAACAAGTTAAAGTAAATGCTTCATCTTGAAAACACACATTGTACAAAAGAGACAAGAAGCAAGTGATGAAAGATCAAATTCACCAGTAACAACAAAGCCAAACAATGTGAAACTCACCAGTGACATATGAATATGCAGCATATTTGCTTAGGCAAAGGTTGCTTGCAGCAGCCTCTGGTATGGTTAGCAGCAACTGCTTTATGCCTCAGAGTAACTCTACGCCAGTGTTACTGGCAGTAATTTTAAACCACAGTGAATGACAGAAGCCAATGAAATTAGTATTATAGCTCTGCTGATAACAGACAGATTTCATTTTCCTTCAGAAGATGCTCAAGAACTCATTTCACTCCACACTAAATGAAATAGTCATATTTCTAAACTTTTATGTACTCCAGTGTGCTTGGAGGTCACCTATCAGTCCATGTTATGTAGCCTGGCTAGGCTTTCTAGAATGGGTGTTATCACAGTAGGACAGTGTAGGATTTTGATGTGATCCTCAGGGTTATAGCCAAGTTACTTCTTGGCATAACAGTGAGTGGAAACACAGTAGGGTGCAAGAGAAGTAAAAAGTGACTGTGTTCAACAGCTATGAACAGATCGCTGAGGAGGTAGTAAAGTAGTAAAAAGGAGTATATTCAAGACATTCTGGAATGGCTAGCTGTGAGTTGATGGTCAACATTTTAGCTACTACAGAAACTGCTAATCTCATTTAGAACGAGCACAAACATCATAAAAACAATAATGAAAAAAGAAACGCAAGTAGTAGGCAGTATCTTTTATTTGACCAACCCATCATAGAAATCACACCTCCTTACAATACTTGTCTTGCTCATATTGTTAGGCTATCATGACCATAGCACTGGCATACTAATGTAAGAATGAGCATTTTTTTACTGAGAAGGGACAAAACGGCAGTTAAACCCTACTTGTTAACCTTTTCTTTCTAAACAGCTTAATGAAACTTATAGAAGTTATTACAGGAAATATTTTATATTCATGTGAGAAATCACAAGTTTAAGATTCTTCCTTACTGAAATCAACCAAACTCTTTAACAAAACAAAATATTTCATTCTTTCCTTACAGTCTCTTACAGTTTCTCACAAACTCTTTCACTTGCCAAGAAGAAAATGAATGACTGGAGATGTAATCTTGAAAAAAATTCTCCAAAAAGCCCTCAAATGTGTTTTCTTAACCCCTAAAACCATTCACTCTGTCATTGTGTGACTTATACACCAACTATATAAGTCACAGCTTACAATCTTGACTAAAAGTTAAATTTCTGTAATTTCAACAGTAGCAGTAGCATTGAGATCATGTAGGACTTCATAATTACAGTTCAATCTTGCAAATTCTCAAAGTGTTTTGTGGCAGCACAGCCAGATTCCATTAACACATCACAAGGACATATGAAAATAAAACAGCCTAATTACTCATCTACTTACACTCCAAACAAGGACATAAATGCATTACAAATTTTATTGCGTCACTACGCCATTGAGAAAAATCATCTGCCCAGTTCTGTGTGCAAATTCTTCTTCAAACTAACAAAACATTTAACTAGCTAGGTCTCACAGGAACCTAATTGCTTAATGATGAAAGAAAAAAAAAACAAAACTAAATACCTTGATACTGGCAGCAGCTTGCAGAAGTTGTCATAATGAAGTCAGCCTTTGTTAGTTATTCTCACTTGAAATCCAGCAGTACCTCCTATACTTGTCACATATTATACCTGCACGACTTCCCATAGTGTGAGGTACTACATATATGAAAACTTTGCATTTTCATGGGCACTTCTGTTCATGTGCATAATTATACTGAGAGATGGAAAATAGAAAAGGCTCAGGAAAAGGACTGCGTATGGTTTCCAGTGCTAGCAAAAAAACAGTGAGAATCACTCATCTTTTTCAGAAGTTAAACTGGTTTTGAAGAGATAAAATCATATTCTAAAGTAAAACTGGAATGTTAAATAAATGTTTGTGCATTTCTTAAAAGTATTTTAAGCATCTATGTTTTAAAAATTGCTACTGTCTGGTTCTGGGCATCTTTAAACATCCAGTAAAAAAATAACTTTTAATTCACACCTAACAATGAGAGGCAAAAGATACCTTATTATAATGTAAGATACCTCTTACAGCTAGCTGTGGGCCTTAGCTGATACAGAAAATATAAAAATATATTTCATCTTACTATTTTGTTGTTTCTTGTATGATAATTTTCAACATCTGCAGGAATGATACTGCTAACTGGTAACATGTACATTACTCTGGCTGAGTACATTCTCCTGGCATTTATTTTGTGCTTCATGGCAAATCATGGGTTCTGTTGTTGGGTCTTACATGTGCCCTTTATGGTCAGGAACAACTTACCGAATGTTTAAATACCGGTTCTTTCATTAGTCTCCATAATAATTGGTGCTGTAGAACTCATGGTTCCGATTTTAAATCAGGCACTTATATTTTCCACTTCCTTAAAGGCCGTAAAACTCACAAATCAACTTAAAAATAACGTAATGAGATTACTGTCCCTTTCCTGGTTCAGCTGTAACTCAGGAGAAAACATGCACAAAACGTTCCGAGGTACAAAACAAGATCTCCAGTGGAAGCTGGGCATCCTAATTGCCTTTGTGATTCTTCCCTTCATTGCCCTCAAGATTAAAAGTAGCCGTAGATGAAGGAAATGTGAAGACCAAACATGAGTTTTGATAGAGTGTAGATAATAAGCAGCAATAATACATTAGTCACACAATCTCTAAGCCACTGAAAATACAACCATCACATACAGATTCCTCATTCTAAAATACAGACTTTATAATGTATATTCTAGCATACACATTATTTCTTGTTTGATCTGCCTTTTTTTTTAAGAAAAAACCCACATTAAGCAGAAGCATCCATTTGGCTTGTGGTAAGTTTTGCAAAAGCCATAGATGATATATGTACAAAAAAGGGAATACAGTTTACAAAATGCAAACTGGAGTCAAACAGAAAAACACTTTAGACTACATCTAAATTAGTGTTTTGTTACTATTTTTTTCAGTTTCCTATACATTATCCTGTTTATTTTAAAACGGACTATAGGAAAGATTTTCAAAGCTGAAAATGGGAATTTAAACACCCAGATCCCACCCACTTCTTGCAGTTGTTGAGAACTTCACCTTTATGACAGAATATTATCTCCTCTCCCTTCTCCCCAGAATCTGAAATTTGAACAAGACTGTTTGTAAGGTCCACAAAGTGCTATGACCACCTTCATGAAGCTAGTCTGAAAAACTTCTTTCCCAGAGAGTTTGGGAAGTTTTCTTGCAAGGGAAAGGAAGCAGTTGTACCTCAATGATGTGCAGGTGGTGGCAGACGTATCTTGTTAACATTGGGTCAGATGCATATCGAAAAAGGGTATATGCTGGGAAATTGCCTTCTGACCTACCACAAAAGGGACTGCCACCAATTCCTAGCACACAGTTAAAATTAACTGACCTCAGAAAAACAATTACCTATGGTTCAGTTTGAAAAACAGCTACAGATTCTGGAGTATGCTTTTTAATCAGATGAGTTTATTCTCTATATTCCTCACTAATAATAATCATAGTAATCTTACACAAAAATATTTAGCCAAAGTTTGAGAAAGTGATCATCTTTCTTCTTCAAAAAAAGAATAACATCAAACAATCTTTCCTGCACATCAGAGTTTTGTTAGCAGTGCACTATTACTTGTAATACACCACTTTCATACGATAGTATTAGCCTTTCAACCATCTGCATTATGAGTCATATCCTCAGAACAGTGCAGGCTTCTTTCTATACTGCTTCGTACCAGCCAGCTTCTCCTGAATTACACTGTACTATACAGAATACATACGCATTGCATATAATAGCAATTTCCAATTTAAAAATTAATTTAATGTGATGTTACACTGTGTGACTCACAGTGTAATATACTTGCTACCTACCTTCCAACAATGGATCACAACAGACGGGGACAGAAACCCTTCAGCTGGAACTTTTCCGAAGGCTAATTGTACCTATCACAAACAGCCTCTGTACTTAGGACTAAATGTTTAATTCCCCCTATTTTCATTTACCTATACTACTGATACAAAACGTGGGTCTACAGCAAAATCTAGCAGTATTATTAAATGAGCTCAGAAGCTCCAATTACTAGTCAGTAACTTGTCCTTCATTAGAGAACAGATTTACTTCAAACGTACGTGATGCTGGACAGCATATTTCTATTCATCCCTAGCGATGCTGGTAACCCAAAAACAATTTTTCATTTTTCTGAGTAAAGAAGTCACAATCACAAAGAATATGGCGGGGGAAATTTCTAATATTCTGAAACAGAATCCTGTATATTGAATCTCTATACCATCAACATTTTGCATAAGTGGCTTCCTATTTTTAAAATGCATATGTCAAACATAAACTGTTTGCCACAGCGGAAGCAATAAACTCTGTGAAGCAGTCCACACATAATTGCCAGTAACCAAGTTCTTTTCACTGAGAGTTTGAACTTACACCCAATGCTTATTTTGCAGCTTAAGGAACCTGACAGTATACAGCTATGACATCTCAACATTCTCTCATTTTTTTTATTAACTTTTGCATCTGACCTTTCTTAGGACAAATCTTCAAGTAGTTTAAAGCCAGAAGCTGTTACCTATCAGGTTGAGCAGAAAGCAATAACATTGTAGGGGAAAAACTGACTGTGAGTGCTATGCAGTTGCCCTTAGTTTGCATGTACTCAAGTCCAGCAGTATTCACAAGCATTTGTTTTTATGAAAGCTTAATAAAGCACAGTAACTTCAACAGTTATGCACAATACCTTGTTATCCAAAGGATACAGGTTTGTCTGTAGCCATAGCATATAATGGTAAATTCTGACATGTAAGAAATATCTTGTAGCAGTATAAAATAATGTGAAACGATAACATAATAGATTGTCTTCTCAAATCTAAAAGCATGCTGTATTTGGACTGTTACAGTATCCTAGATTAAAAATGCCTATATATGAGTAATAATAATAAAATACATTTTTCCAAAGCCACAGAACTACTGATACGTACACTTTGGCTTCATGTATACACTGACATGGCAAATTCTAAATTTAACAGAGCCAATTTCTTTTAAAGCCTCATCACACTAATTACATCCATCAAGTGTGTAAAATACATTTTGTCAGCTAAGAACGGAGGACTTCAATTAAATGTAAATCCTTATTCAGCACTTTAAGCTGTTAATGGCTCAAACTCATTAATGAGATGATGAAAAGAAAATGCTCCTACATAAAGACTCTGTAGTGAGAATTTATTACAAGTACTCATTATTTCCAGCTTGCTCATATACTTAAGAAAGTGTCCCATATTTATGTCAACAGTCCAATATTAACAGAAAAAGATACCAAAAATAATCTTGTTTGTTTGTGAATGTGTGAGTGTATACATATTTGGGGCTTGACAATCATTTCCAAGAGAGATGACCTTCTTCCCTAACCTACAGGGCTCCCAGAACAGTCAGTGTGACACTTTAAGCAGCTATGATGTGCTGTTGATACAAAATTCAAGACACCTCCTGTGCAGAGCTTGCTATAGCTGTTTGTTAACTTTTGTGCACAGTCCCAGCAGCTCATTTGAAAAAGTATTCCATATTCCCAAACCTTTCCTCACCCATCCAGCAACATGGCTATCCAAAATTGATTAAAAAGTTCACCTGGTAGGTGCCAAAATTCTGCCTCAGAATTAAAATAGAAGAATTTATCTTTTAAGCTGTATGGGTGATAAGGCCTTAAGCAGGGGAGGTTAAACTGTCAAAAGGATATTTTAGGCTAACTGTCCAGCATTTTAATTTTTAAAATCAGTAATACGAACACTAATGGCAGACTGCAAAGCATGCCTAAGCTTATAAACTTTTAATAATGATTTTGGATAGCTCTCCTATTTGAATTAGTTCAGAAGAGCAGTTGAAAGAGGTTTACAAAACAATGGGTGAGCTATGACAGCAGAATGGGGGGAGACATGAAAGTCAGAAGAACATATGCGGAGAACTCCAAACGGTTCTCCAAAACTTGCAAATTTCATTTCAATTTAGCAACATCAGCATTCATGAATTTTCATCATTTTTGCAGATTGCAGAGGTTTCTG
>Ga0181612_139532_pt1 | contig 10781 bp, 5 predicted proteins | sample HoacroProtozoa21_FD_119630 | JGI IMG/M metagenome (GOLD analysis project Ga0181612, IMG submission 119630) | Hoatzin crop microbial communities from Cojedes, Venezuel. Combined Assembly of Gp0051906, Gp0051904, Gp0051908 | reverse complement strand
TAAGGCAAATCTTGAAGACTTCACATGCGACCATACAGACTGCTCATGAGACACACTTTTTTAATGTGCTGATATGGCATACTTTTTACCTTGGTCTTCCAGCAGGCTCAACAGTGGAGAATGCTATCAATATAATGACCTCAGAAGTCCCTACACCAAGATGACTGTCATTTATCTTTTATGAGTTATAAACCAGAATTCTGACATGCATCTACTTCCTTTTTTAATTTTCTGCAATATATTCTTCAGTAAAAGTCTTTGTAAATCAGTAACCTCTATGAAAAACTGTTTGTTGTCACTGTACATTCAAATGTAATCCCTCTCATGCTCTTATTATTTCAAGAAAAGTCACAACAAATGGCTGTAGTTGGTTTTATTTTCCCTTGTTGTCCTTTATATTTACTCAGTGAAACCCTACCAAAATTTAAATTTCTTCAAAGGCCTTTGAAGGCAATGTTCCAGCCCCAGCTAGCAGATAATACCAGAAACACAAATGAAAATGACAGTGTTCCCTCCTTCACCCAGGAGACTCCTGGTCTGTTCCAGTCAAGAGCAGGAACTGGCAAGAGAGTCCATGTTTTCTGGTGTGATGCTATTAGTCATAAAAGAACGGTTAAGCGACTATACATCTCTTAGTTCAATTATTTGTCAGAAGAATGAGGGGGAAGACTGACTCAGTCATTCTATCAATACTTTGCGGATGAACACTAAACAATGTAATAGTTGAATGAACCTTGTTTTCAGCATAGAATCCACCTTGAGGAAACCTTAGTCTTTCCACAAAGCAAATTACAAGATTCTTCTTTTGCGCCACCTTAAGAGTGCACTAAGCAGCATGCTGAAAACAAAAACTAGGAATACAGCTTTCTGTTTGAGATTTTGTTTGCTGAAATGGGATATTTCCTTAGGCCTCTACCTTTGACTTTATAACCCAGGTAAGGCAGTGGTGTCCTAAGGGAAAAAAACAAAAGAACTTATGCTGAACTTCATCTGTAGTTATGCAAAGCACAAATGCTTGCTAAATATGAGTTCTCTTGGTTTTCCTACAAAAATTCAGTGATTTCTTTATACCTGGAAAGGCTTTAAAATATGGCCTCAAAGCAGTTTATGCTAGAAGGCCACGGACAGCCATGACTGACTTCTGCAATTTTTCATCCAGGCTCTGCAGCCTATGAAGGAAGCAGGCTTCATGCCCTCATGGAGCATCACTGAATGCATTTCTAGTTTCTCAGCAGAAGAAGATTTCAGAGCCCTATGACAGACACTGAAACAAACTTTGAAGTTAGAATAAGGAATGGATGAGAATTTCTTTGAGGAAGAAGTCATCAGTCCCTCAAGGTGTGTCATGGTTTAACGCGGCAACTGGCAACTAGAACCATGAAGCCACTTACTCGCTCCTCCCCCCCCGCCAGTGGAATGGGGAGCAGAATGGACAAAAAGTAAAACTCGTGGCTTGAGATGAAGATAGTTTAATAAGACAACAAAGGAAATAGTAATAATGATGATAATAATAACAACAGCAATAATAATAATAATAAAATATACACACAAAACAAGCGGCACACAATACAGCTTTTCACACCACCTGATGACTAATTGTGCAACCAGTCCCGAGCAGCGATCATGGAACCAATCAGTATTCTGGAGCTCATCGATTTTGCAGATTTTACCAAACTCGCAAAATTTGCAGAACTCATGAATTTCACAGAGGTTGCCAAACTCATGGAAAAAGACTGAACTCACAGAAGAGTTGAACTCATGGAAAGAGAGTTCCTGCCTCCGGCCAACCCCCATTTGTCAACTCAGCATGACATCTATGGTATGGAATATTTCCATTGGCCATCCTGGGCTAGCTGCCTGTGCTGCCTCCCAGCTCTTGTACATCTGCTCATTAGCTGAATACAGGAAACTGAAAAAAAGTCCTTCATTTCTTATCAACAACTAACAACATCAGGGTATTATCACCTTTCTTCTCATATTCAGTCCAAAACACAGCAGCTACTGGGAGGAAAATTATCTCCACCTCAGCCAAAACCAGAACAAGGTGACCACTGCTTGAAGACTGAAGAACGAGGCCAGAGGCAATATGAGAATGATGGAGGAAACTCTTGGGAACACTCCCTTCCCCCTGGCTTCTGAGCAACTGAATCTGAACTACCTTTAGTGATGATTGTCTCACTCCTGTATGCAACTACGAAGCACCTTTAGAATGATAATATCTATTTTTTTCCTACAGACTTTATAAAGAAAAGTCTAGTTACCTTCAGCAACTACTGAAGCAAAAGCGATGCCTCAGATACACTTCCAAAATAGTTCTAGTTTGTCTAAAATAATTGCAAATAGACTTAGCCTATATACTCGATATTTTGGAATGTAGGGGAAATTTTTATCCCATATGCTTTTTGTGGGGGATAAATACTGTTTATAAGGACCTCATAATGGCCCAGCAGGTAGGATGTGTGGAGTTCACAGATATCTTACTCTAAGGTACTGATATTTTCCAGTCTGTAAGGACTGTTCCAGTGACAGTGACAACAACTGGGGCATTCTACACTAAAACATGTTTCTAGACAGAAAAGACTTTGTACGTTCTAGAAGTTGTGAAGAGGTTATTGATTCTGGTTCAAGCAGGAGGATGACTTTTGGATATGCCTTTCAACTGCAATTACTCTACAATTGTGATTCTATTTTTTGCGTGAGGGAGGACAGTAAGGGCTAATGTTCCCTGCAGCTTAAGCAGAAAGGGACCTCTCAGTTGTTTTCTGTGCACTTTATGGAAGAGCACTTCATAAAAATATTTCTAACTGAAATTCTGTCAGTGATTTTTTTAAAAACTATTTCTGCTGTTAAAAAAAAAAGTCCAGATATAGAAAAGGAAACAATTATTTTGAACTGTTTCATCAACTATTATGTCTATCACTTGACTGTGACAGCATTTTAGGTTTGTTTCCCTAGACTCATTAGAAGTTCATATTGCATACTTGGTAAAAGAAAAGCTTTATACATTGCTCATATAAGATCCTTTCAAAATTGAGCCAACAACTGAAAACTGTTTTCAGAGAACAGCCCTTCTTATTCCCCACTATGTGTGGTGTATCAGTCCTTGAGAAACTCCTCAGTCACCATAGCGCAAAGTTCTGATCTGTCTTTACTTCTGATCTGACATAAAAATTTATGATTTAAGGAGTATTTAAATAGTCCACCTTTCACTCTCAGGGAAAGGTGATTCTTGTTCTCATTTCAATGATATTTAATGCAACTCACAGGATAAACTTTTACTAGCTGTTGAAGTTATAAAGCACCTCTGCAAAATAAATCATAGCCCATGTGATTTCAAAGTTCTGGATTTGTAAAATTTTAGTATCCCTTATTTAGAGTATTTCAGGAGAAGGTGAATGAAAGACATATCACCGTTCGGCGGCGTAGGGCACATTGCTTATCTCAGCATTGCCACCTGTGACAGCCCAGCACCTTTTCCTGTGCACTGCCAGCACATGAGCTGCCAGCATGGCAGGTGACAGGAGTCACAGAACAGCAGGGCAGAGGCAGCATTTCATGGCAAATGCACAAACCCAGGGGGGACACAGGTTACAGATTTTCCACCTCGGGGTATAAGGTACACGCGAGACAAGCTTTAGTGGCCAGAGAATGTGACTATGCTTGCAGTAAGAAGTCCCTAAGTACAGCAAAGAGTGATTTGATACTAAGCTATGTCAGAAAATAAGATGAGAAACTCGTGGGTCCTTCTAATCAGAAAATTAAGGCACTATCCTGGGGGTTAACTGAGACTTTAACTATTTTATGTATGACAACTGATAATGTAACCTGTCATGAGAGGCTTTTTCCTGAAGTGTCCTTCATCATAACCTGACCTGACCTGAAAGTCCTGTAGCTTTTGTTGCACTCCAGTGTCTGAGAGCAAACTGCTTGCTCCATCACTTTTGGTGGGACAGAGAAACTTCAAACCTTACACTTGGCAAACTTTCTTTTTAAATGAAATATGTCATTATACACTTCACATTTATGTGTTATATGTTATACAAAAGTCGATATTTCTTTTCAATATTTGCCTAAATCTATACCTATTCAGAAGTCTCCCCTCCCAAAGGAGAAGGCAACACAACAAACATAGAAGGGAGTTAGCAATGTTTTTGTTGGCATTTCTTCATTCCAAGGAAGTGATACAGAAGTAAACTCTTCTATGGCACTTTAAATAATCTGCCTTTCTTTCTCGGTAAGATATTGACACATCTTAACAATTTTGATACAAGACTGTGTTGTTCTGCTGTCCCATCTTTAATTAATAGACACTTGACTTTCCAGGACACAAGCAGAGTGACATTGTCTTTGTCTTGACTTAGGCTTTTACTACAGTATAGAAACTTAATCTAACAGGCTTTGGTACATCACTTGAGAAGAGGATTTCAAAGCAATCTTTTTCCTGTCAAATATGATCAGATATTTACAAGCTGTCACTGACAATTATGGCAATAACAGGTTTATGACAAGGCTGATAAACAGACATTTGTACAAACTCATAAGAAAAACCTCCATGTTCACTTCATCTTCTGACTCCGGTCCACATAATTGCAGAAATCTGTCTCAAAGTCTTATTTTAGGATGACCGATGAAAAGAAACTTAGAAATGCAGCTCAACAATCTGGAATGGTTTGCAAGTAAGGCCAAAAAGGAAATGTTTTCTTCAAGGTTATTAAAAACAAATGAATGTTGCATATGGTCATTAGAATTTATTTAAAATTAGCACAGAATTTAATGAGACACACAGGAAAATGATTAAGTAAATAATCTCATTTTCAGCATTTTAGCATTCAGGATCATTTGAAATGCTTCCCTCTGAGTTTTCCCAGGTATGTAATATCAGAAAACTCAAGCCCCTCAGGAAACACTTTACATTTTCATTTAATCTTTAAATAAATATACAGTTGTTTTTCTTTTACTTTGTGCCCAGAAGACTGTATCATTCCATAGTTTACTTTAGCCACTTAGGACATCTGCTCATCTGGAAGCTTAAAACTTTGAAACTGTATTGTGAAGATAAACTTTTCAAAGCAGAATAATAACAGTTTCAATCTCCATGAAGATGTGGAGCCTAGACCATAAGGTCTGACTCCTGATAGATACCTCATAGAGAAACTCTCTGAATATTCCACATTACAAATCTGCGCTTCCTAGCTCACAGTGTCACTAATGGATTGCACAGTAAAGCAAATTATTGCCTCTCCTGTAAAGACATAAAATAGCTGTCAGAGATGGTATTCAAATATGTTTTAACCCAGAGGTCTCTGTAAGAACAAACAACATTTTATTTTCTTATACTACTTTTATCTCTAATGTTCAGTCAGCCTAAAATTACATATATTTCTTTCCAAAACTGGAAAGCATCTCTCTGCTTCTTCATTTCCCTCTTTTTCTTTTTTTTTTTCTGAGTGATGCTTAAGCTGCTATCCGTATGTAATGGGAAGTATCACATCCTTTTTGCAAAGGAATATACAAAAGAACACAATAATGGAGATATTAGTTGTTTACTGTTTACCAAGCAGCCCATCATGTGGGGACAGAGCTGTTGTGCTGACACCCAGCAGCCAAGCAGAACTCTGAAGATGAAAGTCTCTGTCTTTCCAGCTGCACTGTTCAGGGAATAGTGGCACAAAGGCCCCTAAATTCAGTGCCTTAGTTTTAAATACAATTCACTGCATCTGCAAGAAGATTTGACAATCTAATATTATCAGCATATTTTTGTAGCTTCCTTGTGAACTTCAGGTCTTTAGGTCTATTTCTAGAAAATTCACATTGTTTGGTTTTGTTCTGTTTTTCTTTTCCCAAAGGTTTGGTAGATTAGTGCTTGTGTTAAATTGCCAGTGTTGGTAGAAGCATACAATTAGTGGAATCTCTCCCATTCACACAGGCAAAAGTTCTGTCCGGATGGCTGAAAAACAGAACTTTGCTTCAAAAGTATGGGAGAAAATACAGTAGGGGTGACATCATTACACAACTTACTTCAGAAGCTTTAGGGATGCATTGTGACTTAGGTCCTGTGTAGATACTGGGGAAAGTAAAATTTTCTAATATCAGCATTTGAAATGTAGAAAACGTTTTAAGGTTGAGAAGAGGAAAGAAAATTTCCCTTGATTCTGGAGGTTCTACTACACAGAGAGCTCTCACACCAGCAGAAATTTTTTTTCCAGTCGTTAACAGGAGATTAAAAAAAAATCAGATAAAAAAAATCCTAGGCTCTTCAAAGAAAGAATTACATACAAGAGTCGTACATCCTGAAGCCAATTGTGTTGAATGAAAATTAATTTTTCAAAAATTAACAGATTTTTTTTTTTGACGATTGGCATATACAGTAACAGTTTTTTCTGACTACATTTAATTCAGGTCATCTGGAGCACCATGCTGGATCACAGCCACGCATTCAGTCTGTTCTGTGTGTAAACGAGGTAAATCATGAAGTATTTTGCTGCTCCACAACTTCCTTACTTTAGAAAAATCCCAGCTCCCCATTAAAATTAACTTCTCTGCTTTTTACACTATTTCCAAGCTACAAAATAAACACAGATGAGGGTGGGGTAACCAATATGGGATATGAGATATCCAGTAAAGGATATCGGGTGTCCAACAACAGGTAGAAGAATATGCTTTAAAAAGCACTACAATTTCTCCATGTTAGACTTGTATTAGTAGAAGTTGGACTGCAGGTAAGAGCTGCTCAGCCTGTGCAGGGTATGCAGAGTTGGTCCATTACTTTGATTCATTTAGGAGAAGAACATGCCAGCTTTTACAGCTCTTCTCATTTCTGTTTCTGTGCGTTTCTGTGCATTTCTAAAATTGTCTAATGTTTGTTTCTATTCTTGCTCTTCTTCTCCCTGCTCACAGCAGCGTTTTCAGCCTGTCAGCCTTTTAATGTTTGTTATTAACCTTGCCAATGAGGTACAGACTTCAGCCTTCGAAGTCCAAAGCTCCTTCAGTCTCTCCTGCTGTCAGCGTGGGGTTAGCCCTTGCACCTTAGCGGCTGCATATACATACGCATCAACATTTGACACGTAAAAAGAGGTAGCCTCCATGTTTCTGACTGTTCAACAAGCTGTATTGTGTACGCGATATATGAAACCAACAAAGATGTTATGCAACCATTTTGCACTTGTGAGTCTAGCATATATGGGAACTATGATGTCTGAATCACTTCTGGAATGCCTATGATGTGGAAGAAGTCTGATCGCTCTGACTAGACTAGACTTGCTACCCAAGCATATCCAGCCCAGCTCGTCACACACGCATGTCCTTCACTTCACCTTGCATGCAGTGGACCGTAATTCTGTGCATGCACAACTGGTATGATCTGGGATTCCTAGATTACTCTAGCCCCTACTGGGACTATTGGCAATACTGCCATTACGCTCACTAAGCTGCCCAAACTCTGTAAATCCCATACAGATGGTCAAAGAAGACTTACAATGGTAAATGATACCTTAGAAAACACACAGGTAGGGAGGCTGTCTTGAAACATGTTCATGGCAACCTTCCCATCTGGATGGTAAGCATTTTCAGCCATGGATTTACCATGCATTTTTGATCTACAGCCAATTTTCTTCAGCTCTTTATTCTTCTCCTGTAGTGCATGCTGCTGTGCATATATTTTTACAAAGCCATGACTTGACTAGAATTACTGCCGTTAAACAGTAGAACTCCTTCCAAATCACAGATAGAAGTACAAACAGCCTTGAGGAACTGTCAATTGTATTTCAGGGGAAATTAAAAAATCCCCTCGCCTTTTACTACCTACATTTAGCCTGTTTTGTATGGGGTTTTAATGCCATTAAGCACAGGGGAAAGAGTGCTGCCAATATTTCAGACCCTCAGGCTTCTATCAGAAATGGGCTGCTTCGAAAACTGTATTCAACAGTACGTATTTAAACTTTACTCAGATCATTATATCAGTATCGCAAAATTGGCCCCCAGTGGAAGTCTGAGATTTTTCTCCTGAAAAGGGAACCCCTCCACAGTTCATTAGCTTCTTTTCTGTATCGTGTTGTAATAGAACAAAACAAAATAAGCAAAAAAGCACTTAATTAGTTTTAATTTTTCTGAAATGGGTTATGAGATATCAGGCTGCTGGTGCACAAAAGTTGTAAAACATATACATTTAATAAGCATTGAAAAGAAATTCCAACTATTTTGCTCAGCAAGCAGAAAGTCTTATATTTCAGAAGTGTTTTTCACCTGTGGACAGCCTACTTTATGAAGTGGGAGAAAAAAGTTTCTCAGCGTTACCTGACCTTTTTGAATCCCACATTTGCAAAAAAAACCTATGCTGAAAGCTTATGTACCAGGCAAGTTGACCAAAAAGGCATATCCACCATAGTTGTCGCCAGTAGAAAACAGCTGGCAGTTTGAAATCCATCCTGTTCTCTTCTGCCACCCCTGAAAACCCACTCTCTTCAAAAGGCTTCATGCTGGGAGGTGTGAAGAGGAGTTTCCATGACTGATTAGCTGGCTGCAAAGCATTATCTGTTTGCTTATGAGCTCACAAAGTGATGAAGACACAGCAAAAACATCCACATCCAATGCCTTGTGCCTGCTATTGCTGCTGGTTTAGTAAGGGAAGGAGAGATGAATATAATATCATGCAGCTTATGAAAGCTGCATGCTGACTTCACTTTTGTAGTAGTCCCTAAAACATGGACCCGTTTCTTGGGAGCAATGATAATTTGATGCCAATTTTGGTAATTAGATCATTTTTACATGCTTTAATAACAGCATTCAGTAGTGTACATTAAGCACCCTCATGGACAGCATCATTAATGCTTTGACTTTTTCCTCTTGAGGAAGCAGTAGGCTGGGTAGTAAAATTAGGAATTAGTCATGTTGCCAGGAAGTAAGAGTTTTATATATGCAGCATAATCTGTTCTGAATATGGACTGTGGTATTTCATTGCAAGGGTTGCAAAAAAAAAACTTCTGAATGAAGAGTAAAAAGAATTTCTAAGAAAAACAATAGCATTTTACACTTTGTTTTAAATTTCTAAATTATTTAATTGACAAAGAAATGCTATGTATCTGTCAAACCAGGTACAATATTTTCTTGATATTAAAAAATCATTTTACATAAAATTACATCACATTACATGCCACTGGTCCTTAAAACATGTACTTTTGTTCTGTCTCCATCAGCAAACTATCACATGTAAGCATGTAAGAAAAGGTTAAGCCCCTGTCATGTAGATAAACAGCAATCAGTTGCCTAAAGAACTATCACTGGAATGATATTTTAGCTACAGTACATTACGTATCTCCATTAAGTAAGCCTGAATATAAACCTTAGATCTGAACTCTGGATTCAGGACCTGCACATCTTCTTTTTAATTTGCAGAACTCAAATACTCCATTCTAAACTCTTAAGCATATAGGTTTGGAGACTAAACTCACTGCGGTTTTTGGCTAAGAAACATTTTTAAATAGGTTCAGCCTGTAAACTGGGACCCTGGTCAGGGCTGGCTCTTCAAGCATTACTTAGTCTTCTTTTCCACTGCTTTCAAAGTGTTTGTGTCATTTGTGGTGTGTGGCTGTGAGATGGAGTGACTCGGGTTGAGCAGAAAGGCCAGACAACCTGTTCATTTCTCCTGTGTTGGAGAAAACTATCTGAAAGCACTATATAGCAAAGGAAAAGCAGGCTTGTTTTGAACATTGGTCTCACACTGAACCTTCATCCAGCAGAGGATTCAAGCACTAAGGAACTAGAAGAAAGACTCCTCCTTAAATCCTTATTGATTATAAAATAGAGAATTCTAGATGCTGCCCAAATTCACCTGAACCTCCCAAAATCCTGTAACAGACATTTTTCAGAACATCTTTCTTCTGGGCCTCTAGCTGACAGTAATTTTTTGGCCAATATCCTTTTGCTGCTCCTTTTCAATTCTCTCTGAAATGTTCAGCAGGTGCAAAATCTCCCTGTGCTTATTGTTAAAGGTGTGATAATTTTTCAACATTCAGGCTTAGTTGTACCCATATCTCCATAGTCTACATTATAAATTACAGATTTCAGTTTAAGGAATCACATCTTTGTTTTAATGCATAATTGATGTCTAAGGGCACTGTAAGCTTCATGGTTTTGTGGCAGCTAGTTAAAAACTGATTTCATATGAACGGGAAGTAAGCTGGCTTCCCTTTCATTGGTTTATATCACTTCTATGGATATCAAATAGACAGGAATGTAAAAGACAGCCTCTAATTTGTCTCTGTGTACTAAACATAAAAAGTAGAAGAAAGCTTTCGCAATTCAGAGCAACTCTGTCAAAAGATTGCTATATACAGGTACTTATTCCACTTCACTTCTCATTTGCATATGAAATCTCGCTTGGCAGATCTCTGAGAGCAGAGTAAATTAGAAAAGTTAACCACTCTTTATCCATTATCTATGTGCTGCGTAGTCTAAAATTGTCAAGTTTTCTTCATATATGGTGCGCTAAGGTACCAAATAAGAATAAAAAACAGATCCAGAACATTTTTTGTCTGTTTGCTTGAAATAAGAGCATAAAAGAATTAGCAATGGTTTTCTTTTTAATTAACCACTGGCATTTTAAAGCATCAAGATGTATGCTGCAGTGGAGAGCTTTTGAACCTAAACTGAAGAGAAAAGACAAATTATTATCTAAAAGTTAATGAACTGAGTTCTGTAATGGACTGGGTAGAGCTAATTGATATGAAGCAGTAAGAAAACCTGGCAAAATCTGAAAGGAGGAAATCTTGAAGCTGATGTAAAGT
>Ga0181612_130870_pt1 | contig 10781 bp, 4 predicted proteins | sample HoacroProtozoa21_FD_119630 | JGI IMG/M metagenome (GOLD analysis project Ga0181612, IMG submission 119630) | Hoatzin crop microbial communities from Cojedes, Venezuel. Combined Assembly of Gp0051906, Gp0051904, Gp0051908 | reverse complement strand
TTTATTTATTTCTTATTACTTTTTTTTTTTTTTTTTTTTTTTTGCGTTCTCTCCAATGTAGTTGGCTGCCTTTAGTGCACGGACCTGCTCATTAAATAGATACACCAAGAATTGTTACCTAAGCAAGCCTGACAGTAAAGAAAGGACAGACTGAGTTAGGGAGAAAATGGGAAGAAAAAAGACAGCCTGAAGCAAGTCACTTCACACGCAGAAAGAGCCACTGAATGAATGCTATTCTTATATACAAACCAAAAAAATACCTTGTATAAGAAAAGAAGAGAACTGTGAGGACTTTACAGAAAAAGGCAAGATTTTCTACCCACTGTTTTCAGTTTTGCTTCCAGACATACTTGGTGAAGTAAGGAGACTTCTGTTTGCTGACAGAGCCCTTGATTTCTTTCAAGATGATGATGTATTTGTGGGTAGGTAGTGTCTCTCTCCATGTCAATCTTTTATTAATAAATTGACTCTGGGACTGTAGATTTTAGCCTGTAGTTAACAGCATGTTTTCTAATATGTAAAGCTGTATATACTGTAGGATAGCTTAGCATAGCTAGTGTACAGTACATGTACTTGTATTTCCAATGGCAATTTAAACGAACTAGTTCATTAATGTTAAGCTGCAGTTTATTTTCAGGGTTTGCAGGATGTGGCATAGTGCACTGCTTTCTTTTCGTTGCCTCAGAAAATGCTACAATTGTATCTGTAAGATTCACTGTGTGGTTCAGTCATAAAACGAATGCTGCATCACTTGTGGCTGTTCATAATTTGCTTTCTTTGTAGGATATGAAACAATCTTAATGTAATTGAAACTTCTAATTTGTGTTACTTGACCTAGTTGTGTTTATATTAGTTGTCACAGTCTTTCTTGGCTTTTGAAGTTTCTGGCAATTGATAACCGCAGATAAAGAAATAGATAAAATGTACTTATTCCTGTGATTTTTATATCCAGCATTGTTCAGATGCCTTGCAGCAAAATCTGCTCACCTTAATAATGTTGTGCTGTAACATGTACATTGTGAATCAGTGAAACCATTAACCTGTTAATTCATTCAGGTTTAGATACAAAATATTTTTTAGTTAAAAATATAATCAGTCAATGAATATGCATATTTAAAAAGCATTTCTGTGCTCCTCTTGAAAGCCTGTACATCTTCTGGGGAAATATTTTAAACTAATCTCATTTGACAATCTAGTTATTTATTTAATTTGAATGTATGTAAAAATAGACAGGCTTGCAGCTAATCTGGGCCACCTCTGCAAAACAGGCTGTATAGGAGCAACATTAATTCTTAGAGATATTATCCGTAAATCACTACTGCTCTTTTAAATCGCTCGTAGTTCATGCTGTAGATCTCCCTTTATGGTTCCCTCTAATTTCTGTTGACCCTCCAATGTAATGTAGTAACTTTTTCCATCAGTACAAAAGGCACTGTATGCAGACTTTTAAGTTTCTTATTTCAGTTCTCTGCCTGTCCTATCATTTCAGCTCACCAATCACTGAGCCTTAGGATTTTGTCGGTTTCTTTTTTAATGTGTTCTGTAGCACAGGTCACTAATTTTCACATCTGTGCATGTAGCAGCAACTCCGATTGCTGCTTATTTTTAACCCTTACATTCACTCTTTATTTAAGCTCTATTTTTGCTGATGCAAGGATTAATTTCGTGATCGCTTAACTGCAGTAGTCTGTTTTTCAGTCAACTCTCCTGTATTCTGCTGTTGTAGTTAACACCATCCAAAAGAGAGAAACAGTAAACATTTGAGGATAAAACCTTTTTTCTGATATGCACAATAAGGTGAAAGGACATGTATTATTCTATTTCTTTGTGCCACTAGCTCAAAAGGTTTAAAATCTAGGGACTCTTCCCCCTCACCCCCAATCCAAGCCTATGAATCTTTGTCAATTGGAAAACTTGATGAAATACATTTTCTTACAGGTAGCTATGCAGGCTTCTATTATCTTCAGTGTGTTGTATTTTTATATTATTTATGAACTTTTCGAGTTATTCCTTTCAGACACATATGTATGATTCACACAAAAAATACAGTAATAAGCAGTTTCTGATGGTACCACTTCTTGGTTTCCAAAGCTTCCAGTAGTTAATATTTGACATTTAAAAGTCTGTTCCTTCTATTTTTGTTTTTTCCTTTTTACTTATATTTTATGATATCTCCTTTTGTTTTGTTTTATTAGTGGAATTCATTAAACAGGAGAATGCCTGTCTCTCTTTTGGCACTACTACACCTGGGTATTAAGCGTACTTCCCATTTGTAATTTAATTTTCCTATTCTAAATGATTTTAATAAAATCTCAAAATAAGATTAGTAGGAAGAAGCAGAGAATGATTTTTTTTTTCTTACTGTAGCAGAACATTATTACTTTCTTTTGTTCTGGAAATGAGTTGTATTCACAGAAAACTTATTTCTGAAATTTTATGATTTTTTGAACTCTGTGTACATTAAGTGCACGTGTGTATGTATCTGCATGTAAAAGGTGCAGTATGTAAACAACATTTTAACATATGCAGGAGCAATGTATAAACTCACAGCAGTGTTTGAAATGCTTTCTCCTGGCACCACATCAATTTTTTATTTAATTATATAAAAGCTCCTCAACAACATTATTAAAATTTAAAGTAGCCAACTTATGTGAAAATGTAGTTTTCCCTTTTTTAAAAAATGTAAAATAAATTCATTTTGTTTCATTGATAGAAACTTTTTCATACTATTCACTCCTTTATGTGGCAGTGCTTACCTGTTGTTTCATTCTGTGTATAATGTAGAAACATTATTTGCAATTTTTACAAAGAAAAAGAAAATGTTAATGCCTAGGCATTTTATAATGTCCTACTAACTAATATCCTGTAATGTGTTTTTTTTTGTTTTTTTGGTTTTTTTTTAATTCTACTGCTGCTGATGTCAAGTTCCTTTTATGGCAAGCAAACTGTGAACATGTTCAGCCAACTAAATCTAAGTATCTGCAGGAATGCAGTGTACAGCCAGTAATTCAGTCTGTTAAATAGAACAGTCTTGATTAGTTGTTTATAAATACTTATTTCAAGATTTCAGAAAGTAAAGAAGTATTTTAGTACTGTTGATCCTGTCAAAGGAAAGCCATATTTGTTGACATACCAAGCAATTTAATGACGCTTATAATCACTTCCTCCCCTAGAAAAAGGAGAACTTTTTTTGGTCTGGTACTTTTATGTACAGACACCTGTGCTGTAGGACTCAAGAGTTCATCAATATCCAATTTCATATCGACCAATAAACTTTGAGGACTTTCAAGTATTAGCAATTTAGGGACTATAGCTAAATCCCAAAGTCAAAAGCACCTATATCCTTGCTAACTTTGAAGGGTGTAGACCCTTTTATATTCTGATCCTGCTGCACTATAACACACCTTTCTCTCCAAAACAAGATTGTTGCAGTGATGATGCAAGGTGTTCTTGATCACTGCAGATTATCATTCACATTTGGTAGTGCAACTCGCCTCCCCAAAGATGTTGCGATTTTCCCAGAATGTAACAAGTAAGTGAAATTTTTTTTCAGTTACAGAGCTGTAAAGTTGCTGACGTCTGCTCCCCTTGGAAGTAGAAGCATAACTATCAGTGGGTGAAATGAATGTTGATAGTTGAAAGCTGAGACTGCTCAGGATCTTTCATGGAATCCACACTTTTCCAAACCAGCTCTTTCTGTATAGCATTTAAAATATTCTTTTTCATATTTTGAAAAATAAGCATATTTTGTCTACTCGACAACATAAGCAACTACTTGTTTCCCAAGGAAACAGTTCCATGATGGCTTGTTTTCCGTTGGTAGTTCAGACTGGACTATTTTGAGTTCTCATGCTGAACTTACCTATTCTGAGTCAGAAGATGAGAGGTTAAAGTTACTGCATCTCATTAAAAAGTTGAAGTCATATGTAATTAAGTATTGTTGTAAAGAAAAAAATTTTGGAACAAAATAACTGGTAAATGCATTTTAAAATATACGTCTTGTTATACTCTATGAAAATGCTGAACTAAAATTACCTTAATATACCATAATAACATTTGATAAATTTTATAAATGTCTAATTCAAGTCTGTTTTGTCAGAGATGTGCTTCATTCCTGTCAGTCTGCTGTTCTTTTTAATAATAGGGAATGAGTTTTGAGAAATTTTGTACATATTTAGCAGAGATTTTCAGTAGCAGCTTCAGAATAATACTTGATCGAATAAGGCAGAAAGTATATCAGCAAATGAAATTTGTTTTTGCCCAAAACTAGTGTAGGCAGATACAGAGAAACAAACTGAAAAAGATTTATATGCAATAGCAACAAGATAATTTCTTCTGGCAGTAGAACATTGTTTTGACAACTCTGAAGAATAAAGCTTTTAGGTCCAATAGAGAGAACTGTGTGTCGTACTTGCCTGCATTAGCAAAACATTACTCAGATGAACATTCAGGGAAAACACCGGAGGAACAGGAAGTAACAGAAAGACTGTATCAGAAGTTTAGTCTGGATAAATATTGAGGAATTTAAACTACTTCAGGGTAGCATTTCTGGTGCTTTTGTCAGTAAGCTTCTCCTGTTTAGAGGCATCCTAATACACATACAGGAGTCTGTCAGTTCACATATTCGAAGGCAGATGGTTTAAGTTTGTAAGTGAAGCAATACAAAGGCTTTTTATCTAAAGCAAATGAGAACCCTACACGGATTTGAAGATTACTAAAAAGACAAAATTAAAGAGACAAAATCATAGGATTCTTAAAATTGGAGTGAGGAGCTATAATATTCTTCGGGCAATAGAATTCTCATATTTTTTTGAGGAACTTTACTTACTAAGTATTTTACAGCATTGACATTGTGTGCATTAAGCAAGGTGTTTCTCTTTTAAATGAGGGCCTCCCAATAACATCACAGACTAAGACAAAAATGCACTACTCGCTGTGTTTAAAGAGCTACAAACAGCCGAGATAGAATTTGAACTAAATTGAAGGACTAAATGAATATGTTGAAAACATTGCCAGTGGAACACTTCAGCAGTATAGATTTTGTTGCATAGAATTAGTGAGTAATCAAAATATTTAGGTCTTTTTAGTTAAGAAAAATCAAACATATTAGCCGAAAAGCTGCAGGTACCTTCAGAGTCAAAATGATTCTCATGCTGCTTTCCGCTGGGACCTTGAATAAAACATGTAGCTTTGTACTCTCTATCTGACTGCCTGACCGCTGGTGTTGAATAAATACGTACCTTTTATTATTAACACGGAAAAATACAAAATGATTTACTAATAGAGTATGCTGATACGAATATTAAGGATCTTCAGTGGTATCTGACTCAATAAACCTGAATAATGAAGTATTACAATTTACAAATCTGCAGTCTTCATGGCTGAAATGAAAGGACTGATAGAGATGTTGAATGAAAACAGGATTACAATTAGTTAAGGTAGAATCTAAGACAATTCTCAGTAGGTTATCTTTTTGTGTCTATTTTTATATACGTATAGGTTGGCTTAAAAATTGTATGTGTAATAATTCATTTTGGAGTGACTGAAGCTAAAAATCACAATAACATGCAAAGCATAAAAATATTCTGTAAAATCACCTTTTTTAATATGAAGAAGAGAAATGGCATAGAAGAGAAAGGTAATTGCAATCAGAATACTTGACAGCAACATTTATTAATCCAGTACATTCAATCTTGAAGGGTTTTTTTGACCTGCTACAGTATTTTGTAAAACAACATTCTAGTATTTATACAGGGTAACAATATGAGCAAGAGAACAAAATCAGTATTATGCTCCATTATATCCAGTGTTGCATAATGGTGGCTTAAGCAAGCAAGGCGGTTTTGCTTTATAAAAATAATATGCATCCCTGTAGACACAAATACACATTTATGTAAGTGCCAATGTGTGATGAAGCTGAGTTTAAGTAGGACGTTAAAAATGTATGTATTGTTATTAATTCTTTCAACAGAAGTCATGCAATTTATGTAAAGCTGTATGATAGACTTATTCTTTTTCTGAAGTTGCATACAGTCTCTACGCTTCAGTTACCAAACCTCTTTTCCCACCTTACTTTAGCAGGAAGTCACATTTGTCCAATTAACCTCATCTTCCTCTTGTCCCTCTTAATAGTGTTGGTTTCCATCACAGCTTTGAATAATCTGTGTAGAACTTAGCAGTCTGGGGATGTTTATGTGAGGAAGGAATTGAACAAAGACTGCATGAAATGTGGCGGGGTGAGCCAGCTAAAGTTCTCTTATTGTCCTACCATGATTATGTCTTGGTGGAAGTCCTATCTAAATACCATTTCTCTGACAACCTGGGGAGTTTGTGTGCTACTACATCTACAATTGTAGAATCTTAGCTACTGTTTGAATGGTCTTGGGTTTTCAGTGAGTTAGAAGGATAAGCAAGTCCTGAAGAATTTTCTGGGCAGTTGAAAAATCTTGTTCGTGTCTTGAGATTAATTTCTTGACTGGTTGCTTTTAGATATTTACTCCAGTGAAGTATGCCTGTTTAGGAAGCTGAACAAGACTGTGATAGTCCTTAAGCCAAGATTTTGCTTACGGTTTCTCACTTATATGTACAAATGCCCTTAGACTTGATTTACCTTTTATAATCAGCTTGTCTCACGGTTTAATCAACAAAAGGAGATGTTTAGTAATGGAAGTTTAGGTATCTGTTCACATCTTCATTAGATCTTGAACTATTTTTTCTGTCTTTCCATGTTGGCTCCCTGTTTCCCTCCTGCTCCTGACTTGATATTCCTTCCTTGCCAAACAGATGAATCTGTACTTAGACCCTTCTAATAGCGTAGTATGGAAATACACTGAAGTTCAACATACCTGCGGACGTGACTGCTTTCCACATATGGAATAATATGCTATGTATTCTTTCCCCTCCAGAATTCTAATTGTGTTGTGGGTTGGCTCCAGCTAGCAGCCAAACTCCCACCCATCTGCTCGCTCACTCCCTGCCTCAGTGGGACAGGGAGGGAGGAGAAAATAGGAAGAACAGGAGTGAGAAAGCTCGTGGGTCAGCATGAAGACAGGGAGATCAGTTACTGATTACTGTCGCAGACAAAATAGACTTGTCTAGGAGGAAATGAAATTATTTATTGCCAATTATAGTTTCTGCCAGTTAAATCTGCCAATTTAATTTCTGATTCAGGTAGTGGAAAACAAAAACAACAACCCCTCTTGTTACCACCACAAGTTGAACTCACGCCCTTCAGTGAGGCAATGGGTAGCATGGAGGAACTGCAGTCAGGATGTATTAGTTTCTCTCCACAGCTCCTTCCTTCTCCCTTTTTTCCGGTGCTCCAGCGTGGGTTCCTCCATGGGCTGCAATCCCTTTGGGGGTGTGCTTGCTCCGCCATGGAGCGCCTCCTCCTCCTCTGACCTCTGCTCTTTCTCTTTTTGTTTCCTCCTCCACTCTCCTTCCAACGTGTCTGTCCTTTCTTTACATATGTTTTGACAGCTGCATCACCAAACTGGCTGATGGGCTTGGCTGTGGCCTGTGGTGGGTCCACTGCCAAGGTGCCTGGAACCAGCTGTATCCGGCACGGGGCAGCCCCTGTCCTCCTCCCACAGCGGCCACCCTGACAGTCCCCTAACTACCACAACCCTGCCACCTACACCCAGTAAAGATTGTAAGTCAGCTAAACATGTTAGGCTGAGTCTGATTATTGACATTTCAAGTTTTCTTCAGAGATTGTTCTGTGTTTGTCTTCGTTGACTGTCTTGGCCTTTTATTTGATAAGTATTGTTTTCTAAAATTAATTTTTGTGCTGTATGTATGATACAGTGAAGTACTCCTTTTATAAAGGGAAAGCTGATACATATTTGAATTTTACTTTTCAGTTAGCTTTTCCTCAAATATAATTACAGGAATTCAGGGAAGAATAAAATGTGACAACATATTTATGAATCATGAGACTTAACAGAGACTGAAGTAGATCTTATTATTGATGTGCTTACTGCTTCATTAAATTCCCCTTAAGGTTTGCAGCATGGATATGGATCATTTGCAATAATAATTATGCAGTGATCGATTGATTGTGTCTGACATTGTACTTGTCACCTTGAAATGCAAAAACCATTCATTTTCGACTGTGTGAACATTTTTCTCTAATGTTAGGCACCAGCATGGTTTATTTTATAGAGGAGTGCATTTTATAAAGTTTAGGAACTTAACATTAACCTTTACCTAAAAATGAAATATTACTTGTCATTTTACAAAAACGAAAATTGCACAACCAGCAATATTTTGAGATTAGAAAACACTGTCTAATTTCAAAAAGATTATTCAAATCAGAATGTCCATATTTCAATTGATTCATGCATGTGTATTATGAACATTAGTTTTTCGATAGTCTGTGTTTGAGATAAAGCGTAATAAGCATACTTGATGAAATTTGAAGCTTGAGATCTCTGCTTTTGAAACTGGTGTGTGTTCCTTGGGAAGCCTGTCTCGCTTTCCCACCAAGACTTTGATTCATGGCAGTATTAGTTAATTGGAAAATCAGTATAAAATGCTTTGACTTTAGTCATTCTTTGCATTAAATACTGCTCATTTCATGTTTTGAGTGGTGTAATCGTCATGATGATTTAATCTTCCTTTTATTAAGAATGTTTGTAGTAATGAATGAAACACTATCCTTTATCTTGTTTGTTTGCGCATTTAGAATTTTAGAACAAAATGTTTCTATTGAAATTCCAGTGAAATGGCTAGTGAGTGGCTGCAGTTCAAGTTCAGGGCATCTATGCTTTCGGAACTGACATAAAAATGTCAGTGAAAAGAAATGTTGCATTTGTAGGTGCTCCACTTGGAGCTTTTGCAGAGCATCCATTGTGGGATAGGAAGTGAAGACCGGAGCTATGTTTGGTGAGATGTGATTCGATTCAAAAGTGACTTTTCCAAAGCTAAAAGCCGAACTTAGATTCTATCAGACCAAATATTTATAATTAATTTTATTCTAGATTTGAACTTTTATTCAAAGGTCTTTTGTTTTTTTGGGGTTTTATTTGTTCTAATCAGCATTTTGAAAACATACATATGTTTCTTTCACTCAAAAAACAAATTTTAAAATTGATCACATTCTTGACAGTGAAGTGTTCTGTGTAGATGATTTCTTTTTTTCTCCAAGGGCAGGCATACATAAGTATATGCATTTGAATATGGAAATGTTTAATATGTTGGTGCTCATACAAGAAGAGCAACTTGCAACCAATTTGAACAGTAACTGCTGTGGTAACACTGCTAATATTGAAGTGGCAAATCTAATTGTACTGTTGGTTTCAAAATTAGCAACCTACGTAGTTTTTACCACAGCATGAATATTGAATAAAGCTTGCAAAACTGCTTTAAAAATGTGATGTAAGTGAAAAAACTGAAAAATATTTAAAAGCAACTGTTTTGTGTCAGCATGCATATAAGTTAACGGAAATACCTAACCTGAAAAAAGAGACTGTTACTTATTGTGCCTCACCGTTTTCAGTAGTTGCGCTGTTTTAGCTTGCAAGTTTTCAGAAAATATCCCAGATCAATGGTATTAAGTTCTAGAAGAATCCCAGATGAATTGCAGCATGTGGGAACATACCTAGTATATCCCATTCTTCTGAATTAAGTGTTAATTGTCATATTATTCTTTTCAGAAATTCTGATGTCACCCTACGTAGTCATGACAAAATCCCAATTTTTAACGCAAAGCCCAGTTATATTTTTTACAAACCTCTCACGTTCATTATCCAGTGGAATTGTTCAGAAAACTGAGGAAACTTACTTTTATGAAGCAACAGTCACAAGTGCCATGACTGTTTTTTCAGTTTTACCTGCATACTCCCATATTGGTTGCGATGTCTGGTAAATATTACATCCCAGTAACAACAGGAACAGTGTAGGAAGAAGGATAAAACAAGATGTGTCACTGAAAGGGAAGGAAAATGAAGAAGAGACAGGTCAAGAGGCTGAGATGAAAGAAGTATATTTAAGATCAGAACAGTCAATGCCCTTTTGAGTTAAACATGAAGAAATCATGTCCTCCTGACATCACTAAGGTTCTACTCTTAAAGGAACTCACAAGGTGAACTTCATTTTCTGTCTTCATGTATTTCAAACTGTATTCACTGCCACAGCATCTGAAGGCAGCATGAAACATGCAACAATGGGAAACTTGAGATCTTTGAGCATTTGTTTCTACCTAGAGTAACTTAGTAATGATGCTAATAATAATGCCCTTACTTTGCTATGCTTTGGTTGACACATGTAGATGTCTAAGACATGACCCTCACAAATAGGAAAAATTAATTCCAACTGAGAGTGTTGGTAAAAAAACTTTAGTTTTTTAGGGCAATGGTGGCAGAAAAACAATTAAAAATTTGCTTTAGAGAAGGGTCTCATTTAACTTCCTTGTATGACTTTACCTGTAATTGTTTGTATTGGACGGTTAAGAGTCAGAGTATCTTTTTTGCATTTTTTTTTCTGCTGCAGAGTGGTAATGATATATGGTAATGTCTTCAAAACATAAGAACAGCTATATTACTTCAGAAGTATTCAGACACTTGGGGGTGTCCAACCTGCTGCCTAACAGTTCATAATGTGTGACTTACACGTCTTTCCATAGTCTCCATAGGCTGCATGCGTTAGCAAATCTCTTATTTTGTTCTACGTACATTCACTGTTGTTAATATCTATATAGTTGTTAATACATATTAGGATACTAGAGACTTGTCATTTGAAAATGCAAAAAAGGAAATAGGTGGCAACTGCGTACTAATGTT
>Ga0181612_123364_pt1 | contig 10781 bp, 6 predicted proteins | sample HoacroProtozoa21_FD_119630 | JGI IMG/M metagenome (GOLD analysis project Ga0181612, IMG submission 119630) | Hoatzin crop microbial communities from Cojedes, Venezuel. Combined Assembly of Gp0051906, Gp0051904, Gp0051908 | reverse complement strand
TAATTTATCAATTTGTATTGTTTGCAAGTAGACCTGACTGGGATGAATTTTGATGAGTGCTGTACAGATTCATTGAATGTTGCAAGGACTAAATGTGATGGTCCCACTCAAAGTGCTTTATTTTCTTTTGAAAATGAAGTCCTTTCAAGGCATACAGATTCAGAAAATAAGGATTGCTTCTGACCTACCAAAGTGCAGAATTGTTCAGTGCTTAGTGATAGCAGTGGTAACGGGAAAAATAGCTTAAATGTGCTATTTCTCCCTTCTTCTGTTCAGCAAACAAGCAGAATAAAATTTAGAGTACATAATTTAATTTTGGGAAAACCTATGTTTTAATGCCAAAATATTTGATTGTTAATATGACAAAGTTTATTTCCCGCTAGAGAGATAAGCTTGCTACAGTGAGGTTTCTAGCATTCTACTCTTGTTCCAGAAGAATATAGAAGCACAGCCTTATCCTTAAGCACATTAAAACTCCCTTTATTTAATATAAAGAACATATTTAAGTGTGTTGCTTAGTGTGTTTGACAGGAACAAGTTCCCGCTAGCAAAGGAGGCCGTGTCTGGTGTTTATTCAGGTAAAACTCTCGGATGATGATAAGGTCATGGCCATAGCATAGTGCTGTTATTGTTGAAATATTGTTACCGTAAACTGTCACGGTGACATGCACAATTGCTCATCCAGAATGATCATCTGCTTAGACTTCTGTCCAGAAGTTCTTACTGACCAGAAGAAAGTCTCCATCTTTTACCAGAACATAACATACGAATTGTCCTCTGTCAGCCTGATATTCTTACCTGACGTGGCTCAGGCTCAGGGCAAGTGTATGAGTTACAAAACAAGTACAAATTTTTTTCTTTGATATACCTTCCCAAAAATGGCAGTTGTTAGTGTTGTGACTTCCTGAAGTGGAGAATGTGTCTAGGCTGGTTTAATTATTGTCATCAATATTCCATGAATTAGTGTATTCCAATTCTGAGGGTGTTCATACTTACCTCTACAGTATCTTGCGGTGGTGAGTTCCACTTTGTACATACCTATGATTTCTTGATATAGAATTTCACGTTAGGGATATCATGTAAAACTCTGGCCATGCTTTACTACTTATTACAGACTAAAAATGGATAGAACGACCTACCCTCAAAATATTCCAGCTTTAGTCTACATGTGAACAGACCAGAGTAAATGATAGACTCCATCACAGATCTGTAAATTCAGAACTGTGAGCATAACTGAGCAAATGGCTTCAGAGGGTTTCTCAGCCTTCGTACTGTCAGCTGATCTCTGATCTCAAGCGCGTACCTCTGCTGCCTTCCTGTTGCTAGGAGAGCAGCATATCAACATACCTCTCTTGAAGTGTTGTGTTTCAGAATCAAAACATTTCAAAGCAGCGTACAAGACTTAAGTGCTTTTATTCCCTTAAAAATATTAACACCACCACCCCCCCCAGATTAAATCTACATACAACAGAGAAATAAAAATAACTTTATTGACTACTTTGTTGTTGAAAGGCCAGCTGAGTAAATAGGTTAATCCAAGAAGACTGATCATTAGTTAACAGTGCCTTCTGGAAAATTACAGCTATTTTGTTCTCTATCAAAATTGCTCAGGTCTTTAGAAAAAAAACACAGCAGTAAGCGTTTTAGAAGGTGCCAGGACCAAAGAACAGAAAAATTCAGGCTTGTTGTTGGAAAGCAGACCTCTTCAAGGTTTTATCTCAAGACTTTCTGCCCTCATTTTGTAGTCAGTCATAGAAGTTCTTTCTCCTGCTGGGGTAAAAGAAGAAGTTCATTCTAACAAGTTGTGCCTATCCACTTTTCCAGAAACCAGTAAGAACCTGTTGACTTGGCACACTGTTTTGTGGTGTGTTTGTCCATCACCAACTTGTTGACATGGCTTCTGAAAGAAGGGTTATACGGAGATGGGAAGACTCAGAAGAAGTTACACAAATGCTTGTACTCAGATACAGAGATCTTAGATGATTAGCCTGCAACTTAACATCAGTAACTATGAGCTGAAATTAATATAAATGTTTGTAAGGCAGACTTCGAAGTCATAAATTAATTTCTAATAATCAAAGATTATCTCATGGGGTGCGCACTGCTAAGCAGAATGAGAATGTTTTTACTGCCAGAGCTGCCTTCTAAACTCAGTATCTTCATGGAATGTTACATGAACAGATCATTTGCTTCAGAAATTGTGTCTGAAAGGACAGTTTAGTAGATGCTGGCAAAAAATCAGAATGTTAATTAGATTTTCAAACCCCTGTCATCCTGCTTTAAGTATTTTAACAGAACTACTTAGCTGTTCAGTGTTTCCTATTGGCATATAGGCTCATGTTGGAAAGATGGACATTAATTAATTTGTTTCTCTGTTGGTCTGAGTTGTCGCTACTTCTACGATTGACTACTGTTTATGTACTTTGTCTGGTTTAGGATTAATATTTAGCATTTACTATTGAAGAAAATAACAAAGTTTATATGTACATTAAATATTTTTCCATTTCCTGAGAGAATTTGGTTCTTCTACACGTAAGTGGTTACAAAGCCTGACTCTTTTAGTTTCTTACCAGTTTAAGTTTACCAAAATTGAGCGTGTTATGTTGGTGTAAAGCTAGTGAGAATAAATGCGAACTTACATGTAATGATTTCAGGAACTATTAATATTCTAAATATAATGGATGTAGATGCATTAATAAGTGATGCAAGAGCAAGCTTTCTGTGTAACTCTGGACTGGTTTTCTTGTCACCTTTTTGACCAGTTGCAAGCAACAGTAACTACAAAGATCAGTGATCACTGCCAGTTTGTCTCCAGAGAAAAAGAATTAATGAGTGACAACAGAAATTTCTATTTATGCTGTTTTCACTCCTTGCCTCATTTGGAAAGATGTTGCATGAAAAAGTTCTTGTCTGAACTTGGAACTATTCCCTGCTTTTCTGTAGATTCCTATGCTGTGCGAAACACCAGGGGAGGTATGAATGTTGTCTTCATTTCTCTGTCAGGCTGCTCATTCGCTGCATGGCCTTGCAGCAGAACATTGTGTTGTGCTTGAGCTTTTATTTGGGATTTTGGGGTGGTTTTTTGTTTGTTTTAGTTGTATAAAAAGTCAAGCAAAGTTATGTATGTTTTAAAGACTTACTGAAAGTTCTGTCTCAAGGGTAAACTGATGTAACAGAAATCAGTTGATCATGGGTTTCATTGTATTTCTTTTTTATTAATCTTCTAACCACAGCATTCTGTGTTTATGTAATTTAGAAGTCAGTTCATTGGCCTTCTGGGAGCTGTAAGTGGTGCTGAATCTTTTCAGTGGGCCTATCAGAGGGAACGGTTTGCTTTTAACATACATGGTTTCAAATTATATTTTCATAGAATCATAGCATGGTTTGGGTTGGAAGGGACCTCACAGATCATCTTGTTCCAAACCCCCTGCCAGGGCAGGGAAACCTTACACTAGACCAGGTTGCTCCAAGCCCCATCCCCCCTAGCCTTGAACACTGCCAGGGACTGGGCAGCCACAACTTCTCTGGGCAACCTGTGCCAGAGCCTCACCACCATCACAGCAAAGAATTTCTTCCTTATGTCTAATCTGTATCCACCCTCCTTCATTTTAAAGCCATCACCCCTTGTCCTATCCCTACAAGCCTTTGTAAAAACTCCTTCTCCATCTTTCTTGTAGGCCCCATTTAAGTACTGGAACGCCGCAGTAAGGTATCCCTGGAGCCTTCTCTTCTCCAGGCTGAACAGCCCTGACTCTCTCAGCCTTTCCTCACAGGAGAGGTGCTCCATCCCTCTGATCATTTTTAGGTCATTAGGAGCTTTATTGTATCTGACACCTCTATTTGAAATAAATCAGATTTTAGTTCTATAATTTTTCATTTCACTTAGGAGATTCACAAGGTCATATTTCCAATATTTAGGATAGACACTATCTTCCTACTACCTTACACTAAGAACTTTTCATTTATGGAGCTGTTACAAGTAGGAAGAAAACAAGAGAGTCCGTGACATGTCAGACCAAAGCCACACATAGATTATTATGCTAGTTGCAATAGTAGGCAACAGTGGACGCTTAGGGAGTGAGAATAAGAAACTGGGCACCCTTAATACTAATATTCAGTATTGTGACACCTAAATTTGAGTCCATGTAGAAGATTCAATGATAGATATCTTTCTTTTACAAGGAAAGGATATGAAGAACAGTCAGAAAATCTTTCTAAAATAGCAATCAGGGAAGCAAAAGCTGAAGAGAAGTAGGTCCTGGTGAAAAACGATATTTGAGGCAGAACCTAATCTGACATTTCCATTCATTGAAGATTCAAATCCCTATCAGCTTTTCTGAAAGATGCCTACCATGCTTATGTCAAAATCCAAGTGTAGGACATGGATGTCTCTTTCCCTTCCAATGAATCACAGAATGGTTGAGGTTAGAAGGGGCCTCTGGAGGTCATCTTGTCTCAATGCCAGACAACATCTCCAGTATCCAGAGACTGTTCTCTGGTCATGACCATAACATGAGAATGCTGCATCCCATTTCTCCCACTGCCTACTGGACACTCAGAGCTGCAGTTCTCACTCCCTGGGAGAGGACTTCTATCACTAGCTCAGAGGTGTTTGGCACTGGAGATGGAATAATCTGTTTTGAATAGGACAGCTACAATCCCTAGGCAAACAGGGAGAAAAGAAAGAAGTGAGAAGGAAGGGACAATCAAACTGTTTGCAAATGTGATCCAGATTCTTAAACTCCACGACTGCAGAACTGCCTTTGGACAGGCAATTTCCATGTTGCAGTTCACACTCCATAAGCTACCTGTGCATTTTAGACACCAATCACCCATTCTAACTATGTACAAAACCCTCAGGGCACAGCCTCGAAGTCCTGTATACTCATCCTACATTAACCACTGAGCTATGGAGACACTTGACAATGTGCTCTTTTTTCACCCTTCCTTGCCAAATATATAAAACCCCTATATAAGACAGTAAATACTCAACAAGGTGCAAAAATTTAAGCTATTCTCCCATTTGTTTTCAGTGGGAATAAAGCACTTAATTTGTTACGATACCCGAAAAGACAGTGAAGTTCTTATCTATATTACTTAAATATGTACATTTATACCATAAGATACCTGACTTCCTTTGAGAATCTACTTTCCTGCTTTTCGCAAGATCAAGGTCTTTGAGAATGTCAGAAGAACAGATACAAAATCACATGCCTTGCTAAAATAAATATTATACTACATTATATTATACTATACTAATTCATCATAAACTGCCAGAAAAGTGACAGTTTCAGACTGCAGAAACAATATCTTTGTCCTCTAATTTTTTAAACTGAAGGACACCTTGATACACGACCGGAAGCTGGAAGAAAGACAGTTAATGCAACTTCCGGATTAGCTTTGTATGGGATGGAAATGTTCTGGCAAAAATAACAGTGTCTGTTATTGTAACCTAATAGGAAATTTCTCATTTTGAATACTTTTGGCAACACTTGTAATTTCTGACAGGAAAATGTTTGGTAGATATCTTTGCATCCCATCAGAATATTTGTCAGTGTGAAGTCAAGAGAGTGATTATTTTTGACTGAGTTATGCAGGACTGTATAAAGAAAGACACAAACGTTACTTAGATGGTCTGAGGGTTCCTCCATTTATAGATGCTTTGTAGGAGGAGAAATAGAATGCTTGCTTGTATGTTGAGAGGAATCGTTTGGAAAATTTACTTACTAACTTCATGAAATGAACAATCTAGTGCTAAGGTCAGTCCTACATAAAGACACTAAGAGGTGTCCTTTAGTTGGGTTCTGGTTTTCCAGAATGACTCACACTGGCCATGAGAATTTATCTCGCTATGCTACCTTTCATTGGCTAAATCAAATTACTTAAATAATAGTATTGGTGGAAATTTGCAGGATTGTTTAACTCACTGATATTACAGATTTTTTCTTCTATGCCACCTAGGTAAGAACTACTGCCTGTGATCTACTAATCACCCTTTCTTGAATTTGCTTGAGGGTAGGGGCTGGATGCTTGCCCAAATAGTGCTGTTACATTTGCAAAAAGTTAGTTTCTTTGACTACAAAGATGCTTTTTTTGTAACATCGTCTGTTGCGCTTTGGATACTTGTACCATCTCTACACCAATCAAAGGATAAACAAAGAAATGAAGAGAAATATCAGATAAAGTTGGTTATCAATTTTGGGTCAAGGTTTTAATGAGAAAATTGAAGTCTGAATTAATTGAAATATTGTGAATTATTGATGAACTTGATTAGTTAAAAATCATCTTTTAATTTCCTCTCAGAAATTGAATTCTGACTTTTTAACCCAACATTGCTATGTCTTTATCTTTACATATTTTTGTCTCAGTTTTTGTCTGAGTTAAAATGAACACGTAAAATGAATTTTTCAAATGACTTAAAAATGTTTATTTAAAGCTTAATATTCTGCTTAAATAGGTTAATAAAAAATTTAGAAAAACCCACAACCCTGACTAGTGAATTAAATTAACATTATAAAAATCTGTTACCAACGCAGTTCCAGCTGCTATTCAGTAATAAGTGCATTTTTAACTATTGCTTAGTTATGACAAAAAAAAGTTTCCAAATGAAACTTCTTATTTGCAGAAAAGAAGAAAAGTCTGAAAGATCAAGGTACTATTTTCTTAATTTAGACATGTTAAAGTATGTAAAGATTAAATGATTTGACAGAAACCTTACAAGGAAAGTGATTGTGACTTTAAGTAGAAAAAAATCCCTGTCTTAGATTTTCGCTTTAATAGATATAATTTAAAATGTCAAATTCAAGAAAGTATGTATGCATAATACAAATCCACTAAAGCATGTACATGCTCAAGTTCAGTCCTAATGTTGGTAAAATTTATTCTCAAATTTTAAATTAGATTATATTTATTCAATAAATTCTGTAAATCACTTTATTAATCGCACTGCTTCCTGGAATGGGTAGATCTCACAATTCAGAGTATGGGCATGAAATACATGAAGTTCGGTTTTTACCTAGTGACTTGTTTGCATCTGTTGTGCTTTCTTCTACCTCAGCAGTATTCCTACTGATTTTGACCACTTTATCCATGAGGAAGATCAAAACAAAGGTCTGTAATTTCACTGTCTGTTCACTCTGGAGATATGTGTGAGAATATCTATTTCTATTGTCTGCATCTCAGCTTTCCCATGAGATGTTACAGACTCAGTAGAGATCTAGAAGTCACAGCCATGCTCTCTAATGTGTTCTCAAACCCAGAAAGCTGGTTTTGGTGTAATGATTATAGGAAGACATATCCACCTTCTGTTCCTGCATGAAGTCTCTTTCTAGCCAGCAAGGGTTAGGTGGGCATACACTGAGCAACCTCTAGAAGTGGGCCAGGGTGCTGGGCTTTGTGTGAGAGATGAGATCCATCCCTTTCCTTACCATAGAAATCTCCACTTATGACCAACCTGGAGCCATTTTTGGTGACAAAAAATAAAATTTACGTCCAGCATCAAATCAATAACACAGCAACAAAGGTTTATGAAGACATGGGTAGGAGATACAGTGGGTAGGGGGCAGAAGAAAATCAAGAGAGCTAAGAATGATTTGTCTAATTATCCTAATCAAATCCAAAAGCTCTTTCTTTCCCTCTTTGTGTCTATCTGGCGTATTGTTGACATTTGATTTACTCCCATGGCCAGTGACATGTTCTCTTGCTTATTCTGCACGCTCAGGTTGCTGTCACTGGAAACACGCTTTTCTTGGCAAAGTGTGCTAGTTTTTATGTTCAATCCTTTTCTTAAATCTCCCTGGGGTTCCGTCTAGATTAAAATCCTCCTTCCTCCCACCAAACTTATTGATCCTTAATTTATTTAGGAGGCAGTTTCAGCACTCCTTCTTCCAGGTATTGACTGCCCTTACTGCTTTGGAAATTATAATGGCCCTTCAAAAAAATAGGTGCTATCTCTTGCACTTGACTAGACATTAGAAAAATATTAACATCTCTCCCCCACTTGGACAGACAATGAGTAAATCTCTTTGTGAAGCTTTTTCTATACACTGATACTTGTATTTCATGTTAATGTGTCGACTCCTAATCATATATAAATGGAATTGATGCTTGTAGCTCATTAGTGGGGGCTGGATGAGACAGAAGTGAAAGTAAAGAGACAGAAGTAGATCTTAGTAAAGTGACTGAAGTGTTTTCTTAAGGAAAAAACCAAACCAGGTCTCTCCGTTCTTTACATCAGGACCTGTACAGAGCCTATGTACAATTACAACATTAACTCTCTGAGGTATCTTCTCACCAAACTCTACCTCCTGAAGTTAGAAGGCACAAGTTTATCACTCTAAAAAAGAGTTCATGAGTTAAATGTAACACCTGTAGGCTTTGCATGTCCTGTCAGAGATCATAATGACATCTTGCCATGGCTATGAAAGACTCTTTCTCCTGCATTACCTGGCAAAATGCTTGTCACCCATTTAATAGCACTTCTAAACCCAGAAATACTCCTTAAAACAACCTCAAAGAATGCTCAGAAAAATTCTGTTGCATCACAGTTGACAGCAGCTGACTGTCTAGCTTTATTACCTTAGCAATATTTAAGGAAGAGGAAATGCGTGTTTTATCAACTGTTGATAGAGGAAAATTCACACTGGAAAAATAACAGCTCTGCAGAATGGTCTGCCCCCATTCTTATATGCCCCTTGTTCCACATTAGTGTCTGAGATCTCGTAATGATGCTAATGAACTAAACCTCCCATTATGTCAGTGATACAGGAAAGCGTCCATGTTCCCTGGCTTTACGGATGAAGAAATGGTTGAGGAACAGAGAAACCAGATGCACCCCTACCCCATGGCACAGAGCAAGGATTTGTGTGTCCCTGAGCAGTAACACAGTGTCTTGGTCATCTCTCCTCTTCTGGCTTCTCTGTGTTTACACACATGGCTGGGAGAACAGACACCCTGAACATTTAAAAATTAATCATCAGGATATTTCCTTGGTGTTTTCACTTTCCTGTAAATGAAAGACTCTCTGTCTCTCTCTCTCTGTGACAAAATCTGCTGGGTAATTACATTTGCTGCAAAAAATGTTTGTTCTCAGCTATTGTTCCATGTGTTTATTAAAATAAATCAGGGCTAATGCAGTCGCTTCTCAGAGTGAATTCACCTCCTGGCAAAGGATTTAATTTCTAGCCTAGACTATCGCTAAACAAGAATGTGGACTTCAATGCATAAAAGTAATATGGATGGACTCTGACAGTAAAACTAATTATTAAGGTAGTAAGTATCATGCCCCATTACTTTTAACGGATTGATTAATAACAATTATTGCAGCATTTTTGTAAAAATTTTGGAAAGTAATAAATGTGCTAATATTTGGCTTGCAGAAGTAAAGCATTCATTTCCATTTGTTACTGTTTCCTGATCAAGTACTTGGCAGAAACAACTGTCCTCCTTTAACCCACATATCCTTTGACTGGAATGCAGTGATTAGCTAGATTAGACCATCATTTTCTTGAATCTGCCATCTTGTCACTGTCCCTGCATGAAAGGAAAAGGGAGCCTGCATGCTTAAGTGGTATAAAACTGGAAGGGTAAAGTCTCCAAACTTCTGTGCTACTGAGTCCAACGATGTTCCTCCTACATACTGCCCAAAACTGCTCTCTAGGAGGAAGAAGCTGAATTATTTGTTGTGTGTATGGTGCCACCTTCTCCTCTACGTACATCTGCAGAAATGTCTTATCTTCCAGCAGAAGGAAAACTGGACATAAACAAGAAAACTTGTTCTTTTTTTTTCCATGTCTTTGTGTGTATTCATTGCAGATATAGGCCAATACCTAAAATATCTATTGTTGCTGATTTCAGATCACCCATGTTTGATTCAGCTGCCTCATTAAAAATGGTTATGAATATTGACCCACCTCAATGACTGAGAAAGTTAAGGTTTATAGATATATTCTTAATTTGCTAAGCCGAACATGAAAGCAGCAGACAGAAATTTCACACAACTGTGCAAGAAATGCACAAGAAAATACCAGTCCTGCAGCTTCTGGTCAATCTAGTTCAACTTCCCAATTAGCAACCAATATTACATACACAGAAAAAAGACAACAACAAAGAAACAAAATCCCTGTAGTCTGATATTTTGCCAGCATATAAGAAAAGGTACCTAATCCAAGGAGCTTTAAGTCATGTTCAGCACCATTTTGAGGTGCAGCAGGAGCAGGATTAAAAAATAGATGAGGAAGGGTATTGACAGCGGTTTTCAGCCCTGGCATCAGAGCCTTTCAAACAATACTAAGGTTTTCACCATTGCGATTTAACAGCAATGGGTTGTACCTTTTTCAAGAGAATAAGGATGCTGAGCTCTTGCTTGGTCTGGAGAAGTAGTACCTTGCTCCCCACTCCAACCCCCAGCCCTCAAGTTGTCTGGGCTGGGAGATGTGCTGCCAGCAAAACTGTGACTAGCATATCTCCAAGGATGATAAAATATCCTCACACTTCCACTAAACGATGTTCTGGGAGCCAAGATGATAAAAGAATAGTAGTGAGCAAACCCCAAATGCTCCAGATGTGATCTGTTGGTTAAGAAAGCAAAAAGTCATAACCTTGAAAGAAAAGAGTGAGCGCAAGTAGAAGGAGCAACCTGCAAGCTTCTACCATGCTCAGACCCAGGCAGGAACAGTCACCTGTGAATATCCCCAGCGATGGTATCACAAACGGAATAGAGTGTCTGAAGGTATGACAGACCAGGGCCCAGGGCCTGCAGAACAATACAGAAATCTCACTAT
>Ga0181612_105003_pt1 | contig 10781 bp, 9 predicted proteins | sample HoacroProtozoa21_FD_119630 | JGI IMG/M metagenome (GOLD analysis project Ga0181612, IMG submission 119630) | Hoatzin crop microbial communities from Cojedes, Venezuel. Combined Assembly of Gp0051906, Gp0051904, Gp0051908 | reverse complement strand
GTCATTGAGGCGCCAATCTCCGCTCCTGCCTCGTAGCCCACCGGTGGGCTCCCTCCAGTAGCTCTTCCTCTGTCTCGAACTGGTGAGCCCAGACCTGGGCACAGTACTCCAAATGGGGCCTCACCAGGGCAGTGTAGAGGGGAAGGAGAACCTCCCTTGACCTGCTGGCCACACTCCTCCTAATCCATCCCAGGATCCCATTAGCTGTAGAACAGAAACCAAAAACCTGAATGAGATGCAGGGAGATAACGGAGCCACCATACGGCCCTATACGAACTGGTTGGTATAAAGAGTCAGTATCTGCACTGGGAATTTCCACTGGTAGTATCACTGAGGTCCTGTTGCTTTGTGGTTATGTGGGAGCAGCCTCTCTGCTTGTCTGCATTTGAAACTTGCCCTAACGCAGCTGCAGTGGATGGGGGGGGAGACAAATCTCTTGCGCAGGCAAGAGGAAGGAAGGCTTAGTTGCAAGAGCATTAGTTCTGGACAATCGCTGGGTGACCTTGGCCAAGTCACTTGGACATCTGAGTTTCTGTTTCCCATGAGTTACTGGGTAAACAGGACTGCCCTGCCTCACAGGAGTGTTGTCAGGATAAATATGGCAGAGACGAGGGGGTGGCACGGCATGCTGTAGAAAGGCCTAAAATCCAGTCACCACCCAACCCCTGACTGCATCACAGCACTGAGCTCTGCTACAGCATCTTTCTTGTGTGAATTCCAAATGGCCAGCAGACATCACTTCCTTTGACCTTCAAAATAGTTCTGTGAGTTAGTTATTAGGCCCTTGTGTAGTGAAGATAATAGCGGGGCAGTGACTTTCCAAAGAAAGCAGGAGTGGATTCAGTTTTCCTGACTCTCAATACTGTCCCTTAAACACAGGAGTTGCCTTTCTTAAGCTTTAAAATCTTTGGTGTTTGAGGGGGTGTTTTTGGTTGTTGGCTAGGGTGTTTTTTTGCTTATTCATTTTGAGGAGAGGGGAAATAGCCTGGGTAGAGTGGTCGGGCTCAAACGTTTTGTAAAGGACAGCATAGCTTTTCACCTTTAGGACTGTGCTGTGGAGCCGTCCCAGGCTCAAATCTAGAGGTTGTCTCTAACCCGAAGCTTTCCACACATGAGCTCCCCCGCCAAATGTGACAGCACATTCAGCCCCCGTTGGATTCAGAGAGGCTGAGTTGTTGCTCTCATCATATGTAGGACACATGCTCTCATTTTCATGTATCCTACATATATGGAAGATGGAGGCTAGATTACGAAAATTCTTATGGTCCTGCGCTGTCTTCCTTCATGTTTTGGCTGCAGAAAAGCGGGCATATTCCTTTCTCAAATGCCTTGTAAAAAATAACAAAATGGCTGAGTGTATTGTAGCTGGAAGGATGACAGGCCAAAACCATAGCATCTGATTGACCCATAGAGGAGAAAGACATTTTGGTGACCCACAAGCCTTGGAAGGGTGTTAGAGGGAACACAGTCCTGGGACAGCTGATGGACTGCCACAGAAACACAGAATCGGAGGACTGGTGAGGTTGGAAGACGACTCTGGAGATCATCTGGCCCAGCTGTTCTGCTCAGAGCAGGGTCAGCTAGAATAGGTTGTTCAGGGCCATGTCCATTTGGGTTTTGAACATCACAAAAGCGTAAAGACTTTTGACTTTTTTAAGTTTAAAATTTCATGCTGGAGCAAAACTAAATCAGATTACTTGAGCTACTTCTGCAGTGAGTTCCTATCTTAATTTGAATTCAGCACAGATGATAGTGGGCAAAATAGAGTTGATATCTGGCAGCTGTTAGGAGACCTCAGAGTGAATGTTGTTTGACTTAACCTGGTCTCTGGTGGGTAACTGACTAGGTAGGTTGACAATCCATGGACTGGATGGGCAGGGAAAATAAATTAGACCTTCATGCTAGACTCCAGTCCCTCAGAGAGGATGGCAGGCAGGTTGGCAAGGTAAGCAGCATTGCATTCTCCCTGGATACCCACCTGGGGAAGGCGGAGCAGACCTTAATGACGCTCCTCCCTGGCAGCTCTCTCCAGGGCTGCAGTTACACAACGTGTCACGAGGATAAGGAAAACAAACGCTTTTTATATCTCCTCACCCATCTGTACTTCCTCTTTCTGGACCAGTACTGCAAACAAAATTATCGGCAGCATCATGTTGGCAGTATTTTTAGTAAACACCAAGAGACTCATGTGAACCTGTTCCTCCTTGTCCTTGTCCTTGTCCCTTACACATACAGCAGACTGGGGAGTTTTCTGAGCAGAACCTTTTGAGGTTCCCCTAATTCTGCCTTCCAGACAAAACAGCTGGACTATAACACTGCAGGCCTAGAGCTGGCTGAAGAGACAACTGCTCTTTAGGTTGAGGGAATGATTTCCCCCTCCCCTGCTAAGTGCTTCGCCACGTTAGGATTCCTGGAGTTCCAGGGATTGCCTTGCCGTTGGGTCACGAATGGCTCAATGCACAATAGCTGGCAAAGGGAGATGAGGAAATTCACAGGGGAATACAGGAAAAAAAAAATAGAAAGTGTGTCTATTAATAAGGAATGTTTCCAAATGTTTCCAAATTGTCCAAAAATAGGCGCATGCATTCCTAAGGACAAGAGCAAATGTGGGTGGCAAGATCCTCTTGCTTCTGTTAGGGGAGAAACGGGGACAGAGGTGGAAAATAAATTTGAAAAGATATTTTCATTCAGTTCTCTGGCGTGGCTTAAGGAAGGAAACAACTATTGACTTCTGTGCCGCGCCATCTCAAGAGCATTGCTGCCGACATCAGTGTTCAGTTTGCACTTTGCTGTCAGCTGAGGTCTTCCTCTCAGCCCCACTTCAGGGAAAAGCTGGCCAGGCCGGTTCCTGCCTGGTGCTTGAGGAGTACAGGCTGTGTTGGTCCCCGTAACCTCTCTCTTCTCTGTTTCCTAAAATAACTTTTTTTTTTTGTTTGAGCTGCCCCGTAAACTGCATCTCTGTTTTTCTAATTGCATCTGCACACCCAGATATAAGGTTCCTGATACGGAGGGTCGCCGCTCACCTCCGTCCCACCTTTGCAACGGAAAATGTCATCTTCGTGGTCTTCCTTTTCCTCCTCACCTTTCCTTCCCGTTCTGCCACAGTTCCCAGTGACACCTGGTGCCTGGGACAGCTCTGGCAGGCCTGGGCTCCTTGACTCCTCTCGTGCCACAGGCACGTGCTTTATGTACAGAAGTGCCATGTTTCAACCCAGAAATGTGGTACCTGGACACAGCACAGCCTTGGACTGGAGGAATTTGTGAAAAGAGGTTGAAGAAAGACCTTCATCTCGCAGCTCATCCTTGTCTGCTGTCCTACATCCAGCTCCCTTTGAAGTTGATGGAGAGCTTTCCCTGATTTTAGGGTGAGTCAGGCTAGCGCTTGAAATAGAATATGATTTCCTCTCCCTTGTGGTCATAGTTTTCAAGTACATCTTCCTGCATTTCACCAGAAAGGTTTTCTGGTGTGGAATCTGTCTGGTTTATTTTGCGGAGGTGGTGGGTGTTCATAAACAATGAACTTAGCCTGGGCTAAGTTCATCATTGCTCTTTGCTGTATCTTTCATGTTTCACATTCCCTTGCTAATTGTTTTGAATAAAGAAAAACAAAACCAAAAAGTAATTACTGAGTATTTCCCCACATTTCACAAACTTCCTTTTTGAGTCATTGTTTGTGTGCCCTCTCTGGGAACATGTTTCTGATCTCTTCTGCTTTCTTGCTGACGCAGTCTGAAATATTTTGATATCTGCAGGACAATTTAACCAAGGTGTTTTCTAGCTCTGCCTTCCATCTGGTATCAGAATAACTTTTAAAATACACTATCGCTGAATCTCTTGGCTAAATTCTGAAATTAATGTTCAATTACCTTTATGTATGGATTCCAGAAACTAGCGTGGATTTTTCAGGAAGGGACGATTTTTCATTCTTTTGACATATTCTTCATGTACGCTGACTAATTAATTTTAAAAGAAATAAAGAAAAAAGCACTTGTGATACGGGCAGGGGGCAGGGAGAGCTGTTTAGAGACTCCTGTTCTTTATGATCTTACATATCCAAAAGTCTCAAAAGTGCTGTGTGCTGTGGCCCTATGCCTCATTTGTTCTTCTCATGACCATCCTCACATCAAGAGGTCTTGAACGGCCATCCTCCTATCGAAAGGTCTTGCAAAGGGGTCTTCAAAGAACAGTTATAAGTTTACGAGGCTGTCTCTTTTCATGCCACAGGTAGTCCCCCTTGGCCCAAGAAAGAGTTAAAGACAGTGGGAAGATCTCAGTCATCCTTCCCATGCACTTCCTTGTGAGCAGGGTGGATCGTAAGAAACACAGGTATATTTGAAAACTATCGGTCAAACCTTGCTGACTGAGGTAGGTGCACTGCTGGGAAGGGCCCACAGCTGGAAGACATGAGCCATCCCAGTGCAGAGGAGATCCTTTTGGAAAGATGTCCCTGTGGAAAGCTGGCAAGGACAGCAAGCAGGAGTTCCTGTCTGCCACGGATCCTGTGACCTGCTGAGCCCCACCGGCACAGTGCTGCAGAAGAACACATATATCAGAGGTGTCTTTTTTCTCATGGTGCTGGGCCATTAGTTTTCCTCACTGTGTACTCCTCTCAGTGCCTCCTTTCTTTCCATTTCTTTCCTGGGTCTACTTCAATCCTTGCAGCAGCAATTATCTTCCCTATTTTCCTCACTTGCAGTATGTGCCATATGTTGGGTACTGCTCTGCTTCATGCTGTCCTCTGAGCAGGGTCTTCAGTGGCCTCCCTGAGCGACCGGCAAGCCTCTGGAGGGCTTCACCTCTTCCTAAGGTCTGCTGACTCAGCAGTTCACTCTGGAAATGACCAATATGTGTGGTTAGGTTTCTGGGCCACAGAGTGTTTCTTGGTTTCTTAGATCAGTTTTCTGTCACTTGAACACACGTAGCACTCTGTTACATGGGTGCCTTCAAGGGACATTGTCAGCATCGGGCTAGCAATCCACCACAGGACCACTGCTCATCACTTCTGGCTCTTCACAAAACTTGACAAGCCTAAATTATTGCAAGTCACATTCTGCTGCCTTTTTTCTTACTGATTTCTCATCCCGTATGAAATTGCCTGTAGTAAAACACATCTGAACTTGTGCAAGGAAGGCAACCTAAGAATCTTTATGAACAGCCAAAATTTATCACCTTACTGTTAAGCCCCCTCCTTCAGACTGACAGTGAATGCATGGTGAAGCATAGATTCTAGTAGTACAAATAGACAAAAATTAGCTTAGCTTATTTTGATCCTAATTTTTTTGTATGTATTATAGGTTGGTAGAGAGAGACTTTAGATGACACGGCTGATGACATGCAGGCATCAAGCGATTTATGTTCTTGTCCCAAATTCCTTGGCATTAACCTACGAGGCTTTAAGAAACACAAGTGATATTTCCTCCTAGTGAAGTCAACGAGAGTTTGCTTTTTGCAACTGCATTTTTTTGTCCTGCAGTTTAGCAATAAACTGCTTTTCTAAGCTTACATTTTTTCCCCCAAATCACTTTAACGACTTCGTGAGTAGGCGTGGAGGGAGTGGTGGGGGTGCTTTAATTTAATACAGATTTGTGTTCTGTTTGGCTTTTATCAGATTCTCTTTGAAATGGTACAGATGAAATATCTTGCAATATCTGGGTTTTCTTTCATTAATCATGTTTTACATTCACATAAAAATGGATCTTGTACCAAGTAGTTCATGTTTATGTGCACTGTAAAATTAACTGAGTGGTCACTGTACACATAAATAAAGCGTATGCCTATGACACAAATTAAAAACAAATCCCAAATTCTTCAGGGCCTATCTTAGTATCACTTTTTGGCGTGCCTGACCATGAAAGCCTTTTTAAACATGTTCGATTTGCCGTATGCCTGGTTAGAGTTCTGGTTTCTCCGCAGAAGCCTTGCTATCTAAATGGGTTGAGGGAGGCAGATTACGCTTCAGATCTCCTTTGCTCCTCAGCCCCTCCGGACCAGATTTGGGAAGGCAACGGCTCGTCAGAGGGTCAGAGGGTCTTCCTCTCGATCCTCGGAGATGCACCGTGCACCTGCCCTCCTCACAGGTGACCAGAGGCATCCCCCAGCCCTAACGCTTGGGAGCAGGGGAAGGAAAACCGGCTCTGTCCCTCGGCCGGAGTCACTGCTCCTGGGGCTGTACGTGCGCTTGAGGAGTACAGCAGCAGCTGAGCAGTGCTGAGCAGGGGTTGTAGGAGCCCACTTGGGAGCTGGGTGGTCTCTTGTGTGGTCAGCCTGATTTTAATGGATTCGCCATTTGACCCAAGGAGACAACAAGGAGTGGAAATGGCAAGAAAAATTAATAGTGTGTAATAAGAATCATTTAAGTAAATCGGTGACCCACTTAGGCAGAGTAATGGGACAAAGGTTGAAATATTAGGTTTCTAACCACTGCCATTTGTTTCTCACAGCATGTGTCAGGGAGGAGGGAAGCCTTGCCATTTGAGCAGCCTGGTCTTGTGGAAGGTGTCCCCACCCGTGGCAGGGGGGGTTGGAACTAAATGATCTATAAGGTCCCTTCCAACCCAAACCATTCTGTGATTCTATGATTCTGTGAGTCCATGAGCCATCAGCCGCCTTTGCAGCTAAAGGTACGGGCTGTGGTCACAAGTGTGGTTCATTTTAGCTTGGATGTGAGGAGCAGGGGTCCATTAAAGGGTCAGGTAAGCTGGTTCTGCCTGTACTGGACAGTTATGCCCGCTGTTACCCTCCCAGGACTGGGCATATTGTCTCCTCGCCTCTGGCTCCACAACTAGATGAGAGCCAGCCCTTCAAGTTGCAACGCTATCCATGCTCTGTGGCCAAAGCACCAGCGGGCCACGCAGGAGCACCGGGCTGGGAAGAGGGTATGTCAAAGCTGAAGAGCAGCAAGGAGCAGCTTAGGCTGGACGTGCAGCGTGGGTACGTTCTTAGTGTCACTGTGGATAAACAACGAGTGATACATATGGGAAAAAGCCCTCTTGCTTGACATGGAAAACAACGGGCTAAGTGCTCGCCGCTGTCGCGGAGGAACGCGGTCATGGGCTGTAATACAGGAAACCTCCTTGGGGATCATCAGGGGTCAAAGACCTCCTCTCATTTCAGGGAGAAAATCAGAAATCTTTCCTCTGCCCCTGTACAAATCTGTGGTGTGCCCACATCCATGAGTAGTTCTGCTCTTCCCACCTCGGAAAAGACATGCAGAAACAGAAAATGTTCAGAGAAGGATAACAAAGGTTATGCAAGGCATGGGATGGCTTGCTTATAAGCAGCAAGTAATTAAGCCAGCTCTTTTAGGCTTCCCTAAGTCTTCAGCCTGGGAGAGGATTGATGGAGGACATCTATGATAGAAGCCTATAAACTCGTTTATGTCTTGGAGCAAGTGATTGTTCACTGTCTTTTCCAGTGCAAAGTAAAGAGGCTGTCAAGGTGACAGTTCAGAATAACCGAGGGTGAGCGGTACTTCCCTTCACGCGCAGTGAAGCCCTGAGACTCGTCGCCGGCAGAAGTGGGTGTTAAGAGTTTACATAGGCTCAAGTGGTGATTGAACAAGTTTGCAGAAGGGAAATCCATCCTGGGTTATTAAACACAAAACCACCAGGAAATTCCTGAGTCTGAGACCATTAGAGTTTGGGAGCATACTCTCGGGAAATAGCATTATAGGCTTGCCCTGTTCCTACATTCTTCACTAGGCATTTGCTTTTAGCTGGTGTCAGAGGCAGGAAATTGGGCTAGATGGACCTTTTGACCTGCTGGTACTCTTAGCCTCCCTACAGTCATCATCAGCATGCCAGTGTACATACGTTTGCTAGAAATAGGAACATTCATCATAGAAAATTTCACCATCCTTTAAAAACCAGAGTGCAGTGAGAAATTGGTGTAGGTGGTCTCTGCAGTCTTCACCATCCCGCATCCGGAGGGTAGAGTGCATGTAAGTGTTTAACCTAAGTGGAATTATGGCAGAAGGTGAATGGCAGAGCTGGCAGTTGGGCATTGGAACAAATGGACAATTATTCCTTTGCGTATTTAGGTGTTTGTTTAATCGGTTCCTTTCAGCGTACAATGGAGCTTGGTGGTATGATCTCAGTACCCAGACTTACCTGTTCCCAGTGGAATTCCCTCTGATAAACAACCTGATTTATCTGAAGTTCTGTAATTAAAAAAAAAAAAAAAAAAGAAATGAAAAGAAAAGAGAAACAAAAGACCAAAACATAAAAAGAGTAAAATATGGCACGGAAGGTGATCTCCCAGGTCCAAGTGAACCATCTTCACTTAGAAAAGTTTTCTGGTATTAGACTTATAGTCAACACCTTTGATCAATTTGAATGAGTTCAGACCCAAATGAGTTCAGGCTCGTACTTTCCAAGTGGGGGCTTTTCATCTGCCCTGGCAAATCCTGTTGGAAAACTGGGGAATCTAGCGGCCTGTAGCAACAGCCTTGTCTCCTCAGTGAACCTCTCCAGCTACTCTTCAGCTGGATACCCCCGGCTCCTAAAAGGGAAGATGGAAAAAATCTAATGGGCGAGTGAAGTCTTCCTGATGTGGGATGTCCAGGAAGATGACTGCATCAGTTCCACACTGACACCAGTGATGGTCCCAATTTCTGCCCGTTGCCACCATTTCTCTTTCATTCCTTCGAGCTTTCCGCGGGCAGTGCTAAGTGCGTGCATCCTTCAAACGTAATATTATAAGTGTACTGGCTGTCAGTGGAAAGTTGAGCATATGCACGATTGTTTTTCTTGATACAGAACTGAAGGCTGGACTTTCTTTCTGGACTCAGGTATGGATTGTAGCCAATTATACAGCTTTGTCACAAATCAGGAGCGGAAATTCGCTTTCCTTCCTTTACAGGAAATCTAACCTATGTGAAAGTGCTGAATACTTATAAATTGAGAAAGCCTGTGAGCTTGGTCCAACAAACTTGACCCCTGGCAAAACTCTTATTTCGTAATGAGACTAGGAGGAGAAATTACCCTAATAGGAGGTAAGAAGGTAAATTAAAATAGGGATGTTAACTTGGAGTGGGTGTACAGGGGTGCGGCTCTTTTGAAAGGGATGGGATTGCCCTCCTTTTCAGCAAGTTTGGGTTCGCTCCCTGCTCCCTCCCCGTGCGGGTGGAAGAGCAGGTGCCTTGCTCGGCTGAGGCTGGGAGCCTGGGTGTGTGTCCTCAGCTGTCAGTCCTGCCCTTATCCTTTCTTTTTACCAAAACCAAAACAAGCCCAGAGGAATTTAAACCTGCTGTTTTTGTTCTGTTAATAAATACCAAGTGCAAACCCGTTTTTCTTGCTCTCTTGGTGGGGAAGAAAAGACAGGATATAGATGAGGAACCATAGATGGAGGGGGGGAGGCACATCAAATTGATATTTGCACTTCTGGAGCTGGGGAAGGACTGTTGGAAGGGTTAGATGGGCCTGACTTTGAAAGCATTGGAGAAAAGGAGCACGACAGCAAAAAATACATTAAAAATAATAACGAAACATAAAAAACTGGCTGCAAAGAAGGGCTTGGGCAAAAGCATTTCATGTCAAGAATCATGCAGACATATGGGACAAATTACCGAGAAAGGGCATGGAAACAAAACAACTCAAATGTGTATTTAAAAGCAACAGAGCAAGCGGGAGAAGAAGAGACACGGGATGTTGCTGGAGAAACGTGATGAGAGCGAGGGCATAGGAGCCATCAGGAAACGCTCGCAAAATAGCTGCCAGCGAAAGGGCCGGTGGGGCCGCTGGCGTTCTGCTCCTCTTGTTTATCAGAGACCTTTGCAGGACCTTTCCTGATGGATTTGACACGGGTGCACAGTCGGGGCGTACGCAGGGGAGAAGAAGGGTGGGAGAAATGAGGCTGGAAAAGTGGAAAAGAGAAGCAAAGCGCCTGGTCCCTCGTTCGGGGAATCCCTGTGGACTGCAGGGCAGGAGGAAGAAGTAAGAGGAAGGGAGGGAGTACTCTTTGCAAAATATTCCCCTTGGCCGCCACCCAAGAACTCCAGTGGAAACGTAAGGTACTTTTGGCATGCGTGGTGCTGAAACAAACCTTATCTACACCAGAAAAATTAGAGCTGCCCTGGCTGTCTGCGCGCATTGGCAAGGGCAGCTGAACTCGGGAGTGTTCTGGTTCGTATCTGTTCTGCTCCCCGCTTTCCTCCTGGTTTCCAGCGAGGTCTTCATCGTGGCTGCAGAAACAGTGCTGGGCTTCGTTCGTCCTTCTCTACACTTGCAGCTAATTCAGTTTTATCCCTGGTTCAGCCACTTTGGTTGCTGACACCTGTTGTCAGCAGTCGGTAATTTCTTTTTTTAGGATGAGCCTACGTTGCCCTGGAGCTCCGAAAGGGCCTTAAATTAGACTTAATTCTATTCAGATGTAGTTAGCAGTATTTAATTAGCACAGTCCTGAAGCAAAAGTCAGTCTATTCCTTGGATCACTGGAGTGCGTTCTGGAGACTTTCCATATTGCTGCAGGAGTCTGACCTTTATTTTTTTTATCTTTAGCCCACGAAATGCGCTGGGGCTTTTCAAGCACTTTCAGAGTAGGGGCCACATCTTAATAGACAGATTCCTTTGCAGATGGCTTCCTGCTCGTTTGCAATTGCAAAACTTCACTGAGGCAATTACCGTGATTGCAGACATGGGAATGTGACATTAGGAAAGCATCTAATGTATTCTCAGCATCTGTTACAGTACTGCTGCAAATGGAAACCATGGGGAGGTGCCAGCAGTATGCGTAGGAGTTAACTTGCTTAACTTTGACTGACTGGAATCGTAGAATCATTAAGG
>Ga0181612_174771_pt1 | contig 10782 bp, 9 predicted proteins | sample HoacroProtozoa21_FD_119630 | JGI IMG/M metagenome (GOLD analysis project Ga0181612, IMG submission 119630) | Hoatzin crop microbial communities from Cojedes, Venezuel. Combined Assembly of Gp0051906, Gp0051904, Gp0051908 | reverse complement strand
TGTGCTGCAACACCAGTGCCCAATCTCTGGCTGAAACAGCTCCATGGAAGCTCCCAAGCAGATACTAGTGTGAACCTCCAGCTCTAAGCAAAAGCAGAGACTGCTGGCATTTGCAGGTCTGGCTGTAACCCATGACCAGCCTTGCCCAAGGCCTCTCAGTCATCTCTGCGACTCCCAGAGCACACCCTCTTCTTCTCTGTTCCCTGCCTTGTGAGCTCTGTGGCCTGTGTGTCCTGTCTCCCAACCACATGAGGGGTCTAGTACCTGGTGTCTGTGTCAGGAAGGGTGGCCCAGTTGCTGTAATGCTCGGGCAGGATCCCAGGCAGACCCATCATTACGATGTCAGAGATGTGAACACAGCCCTTGGTAGAGCAGAGAAGCCTCACAGCAGCTCCAGCACATCTGGCAACAACTTGGCAGGAAGGAAGGGAACCCAGGGTCTAGAGAGCCTTACTGGCAACTGTGCCAGGAGTCACACCTGACCTTCTCCTGCTCTAGGGAACTGGCCAGAGAAGGAGAAGGAGTCCCAACATGCCTGTGGTGACATCCTTGGCATCTCTGGCTGCACCTCTGCCCTGGTACAAGGGAAGAAGAGGAAACACCTGCCACAGAGCAGGCTCTGCCTGAGCTGGGTCAGGAGAGCTCCCTACCATCAGATATGGGAAACAAGAGACAGCCTAGAAAGGAAGAAGAAAAGGGCCTAGTGGCTGGTTGATCATCACTGCAAAGTGCAAAGAAGGAAGTTTTGGTCAGACCTGAACAGCACTAACCCAGGAGTGGGGAATTTTGACCTCTGAAATTTTCCATTCCAAAGGAAAAAGGAAAACTCAACAGAATTAAAGACTCCCAAATGACCCCAGTCCATCCTAAGCACATTGAGCTTAGTAAGTTACACAGAAAGAATAATGAAATGTTTAAGGGCTGTTCTCACCTCAGGAAAGCTACAAGTGTTCTCACTGCTTGTCCTTTCCTACTACAGACAGACCCGTATCTACCCAGCTCATTTGTTATAAGTGCTAGAAACCTTGTGATAAATTTGCAGCATTCCTCCAGTAAGCTGTAATCTTTTTTCACATAAGAACAGATTGGCTCAGCTTACGGTCTGTTACGGAGGCAGCTGTGAATGCTCTGTGGAAACCCCCTGCCCGGATATGAAACACAACAAGCTGTCACCCTATCAGCCAGAGAACATATGTCAAATTTAACAGCAAAGCAGTCACCACTACCATACTCTCTGAATACAGTGCTACCTTAACACTGCTGAAGGCCAGAACGAGATACCCCAGCTACTTTGGCAGCAATTAAACCTGTCACAGACAGTAGGATTCACCTCTCATCTTTAGGGTTAAGGTTTCTCATGCCCAAACATCAGTCTAGGTTTACTACAGAGAGATTAGCACCTCAAGAGATGACTACCACAGCTGTGTAATGCTGGTTTAAAGTTTACCTGATGGTAAAAGGACAAAAGTAGTATACACAGGTATTTTCATTTAGTCTAAGTAAGGAAATAAAAGATAAAATCCTCTGGAGATGCTAGCGCTTTCCCCCGACGACCAGTGACCCTAAGCAACAAGCTGGGACCAGATGCCCGAATACATATCCATGGCAGACTAGCACAGTGATGGTGCAGCCACTCTGTAGGTCCTGCCCACGTTAACTCAGTCTGGCATCTGTCCGCTGGAGTGACCCATTTCTTCCCAGCACGCAGTGCCCACAGCATGCAGCTGCAGCCATGCCCCACTGACCTGTGTGTGTCCATTCACCAGCACTTCCTCTGCAAACCGTACTTTCACGGGGTTTGTTTTCAGCCTTGCTCTCTTCTCTGCAGTAAGAAACGATGACTTAGGCCCACCCTGAAAAAGTAAGAGCAATTGGTTGGCAGCTCAGTCCGTTGCAGTTACATACGAGAGGCAGAGGCCCACAGTACAGGTAGCGGTGCGACCACAGCCCACGCTGAAGCTGTTCACACCACACTGCACCACGCTTACAGGAACAAGTGCTGTTAGGAGTCTCTCAGTCTCCAGGCTTGCTACAGGCCTTTTGACCTATCTGCGTGGTTGCTGCCTTCTGAAGCCAAACCCAGCTGTTAAAAAAGTGGGCACATGTGCAACTTATGCTGTACACTCTCCTAATTTCACTGCACATTAACCAGTTACCGTGCTAAGGCATCTCCTCAACTCCTGCAACGAAGCCAGTATCCTGCAGAATGACTGTTAATCAACCAACATCTGGTTTGCAGTGTTACTGCACAGTACCATAAACCAACACATGCAGAGTGCCTTGCAGTGACAGACAAAACTGACAGGGTGTATCACAAGAACACAGCCATGTATGCAGCACTTCCCAGCTCAGCTGCGGTTTCTAGAGCATACTCTCATATTGCAAATGTTTAAGAAAACTCCCCAAGGCGAAGAAGGCAACTTGACTTCATTGCACTATTATCGCATAACCATGCTTTCACCGTGACAGGAACCTACCAAGCTCACAAGACACCATGAGTCTAGGAACCACCGAGTTCTTATGCCCAAATGTCCTGCTCTTGTGAAGCACGATATTTCCTAAGAAGAACAGAGGCAGTATCCTCAGTATCCTCTCAGACAACTTTGAGGTAGAGCAATTCCTACACTCTTGCCAGAAGCGCAGGTGCCTCCCAACCTACTACAGCCCCACCTTGCCCCGAGGCCATTTGGCAAGGACAGAGGAAGGGAGGCAGGCAGGAGCCTCTGTGCCCAGCCAGCAAGCCCTTCCAGAGTCTGCCGGGATGTATGGAGCATCATGCCCCGCAGCTGCCCTGAGCAGGGCCGAGGCCTCCCACATCCCTTCTGGTGTGGCCTGAGCAGCCCTGGAAGAGGGTTTGGTATCCATTGATGGGAGGTGTTACCTCTCAGCTCTAAGCACAGCTGCCTGCAGAGTGGGGCAAGAGCCAACCCCAAACCCAAGATCAGCCTTGGCTGTATTTGGAGGTGTCCTTAAAGTGACCTGCAAAGGAAAAAACAAAAATGGGTTCGTGCCCCATTTGCTTCTCATCAACACATGAAGGCCTGTGAAGGGTGTTCCAAATCCTGTGAAGGGTTTTCCAAATCCTTTTCTCTCTGAAAAACCATTGCATTTCCCCCCTTTTTGCAGGCATTCAGGCCTTGTGTAACTAACTCTCATTTTTACCTTGATCTCCAGAGCCAGATCAAGCACTGGCAAGACTGACAGCCAATGTACTAGACAAGGGAGATCAGATTAACAGAGGAGGGAAACCACTGTTCAGCTTAAAGTTTTTATGGTTACTTTGGCATTGTGCACATATGTTGAATGCCAACACCTGGGAAACTTCAGGCAGGAAAAACACGTTTAAGAGATTTTCTATTTAATGTACCTTTACTGAGTGGCCAAGAAACCTCACAACCTTAAGACTGAGAGATCGAGTAACTCTTCTGAAGGAATCATAGTTCTTGTTTCAAAGAATAAATCAAAATCAAAAAACCTCCCAACAGATGAATAACACTCCCAAAATGCTTTCCAGGGCAGGGGGGAATCCCCCTCAGGCCACTTTCATATGTCAGAAGAAGCCAAAAAACACACAAACCCAAATTTGTCCTTGCTTTGCAGCTCACCTTTTATACACGTTAAAATCCATGTGGATAAACACATCATGTCAGCAGTGCATGCCTTCTGGGGAATTTCATGCTACAGAAATGGGCAATCAGCACCAAAGTTTCATGCTAAAACTTCACGTCTATTCCCAAAGTACGATCCACACCCAGGTCCCAACCTTAACCAGATGGAGTCTGGAGAAAAAGGGATAAATTTTTCCAACACTCAGAAAGGAAAACCTCAAGAGCTTCCAAGAAGCAGCTAGGTCAGACGCTGTGCCTGCAGCCTTGGCACCTGCCTTTCATTTCCAAGGCGTCCCTATGGCCCAGACAGCCCCAGCACACGGGGACCACTCCAGGCTGAGGAGACCTGCCTGCATCCCGCTGTTGTGGCCGCCTGGCCGCTGCAGAGCCTCCTCAAAGAGTGTGCATGAAAGCAGAGGACCCTCGCAGCTGCCTCACAGCTTCGGTCGGTCCCTTGAATCCTCCATGCCAGCCCCACCACCCCACCTTCCCCGTGGGCCACAGTGCCAACCATGGCCATCCGAAGCAGTGCCACCAGGAGTGCTGAGAATGCTGAGGAAAGGCCATTTACCGATGTGCAGCGCAGGACGGTTAGGAGGAGCTCGTCACCAGCCTCCCTGTAACAGAGACATGCAGTCAGCCAGGGTCAGCAGCTGCCTGCGCCTCCCTCCCCGGTGCCATGGCAGGCAGCACCAGCGAGGCCTTTGGCCCCTCCGCCCCCTGCAAAGGAAGGCTCTCAGCCAGGCAGGGCACAACCCACCAGTACAGGAAAGCGTGGGACCCCTCTCTCCTGCGCTGCTGTGACCTCAGCCGCAGGGTGGGCTCGTCCCTTCGGGGCAGACCCTCACCAAGCGCAGCACCCCGGGAGGTGGCCAGGTCTCCCTCCGTGGGGGGGGCGAGCCCTTGGCGAGACCCAGTCCCTGCACCTCTCCTCTCCATCACCTCATCCCCGCAGGCCACGCGGGACCACACCTGATGATGTCCGCTGCTCGTTCAACAGACAGGTCGTCCACTGCCACGGAGTTTATCAGGAGGAGCTGGTCTCCTGGCTGCAGCTTCCCTTCGGCGGTGCTCCCTGCAGGGCACCAGCACAGCGTTAGTCACGACAGCACCACACTTGGCAGACCTCCTCCCACCTGGGACGCTCGCTGCAAGCTCCTCCTCCCACTCGGCACCCACTCGCCTCACCAACTGGCAAAATAAAATGTGGCCAAAGGACGCTGGGCCCTGATGCCAACCGGTGCACCCCAGCCTGTGCCCACGCTGCCTCGTCTGGGCTGTCCTCTGTCCCCACAAGCTGCCCTAGTACCACAGAAAATCACTCTTGTGCATGTCTTCTCCCTTGTCAGAGCCCATCACAGAGTCCTCAGCACCGCCTGGCTGGGGGGCAGCAGGAGGGCTCACAGGCTCTTGGGAAACTACAGGAAGACTAGGGGGTAGCAACACTGCTTTCTCCTCTGCCTGCCTGCGAGCCCCGAGGCCACAGAGACCTCTGGGGTCCCAGGCGGCTGCTGCAGGACTGCGCTCCTTCTCCACAGGGTCTGCACCCTGGCCTGATCCTGCTGGTTACAACCCAGTGGCTGGCCATGTACGGTGCACAGGCCAGGCTTGGTGTGCCCAGCATGCCGCCATGCAGACCAAGGCGCTGCAGCAGTCCCTGGATATGTGGGCTGGATTCCCAGCTGCAACTCAGGAGAACATGGAGGAGGTCTCCTTAACCACACTGTCTGCTGGGAGGACCCACAATAAGGCAAAAAGATAGTTTCTGAGCTTTGCTTTCCAGAAGAGTAGCAGCTGCAGGATCCAAGAGCCCAAGGAGTAGGTGGACCTCTGGTCTGAGAAGGAGGAGCGTGCATACAGCCTCCAGCTCCACCATGACCAGCCTGCTGGCCGAGGCACACTACTGAATTTCTCTACCAGATAGGTTTGCCCAGGAGCACACCTAGCACCCACCACCTGTCCCTCATGGAGACCCCAACATCAGGTAGGATACATGAAAGGCAGAACACAAAGACAACTGTTTGGAACTAAACACAGGGTTTTCAGGGGTGAGCTCCAACAGCAAAGGACAGGACTTAAAAGGACCGGTTTCTTTGTGTCTCAGTTTTAATAAAATGTTGATTCTTTCTGACTAGGAAAAACCAAAAAGCATAACAGAAAATCTTCTTCCCCACTTCTCAGACCCCAAGATTCTCAGCTAATTTAGCCACACGGAAAGGGGCATAAAGAGAAAATTTCACTAAAAAGCACTGTGAAAGGACAGTGACCATACTGTAGTGTGTCTTCATGTTAAACATCCTGCAAGCACAAACACTTGGACAGGCTGTTCCCCCAGGCAGATGGGGGATGCAACAGCTCACATGGGTGGCCAGAGGCAGAGCCCAGGCCAGCCCTCCAGCCACCCTCCCCACAACACCAACCTGCCCAGCTCAGGCATAACCTTTCCTTGGCTGTCACACTCATACCAGCAGGTAAAAAGCAGGCATTTTTGTGGACCCATTAAAAAAATAAAAGGTAAATAAAAACCAGATTCACAGTTTTTGATTCAAAACCCCCAAGCCATGTTAAAAGTAGAGTTATATCCCTCCCTTTTATAACTCTAATAGTTGATCTGCTTGACTTAAGCAAAATTTCACCTGGGCTACCTGTAACAAGCTGTGATCCTCTCCTCTTTACAGGACTGTAAGCCCAGAGAGCATTTTCAACAACAGATCACCGTGGCCACTGCAGAATAAGAACTCTAAGATTAGACGAAATTCCTGCTTTGCACGACAGATAAAACACCAGAAAGGACTTTTCTTTGAAGCAGCTCTTTGCATCCCGGAAGGTCAGCTGTGTCCGAGTGCAGGCGAAGGACTAGCAGTGAAGCTGCCATTGACTTAGATTTCTTCCACACCATTAGAATCAGGTAGATGTTCAAGCACTCTGCACGCCACAGGCACACAAGCTTTTACCCTCAGTATTCAAGGACCACACGCCAACCAGAGGTACCCCAGAAACTCATAAATACCTGTCAGGAGTTTACCACTAAGGCCATCTCAGACAGTTCAGGCTTCTCACACCTGTGATTGCAGGAAGAAGGAAACAGTGCTTACCTGCAGTGACAGATGCAATCGTAAGAGGAAGGTTTGGACAAATCTCAAAGCCATAGTGATGGAGGACCAAATCTTTGTATACTGTGACAGTAAGTTTGACACGGCTGGCAGGCTGGCCACTGCCATCACTGGTGCTGTCTGTCACAGACACTCTGCCCCTGTGAGACAAGAAGTCAGTTAGTCAGAAGATACTTTAGCAAAGGGGCATAGATCCACACACACACACACCCTTCCATTTTCAGTGGGCTGCACCAGTACACAGAGAGGCCAGCAGTTCTCTGGGTACCCATGGGTGGCTCTGTACTTTGCAGGCCAGCAGTGATCCCCCAGGCTCCACAGAAAGCTGAAGACATCAGACCAGTTGCACCAGCTGATTGTAACCACAACTCTTTCAGCCACCCTAGCCCAGCGGTCACACAGAGGAAGAACTTCAGCTCTGCTCCACAGCAAGCCCTGACCTCCACAGATCACAGCAACACCTTCACCCAACAAGAATCCAGTCCAGCTTAATTTTGATTCACAGATCTTAGGGAAGTAAAGCAAGTGTGGGCCAGGATACCTTGTAAATGACCCAGCCTTGCACCAAAACACAAGGGCCCATGGCAAGACACAAAGAGAACTACAACCCCATTTTCAAGAAAATCACATTTTGAATTGAGTGGTATTGTATTTCTGCAGATGTGGCTCACAAAACCAGAATGGGCAAAAGGAGGAACATCTGTCCCTGGAAACCAAAGGGGATGCTTAAAACCACTGTTTTCTCTAGGGACTACTGTATACATGTTTCGCAAGAACAACTGAAACAATGAGTAAGATCTGCAGCCTGTGACTGCCCCTGTCTGTTGGGAACAACCTTGTGCTGTCTCTGATCAAAGGTGATCAACAGATATTCCTTTCACAAAAAACACATTTACCTGGATGAACCATCCCGAGAACGATGAAGCCATTTTGCTACCATTTGCTCTACTCTACATGCTTTGCGTGTCTGGATTAAGTTAGTCTCCAAATCTTCCATTTACCTGTAAGTGACAGAAATCACAGGAAAACAGAATGACAGAATATGAGGAAATCTTCTAGACCCTGTTCAGTGTTACAAACACCAATTCACAACTCTTGTCTAATAAAGAGATCCACTGGCAGCTTAGGAAGACCACATGCTTTAACAGAGGGTGTTAACATCTGTAACACTGTGATTCACCCTGCCCATCCAGTCTCCCCTGCCTGCTGCTTTTGGTTACTTCATGTTGGTGGTCATAGTGCATTAGCTTCTCACGGCAGAGAAAGACCCAGTAACCTCTGTATTTCTTCTTCATGGTTTCTGGATCCAGGGATCTGTTTTCTCAAGAAGAGAAAGTTGCCATACCCAGTCACAGGAAAGGCCTTTTCTATTTTCGTCTGGGATCTCTGAATGATAAGTTTGGTAACATCCCCCTGTACATTGATCCAAACCAGACATGCTTCTTTGACTGTCATTTCAAGGGACAAATACACAGTCTTCAGCCTCAGTGGGCCAAACACTTCAGGGCACAACAGTGAGGTTTACAGCCAAATCCTTGGCTGCCCTGAAGGGGCAGGGAGATGGTGTATTCCCTCCCTGCGACAGACTTCCTCTTGGATTAATACAGCCACAGAAATTCTACAGAGAGCAGTAATGAAGCGAGAAACTGAGTGGCCAGAGCAAGCTACTGCACAGTGCTGTTTGCAGTAGCAGAAGCAGTTTCTCAACCAAGGTCAAAAGCTCAAATTTGTCTCTGATAAAACTGGTCCAGTGTATTGATGTCTACTATTCCTAGAGCTCTGCAGACATATGTGGTTCCAGAAATCAGTAAAGTGAGCTTATCCTGGATCTTCCTTTTAAAAGCTTGAGTTCAACAATCTGAAAATGGTAACCCACCCAACCTGCTCCTTGTGCGTGTACCCTCTGCTGTTGATCAGGTGTTTTTAGTCCTACTGAACTGAAGAACTGCGGCATTAGGAGCGTTGGGCTCAGATCTGGTTAATTCATTGAGACTTTAATTGCACCTAAAAACATCCCTTCTTTTGAAGATGCAAAGGCTAGCTCGGCTTCCAGACCCCAACCTGAACATTCCAGTCCATGATTCCTCTACCAAATCAGATAATTTGACACTCTGACATTGTGCCTTCCAAGACACAGAAAGCCTGTGGCCACATACCATTTTTGTTACTCATTCAAACACTGGAAAGAATGGTGGGCTGCAAGTGAACCAAACACAAAATGAAACAGAAAATAGGTCTGCATCTACAAGAAGTCATGAAGAATATCAAGTCTTTGTATTTCAACAAGGAAACAGAATTATTATAGCCACCTTTCACACTGTGTCTTCTGGTCAGCTTGCAAGATTTCTATGTCCTGAGCTCCTCTCTTGTGTCTTCTACTCAGAAAGTAAGTTCCGCACATCAGGGACATCATCTGTTATGCTGGGACAGTGCACACGACAGCGGGCTGCGGATCCATAGCAGGAGCTCTGCTGTAGCAGAAGTATTAGTAAGTTAACTTCAGAATAACAAGATATAGAAGAGATGTCTGGAAGCTGACAGAAAAGAGGCACAAAACATTTTGTCTCAACACAGATTGGACCTCTTCCCCTCAGCACGCTTCCAACTCACAACACTCCCCCTAACTCATCTTTTCTAACAAGGATGAGAGTACAGGACAAACATCTGTTGATGTCTCTTTCCCTCCCAGGAAGCCATTCTGGCCCATCTCACTACCTGCCTGTGTAGCAATGGACAGAAAAGAGGGCCATAAAGTTCAGCCTTTCAGGAGTTACTTCACTGAGTGTTCTCCCGGTTGCTCTTTCTTATGCAACACAATTCAAAACTGCTCCTTCAGCCACACTGCTTCTGTATCTGCCTCTGAGCAGCATCTCTGAATCAAAAACAAGTACCCTTGCAACCAAGTGGTGTTTTCTGAAGGAAACTATAGCTTGCAGGATGGGAAATCTATTCCCTTTCCACAGGGTTACTGGGAAGTAACCATAGAACAAGTAGAAGCATAGCAGTTCTGCACCTGAAAGACACACACGTCAAACTAAGGCCTGAGCAGTCATCATCTGTGCTTGGCACGTTCCCTTTTAGACTCAGTATTTCACTGTTTCTGACAGTCAGCTCCATAGACGCCGTAACATTCATGCAACAGTGTGGCTGCAACCATCTTCTGACTTTGACTTGATCTCTCTTCTCAGTAGTATAAAGTGCTTTGGCTTTCCCACATCCCTTCAAATGGTCTAACATTCCCTGCTAGAGCCACAGGGGAAGTCCTGCTTGCAGCTGGTCCTTCCTCCCAAAAGGCTATTTGCATATAAGTCTCTTAACCTGCACAACAAGGAGGAAAAGCTTGAAGAATAAACATCAATGCTTAAAAAACCCAGATGGAATATTGAAAGAGAAAAAACCCCACATTGTACTTTCAGTAAACCAGAATGTTTGAGCCAAACAAGAGGTGTCTTAGAAGAGGAGTCTGGGCAGGATTTCCCTATGATAGTGCACAATGCAAGGTAGCAGCAGCTTTCTTCCTCATGGTGCCCCCAGGGCACACAGGCATCTGCATGTGTGCTGAGTGGGACAGGATTACCCAGCCTTTTGCACAGGCCCATCATGGATACGCAGTTGGCACCTCCTCCTTGCTTCAAACATGCCCTAAGAAAGCTCTGACCTGAGTCCTTCTCCCACCTGGCTCTTGCAACTATTTTTGAGCCAATCCCTTGAGCACACCACTAAGCAGCTTGAGTGGGCTAGGATCCTAATACACAAAGATGCTTAAACTCTGTCAGAGGAAACTAAGACTTGCCAGGTATTTGCACGGCTAACTGACCTATTCAGACAGCCACCGCTTGGTGTCTCAGAGGAAACCTGGATGGGTGATTCTAGCTCTTCAGGAACAACACCGGCTTGAAGACCAGGGCCTTGGCAAACCTCGGAGCATGCAGCCACAGGGCGGTAGAACAGACAGCAGGGTCGGAAGTGCGTTGTCTCCTGCACGGAGCAACAGAGGAGAACTGGCAGCCTTCACTGTCTGTATGTCATGCCCCCCTGCCACAGCAGCAAGAACACTGCTT
>Ga0181612_161359_pt1 | contig 10782 bp, 10 predicted proteins | sample HoacroProtozoa21_FD_119630 | JGI IMG/M metagenome (GOLD analysis project Ga0181612, IMG submission 119630) | Hoatzin crop microbial communities from Cojedes, Venezuel. Combined Assembly of Gp0051906, Gp0051904, Gp0051908 | reverse complement strand
TACCACAGAACCGCCCGCCGTTGGTTCTTCACTAATATACAAAAAAAAAATGAAAAAGAAAAGAATGAAATAAATTATTAACAACAACGCCTTGGAATAAGAGCTTTAGCTTTTACGCCAGAGGCGGAAATTAGTACAACACATACTATATAGATTTAATGAACATATCAAAGGATGGTTCTTTAGGAAATCTTGAAAAAAGGCAGGCCGTGTCTGTCAAAAGTCAAAATTATAGATTTGAAATAAATTGCGACGAAACGTCTGGCCCTTATCCAGGAAAAGACAAAAGACCAATAGGGATTTTCATAAAGATTAGTGCAACAAATTTTCTCTACCATATTCTTTTAAAAGAAGACGATTCTTATGAAAGAGTCAAGGAGTATCTTTATCGAGAGACAGAAAGTAACGATAGAGAATTAAAAAGAGCCATTGTGCATGTGGAAGCTTTGCACGCTTTGTACCCTGATTTAATTATATGACAAAAAAAATGAACAAAATAGAAGAAAAATATTCTTTCAGAACACTCAACTACCTTGGGAGTAAGTTGAGATTGTTAGATTTTATTCAAGATATTGTCCACAGAACAACTCCTTCTGGAGGTGGTGTCTGTGATTTATTTGCTGGTTCAGGATGCGTGGCATATAGACTATCAGAAGAATATAATGTCACCGCTTGCGATATTCAGCATTACTCAACAGTGATATGCGATGCACTATTAAACAAACAAAATATTATAGACAAAAATATTAATGATATCTTCGACTACATAAATTCCACTGATAATGTAAAATTATATAGTGTTTTCAACCCTTTAATAGAAATAGAAGAACAAGCAATAAAAACGGGTAACCTTGACATTCTAAGTTGTATAATTGATAATGGATCTGTAGAGGTTTTTAGAAAAGAAAAAAATAAAAGTATTATATCAGATATATTGAATCAAGTAAGCCATAATCTTGAAGTCAATAAACTTATAAGCAAGGAAACTGTTATAAGCAGATACTATGGCGGCGTATTTTTTTCATACAAACAGGCCGTATTAATGGATATGATAAGAAATGCCATAAATTACGTAATGCAAGATAAGAATAAGAATTTATTTCTCGCTGCCTTGCTAAGTACTGCAAGCGACACAGTTGACACTGTTGGCAAACATTTTGCCCAACCTCTGAAAACAAAAGACTCAAAAGGCAATATTAAGAAGACTGTGTATAACAAAGCTCTTAAAGACAAGCGCATTGATGTGTTAGCATTATACAAAGAATGGCTTTATAAATATATACATTTACAAAAATCCAACAACGCTCATACTATTATACGTGGAGACTATTTAGACTGCCTGAAAAAGTTGCCTCCTACTATAACGACAATATATGCAGACCCTCCATACACACGCGACCACTATAGTCGTTTTTACCATGTGCTAGAAACTATGGCTTTAGGAGATGTTCCTAAAATATCGACCATTAGCACTAATGGAATTACACATATAAGCAAAGGTATATATAGAGAAGAGAGACATCAATCACCATTTTGTATTAAAAGCAAAGCACCAAAAGCTTTTAAAGACTTATTCTCCATTGCCGCGTCTATGGAAAAGAACTTACTTTTGTCGTATTCACCCTACGACAAAAATAAAAAAACGCACCCACGAGTGGTCACCATTGATCAACTTATAGAATGGGCTCATGAATATTTCGAAAATGTAACACTATATTCAGCAGGACATTTCAGACATAACAAACTTAACTCAACAGAACATTTGCTTGACTCAAGCAATGAAGCCGAAATAATGATTGTTTGCACAAATAAAAACACTCTACAATGAAAATATCAGATAATTCCAACTTTACTTTAATCAGTAATAAATATACTGGTGGTGATAATTGCAACAATATACTGATTCAGGGTGATAACAAAGAAGTGTTGCCTGAATTATTGAATGAGTATTTTGGAAAAATAAAATGTATATATATCGATCCACCCTATAATAATGGAGAAAGTTACCATTATTATAATGATAATGTAACACACAATAATTGGATTAAAGATATGCGGCAAATACTGTCACTATTAAAACCGCTTCTGTGTAAAGATGGAAGTTTATGGATTTCTATTGACGATAAGGAAATGCCCTATTTAAGAATTGAAGCTGATAAGATATTCAACAAGGAAAATTATGCAGGAACTATAATTTGGCAACAACGTAAATCAAGAGAAAACAGGGCTGTTTTCTCATATAATCATGAATACATACTTGTATATGCAAAAGATATTAAATATTTCAAGAAATCAAGAAATTTACTGCCTGTTGATAATGAATTCATTTGCAAAAAGTATAAAAATCCTGATAATGACCCAAGAGGTCCATGGCAGTCTGTCACGGCCAACGTCCAGGCTGGTCATGCGGTACCGAGTCAATTTTATAAAATTATAACACCTAATGGCACCGTTATATCTCCACCAACAGGAAGATGCTGGGTATATAATGAGGAAAGAATGAAAAAGGAAATTGAAGAAGGAAATATATGGTTTGGGGAAAATGGTGGAAACAGTCCTAGAATAAAAAAATTTCTACATAATTCCAAAATAGGTCTCACACCTCAAACAATTTGGACATCTGAAGAAGTCGGCACAACTGACAGTGCGAAAAAACAATTATTAAAATTATTTCCCGAATGTAAGAATGTTTTTGAAACTCCTAAACCGGAAGAACTTCTAAAACGCATAATTGAAATCGCCAGTAACAAAGGCGACCTTATATTAGATTGCTACGCTGGTTCTGGAACATCAATCGCTACTGCACATAAATTAGGAAGACATTATATCGGGATAGAGATAGGGGAACAAATGTCTGAATTAGTGGTTAAAAGATTGGAAAAAGTCATAACTGGAGATAGTACAGGAATATCAAAAATGACTTTTTGGAAAGGAGGAGGAAATTTCAATTTTTATCAATATAATAAAAAACCAAAAGAAATAAAAAAAGAAGAATATAAACAAGTAAATCAAATAGGCCTGGAAAGTAAATCGTCTGGAGTGCACTATAAACAATTAGACCTATTTGAATTATATCAACAATATCCACAACACATTGTGGAAAACGAAAATATCGTTAGTGAAATAAATATAAACAGTAATGTAAATATTATTGATGCCTCTAAAAATGTACTGATAAGTTTAGTAAAAAAAGACAACGTTGAACTCTTCATTAATCAAACTGCAAAAATATATTATACCGGCAAAAAATTTCCATCTACCATTGCATTGAATAAACTTTATTATTTTATGCCTTACATAAAAAATAAAGGCATAAGGGATTTGTATCTCATTAGAGTAGCTCGTATAGGAACTAGAAGAGAGGGTTTCCCAAACAACAATCCCGATGATCTTCGATTAGTATTTGATATACAATATGTAAATAAACTATTTGAAGATTATAAGAAAATAGATTTAAAGATTTGGAGAACCTATACCGACACAAATATTATAAGTTTACTTACTGATATTGAAGAAAAAAGGAGCATAATATAATTTTTATTTTATTAACAGTTAAAAGTAACATTTGTTACCTTTATAAAACCTGCATATTTATTACTTTTGCAAAAAATATTGCAAATGAAACTGAAACTACCGGAACTATCTTTTAAGCAGAAGACAGTGTTCATTGTGTTGGCGGGTGTCATAGTAGGTCTGGCATGCCTCTTCGCATACCTGCTCCGTATGCACACCTACCTTGGCGACGACCCTGCCGCCTGTGTCAACTGCCATATTATGACCCCCTACTACACCACGTGGAGCCACAGCTCACATGGGCGCGACGCGACGTGCAATGACTGTCATGTACCTCACAGCAGCATCGCGGCAAAATACCTCTTCAAAGGTATGGACGGAATGAAGCACGTGGCATATTTCATCACCCACAGCGAGAAGCAGGCGATAATGGCTGAGACGATGAGCGCGGAGGTGATAATGGACAACTGCGTCAGATGCCACACGCAACTGAATCAGGAGTTTGTGAAGACAGGTCGCATAGACTATATGTTGGCGAAGAAAGGAGAAGGGAAAGCCTGTTGGGACTGCCATCGCACGGTGCCGCACGGAGGCATGAACTCCCTGTCAACGGCATCGGCGGCGAATGTGCCACTGCCACCTTCGCCAGTGCCGCAATGGTTGCAGAATATGCTCGGAAAATAACACATCGACGACAACTAAAAGAACTCTCGGAATATAACGAATCGAAAATAACGCATCGACAATAACAAAAAAATTACAGATATGGCAAAACAACTGAAAAAATGGCAAGGATGGCTGTTGTTCGCAGCTTGTATGGCGATAGTTTTCATACTCGGTCTTATGGTATCATCGCTCTTGGAACGGAGGGCGGAAGTGGCAAGCGTGTTCAACAACCGCCGCACGCCCATGGAGGGCATCGTGCCGCAGAATGAGAAATTCAAAGACGATTTCCCGCGCGAGTATGCCACATGGCTGCAAACCGACGACACCACTTTCGTGAGCGAGTTTAACAGCTCACAGTCTGTTGACGTGCTCGAGCAGCGTCCGAATATGGTAATCCTCTGGGCAGGATACGCTTTCTCGTGGGAATACAACACCCCGAGGGGACACCACCACGCCTTAGAGGATATGAGGGCTATTCTGCGCACCGGGGCACCGGGAGTTACAGAGGGCAAGGAGCCGCAGCCGGCAACCTGCTGGACATGTAAAGGTCCCGACGTGCCAAGACTGATGAAAGAAAAGGGAACGGCGGAATTCTATGCCCCGAGGTGGTCGCAATGGGGACCGGAGGTGATGAACACCATAGGCTGCAGCGACTGCCACGACTCCAAGACCATGAACCTCAAGCCGGCACGTCCGGCACTGTATGAGGCATTTGAGAGAAGAGGCCTCGACGTGAACAAGGCCACCCAGCAGGAGCTGCGCTCATTAGTATGCGCACAATGCCACGTGGAATACTATTTCCAGAAAGAGACGAACTACCTCACGTTCCCCCAAGACAGCGGTTTGACAGTGGAGAACATGGAAGCCTACTACGACAAGATGGGATTCTACGACTATATCCACGCCCTCTCGCGCACACCTATTCTTAAAGCCCAGCATCCGGGTTATGAGATGAGTCAGATGGGTATCCACGCACAGAGAGGAGTATCGTGTGCCGACTGCCACATGCCGTATATCAGCGAGGGAGGAGTGAAATATTCCGACCACCATATTATGAGTCCGTTGGCCAACATCGACCGCACTTGCCTGACCTGTCACCGTCAGGATGCCGAGACGCTAAGGCAGAACGTGTATGAGCGACAACGCAAGTGCAATGAAATCAGAAACCTCGTGGAGAAAGAGCTCGCCACGGCACATATAGAGGCAAAGTTCGCTTGGGACAAGGGAGCCACGGAGGCAGAGATGAAGCCTGTATTGGCATCACTGAGAAAGAGCCAGTGGCGTTGGGACTTCGCCGTGGCATCCCACGGAGCATCCTTCCACGCCCCGCAGGAGGTGGTACGCATACTCTCCAACTCCCTCTACTACGCCCAGCAGGCAAGGCTTCAGACTGCCAAGGTGCTTGCCAAGCACGGATACACCTCCGAGGTGCCGATGCCCGACATCTCCACCAAGGCTAAGGCACAGAAATACATAGGTCTTGACATGGACCAGAAACGTGCCGACAAGAAGAAATTCCTCGACACCGTGGCCAAGGAATGGATAGAGAAAGCCAAGAAAGAAGGGAAACTGATGGAACTGTAAGCTTTTACTGCATAAGTATCAACCATTATCGTTATGTGGAAAAAGCCCTGGGGAATAAAAGAAGGACTTGTTATCGGCGGCGGACTTGTTATCACAGGTCTGCTGCTGCAATATAGCGCCGGAGGTGTCAACTGGCAGTTGTTGGCATGGCCGGCAAATATTGTGTTGCTGCTCCTCCTCACCGCCGTCGTCATCGCCGCCCACCTGTTGCGCCGCAAGGCATATCCCGTGAGGTTTCTCTCCACCCCCAAGGCAGCGGTGGCGGCACTGAGTTATGCCGTCGTCCTCACGATAATCATGGGGCTCGTGCGGCAACGTCCGTCGGAATACGCTCCCCTGCTCCACTCCGAACATACCCTCGCCGATGTCATCGGCATCAGCCAGATGCTCAGCTTTTGGCCTTTCGTGCTTATCTATGCCTGGATGGCGCTTATTCTCGCACTCACGATATTACGCCGGGCGACAAAATTCCGCATCGCCGACATCCCTTTCTATCTCAACCATTTAGGACTGCTTGTAGTAATAATGTGTGCCACCTTGGGAAGCGCGGATATGAGGAGGCTGAAAATGACCATCAACACCGAGGAGCCCGAATGGAGGGCCACCGACAATACTGGCGCTGTTGCCGAACTCCCCATCGCCGTGCAGTTGGAAAAGTTCACATTAGAAGAATATCCCCCTCGGGTGATTGCCGTGAATAACCAAGGGAGCCTTATCGATGCCACTCCAGAGGTGAGCATATTGAAAACGATAGACAAGGCGGCGCCGATGTCATCGCAAGACTCCACGTGGTATGTCGAATGGCCCTCCTACGGAGCGGTAACGGCATTGCTGGTGGAGAGCGGCGGCAAGAGGGGCTGGCTCTCGGGCGGCAGCCATATCTTCCCACCGCAATTCCTGCCCCTCACCGACAGCCTCGCCTTGGCCATCGCCTCAAGAGAGCCGAAAGCGTTTATCTCCACAGTGCATATCTATACCAAGTCGGGCAAGAACATACGCACCAACATAGAAGTAAATAAACCTTTTGCCTTGGAGGGCTGGCAGATTTATCAGCTCAGCTACGACACGCAGAAAGGGCGTTGGAGCGACGTGAGCATACTGGAGTTTGTCACCGACCCGTGGCAACCGGCGGTATATACCGGCATCTTTATGATGGCAGCGGGCGCGATATGTCTGTTTCTCTTTAAAAGAAGAAAGGAAGAGCAATTATGATATGGGATTATTTTATCTGGTTCGCAATCCTCTCACTGCTGTTGTGGGCTGTGGGGGCTTATATGGGATGGAAATCCCATCGGATACCGGCTATCGCCCTCACCATAGCCGGCATCGGTGTTTTTCTCGCCTTCATTATCATATTGTGGACATCCTTGGAGCGTCCTCCTCTTCGCACTATGGGCGAGACGCGTCTGTGGTATTCCCTTTTCCTCCCTGTGGCCGGCATCATCGTGTATGCGAGGTGGAATTACAAATGGATCCTCGCCCTGAGCACTATTCTGGCACTCGTGTTTATATGCGTGAACATTTTTAAGCCCGAGATACACAGCAAGACTCTGATGCCGGCATTGCAAAGTCCGTGGTTCGCCCCGCATGTCATCATCTATATGTTTTCCTACGCGCTCCTCGGGGCCGCGGCGATGCTGGCTGTGTATCTGCTTCTGCGGAAACAGACGACATCGGCGGAGGAGATGGAGATGTGCGACAACCTGGTATATACCGGACTTGCCTTCCTCACCCTCGGCATGCTCTCCGGGGCATTGTGGGCGAAAGAGGCCTGGGGACATTACTGGGCGTGGGACCCGAAAGAGACGTGGGCAGCGATAACGTGGTTCGCGTATTTGGTGTATGTGCACCTGCGGCTCATCAAGACTGCCGACCGCCGTCTGCTCCTTCTCTCGCTCGTCGTCTCGTTCGTGCTTCTTCAGATGTGCTGGTGGGGCATCAACTACCTTCCGGCGGCAAAAGGGGTGAGCATACACACATACAATTAATTTTATCCGATATGTTTTGTCTATCTCAGAAAAAAGCAGTACCTTTGCACGATGAAAACGACAAAATATATGGATGAAAAGATACTAAGCACTTTAACGGAATGCCCGCTGTTCAAGGGAATGAAGCAGGCGGAGATACAAAGGGTGATGGAAACGGTGAAATACCGTATCGTCCGTTTGGATGCAGGCACCCTCTATGCCGTGGGAGGCGACAAATGCCTGTATGCCGACATTATCATCAGCGGAAAAATCACCACGCAGATGGTGGCTCCGTCGGGGAAATACCTTAGCGTGGCAAACCTCAAAGAAGGAAATGTGGTGGCACCGGCATTTATTTTCGCAAAGAAAAACGAGTATCCCGTGGATGCGGAGACGGCGACGAGCGTGAACATCCTGCGAATCGCGACAGCAGACTTCCGAGGCCTTATAGACAAAAACGAGACAATACGTTGGAATTACATCTCACTCTTGTCAAACATCAACTCTTTCCTTTCAGAGAAGATAAGGATGCTCTCACTGCTCACCGTGAGGGAGAAAATAGCATCGATGATTTCAGAGAAGGCGAAACGGGAGCATTCGACGACAATAACCCTCGATATGACGAGACAGGAAATAGCCGACGCCTTCGGAATACAAAAATTCTCGGTCATCAGACAACTGAACGCATTCCAAAATGAAGGGGCGATAAGCATCGCAGGGAAAAAGATTACAATCCTGAACCCCAAACTGCTGACATACACATACAATAATGACATGGAATGCCAGAAAAATGGATAGCTCACCGCCAGGTGCTGTCCTGGCTGGGCCGGGTTAGTCTTGATGAGCAACTGCCGGAATGATAAGATAAAAAGAGTGCGGCTTGCGCCGCACTCTTTTTATCCAAATACCAGTTTCATAAATTCGTTTCGGGTTTTTTGCTGATTGAAAGCACCGCAGAAGTCGCTGGTGGTGGTTACAGAATTGAGTTTTTCCACGCCTCGCATTTGCATGCAGAGGTGGCTTGCCTCTATCACCACCATCACTCCGAGAGGATTCAGGGTTTCCTGTATGCAATCCTTTATCTGCTGAGTGAGTCTTTCCTGCACTTGCAGGCGGTGGCTGTAGATATCCACCACCCTTGCTATTTTGCTCAGTCCGGTGATATATCCGTTTGGGATATACGCCACGTGCACCTTGCCGTAGAAAGGCACTAAGTGGTGTTCGCACAGAGAATAGAAGTCGATGTCTTTCACTATCACCATCTGACTGTAGTCTTCTTTGAACAGTGCGTCGCGCAACACCTGGTGGGCGTCTTGCGAATATCCTCGTGTGAGTATCTGCATCATTTTCGCCACTCTCATAGGCGTTTTCAGCAGCCCCTCCCTGTTCGGGTCTTCGCCAATGAGCGACAGCACATCCTTGTAATGGGCGGCAAGTTCGTCTAAGCCCTCCCTAAAATCTGTTTCCGGATTCATCTCTATACCTTATTATATTATTACCTAAGAAAAAGTTCCTTTCCATCCCCCGACACAGTCGGGATAATTTTTCACTTTTCATTTTTCATTTAAAATGAGTAATTCAGTCCGAAGGATATATACTCATACATCTGCCAGTATCCGTGGTCCTCATCCCTTGTTCCTCCGTCGTCGAAGCGCGGATAGAGGAAGATTGTGGTGGCGAGGTATTTATTGATTTGGAAGAGGAAGGTGTTTTCCCATTCCAGTTCCGCCCTCTTGTATGAGGTATATCCGTAGAGTCGGGTTTTCCAGCTGATGTTGTCGGTGAATTTCCATGTGAGGTTCACGGTGAAGTTGGAACCGAACTCATGTTTGGTGTGGTGTCCCTCGTCCACGCTGTATCGTGTGGCGAGTCCCAAGCGTCCCACATACCTGAAGTTGTATGCGAACGGCGAGATGTTCACGCTTCCGGTGAGTTTCTCATTGAAGGCTTTCACCGTATAGTCCATACCGAGTGATACGTTGAGGTTGAAAGGCGAGAAGAAATCGGAATACACCGTCTTGTCGTTGGCCTTATAACCGCGGTAGAACTGTGTGTATGCCACCATCTGCAAGGTGTAATACCAGTTTTTCGTAGCTTGCAGTCCCAGTTTACTCGTGAGACGGATAAGGTCCTCGCTGGATTTGAATTTATGCAGACTATCGCTTTGCGATGAGCGTAGTCCGAATTTCATTTCGAGTTTGTTATCCCATTTCACCTTGTCCAAGTTGTTATAGTTGGCCTGCATCGTGGTGTTGGCGAGTGCGGAGTAGTTGCTCTCGCCTCCTTTATGCCAGTTGTCGCTCACATAGTTTTGCATCAGTTGCAAGGAATATTCTCCTGTGTAAGTCCAGAATTTCGGTTTTTCGACCGCTATCTCGACTGGCGCTATGGCGATGTCTTCGGGTGCCGGGGCCTCTGCCTCTGCCAGCACCACCTTGTCTGTGAGCGATGTGTTCACTTCCGATGGCGTCTCTCCCATTGTCGTGAGCAGCGTCTCTGTTCCGTCGATAAGCTCAGGTCGGTTAAGATAGGTGCTGAGCAGTGTGCGGTTTATCTCGTTCTCGGTCGAGAAGGAATAGAGGTCGTCGCCGTTATTGTCATTGCCATATCCCAAAGCCTCCTTGCTCACTCCGTGGTAGAAAGTGGGTGGTGAGAAGAGCATGAAATAGTCGCTGTTGTTGTTTTTCAGTGCCTCGCGCCTTTCCCTTGCCGCAGCCGTGGTGTCGTCGTAAATAGCCGTTTTCACCCTTTGCAGCGAGTCGAGGTAATCGTTCACCTTACTGCCTTTCGTATTGGCAGCCGTTGTCGCTTGTGCGGCAGTGAGGCACATTGCCGCCAAGGAACATCTTAATAGAGTATTTTTTGTTATTTTCATACGTTTAATGTCGTTTGCGAGTGCAAAGTTATAAATAAATTCTGTTTTTTTTGCATCTAAAAGTGATTTTTCTTTTCTATTTGCGGAATTTTTTGTAATTTTGCACCAAATTTTTAATTTCAAACATTATTTATCGTGGCAGAAACAAAATATATCTTCGTCACTGGAGGTGTGGTG
>Ga0181612_135113_pt1 | contig 10782 bp, 2 predicted proteins | sample HoacroProtozoa21_FD_119630 | JGI IMG/M metagenome (GOLD analysis project Ga0181612, IMG submission 119630) | Hoatzin crop microbial communities from Cojedes, Venezuel. Combined Assembly of Gp0051906, Gp0051904, Gp0051908 | reverse complement strand
TGATTTGACTGGGGGGGGGGACGTTCAAAAGAAGAGGATGTGGTTGAAAGCTGGTGGTGAGCCAAATGGAAAGCCTGAGGACTCTTATTGTTGGCTTGATCTGGAGAACTAAGGGAGGGACTGGATCAGAACGAATGCCAAATCTGTGTTTATCCTTGACCTGTTGGGACAGTTGACCTGACAGTACCACAGTCCATTTTTCTTGCACTTCCTTGTGCCTCTTGTCACCTCATGATGTTATTTCAGTGTCTTCTGAAAGAAACTTCTTCCAGGAAGTGTGATCTCTACCTTATCACCTGAATTCTCCACTGCCAGTCTTGAAGGTGATTCGAAGATCCGAATCCCCTCTATCAAAGGTCCCTGTTCTCTTAGAGTGGGGTGGGGCAGACCGTCACAGAGATAACTTTTCTTCAAAAGATGGCAGCGATATACCAGGAGGCAATTTCAGTGGATATTTTGTGCTCCTGTACTATTGGAATTTCTGTCTCAGGAGGGAATCTGTTACGACTCATCGGTTTTTAAGAACCTCTCAGAAGCTGAGGGGTTTGTTTGTTTGTTTGTTTCCATTTAAAGTAAAATCCTTTGCTTTTCCAGATGACATTTTATTGATCAGAATGGTTTGATCCTTCGACTCTAAAGAGCAGGTGGTGTCCTCAGAAATTTCAGAGATTTTTGCTTTCAGGAGTAACAGGTGTGAAATTTCCCACTTTATTATCACATTTCAACAAAAGTCTCAGGACAAAAATGTCAAATTGTTCATCTCTGGGGCATGTCCAATTTATGTTTGGAAGAAGATCTTGGTTTGAAGCAAATCTGCTCATTCCCCATTTATGCTTTGGCTCACTCTTTGAAGCAGTCTCAGTTGATCATTTCAGCATACTTTTTCACTTTCTTTTGGATAAAACTGAGTTGAGAGGTGTCCTCTGGGAGCAGCTTCAGCTGCAAATTGTCATTCAGTCCAAGCAGCCAGGCTAGAGTTAGGCCAAAATTTAAAAAGCAAACCCAACCGCCACTGAAATGAGTATCGTGTGGACGTTAAATCCTTATCACCAGCTATTCGGCTTTACAGGTCCACTGTGACTTGTTGGCAATATTATATAGCTGGACGTAACCCTCATGAGACTCTCTGTGCTGAATAAACTATACTTCCTCCACTGAAAGCAATCTCCTGACAATCCAGTCATATTTTATTACAAGCAGATTCCAGATCGACGTGTACCTGCAAAAATCCAATTGTATACCTGTATTAAAACAAAGTTGTATTTGTACTGTAACATAAAAGCAGTGAGAGTGCATTTAGTTGGTATTTTATAGTAATAAATATTTAATAGTAGTATGTTAATGTGAACATTGATATCTTTTTCTGCATTACTCACTGTAGTAATTTAAATTAGTGGCTCGTTGTGATGAGTTTTAAGGTAATGTGTCATATTAACAGTGGAGCATCTGAAAGTTTTAGGTTCATAAAGGTTTTATAATTAAGCCATGAAAATTAATTTAGCCACGTATGGATTGTTAATTAGTTTGCTAATAGTGCTGTCACTTCCAAACTCTCTGCAGAAGGTGAATATTAGGTTAGTTCGATCTCTTGAGGTTTCAGGGAGCTTTATGACATTCCCTATGAAAGGTATTACTATCCAAATTTTTCTTGTGAACAGAAATCCTCTTCCATGCCAAATGCTAAGGATTAGTATTGTGAATGCTGATGATTTGTATTCTGGCATGTCTGCTTTTTGGCATAATTTCCTGGGTAATCAATGACTTTTTTTGCCCATGTGGCACTGATTACCACAAATATTTGAATGAAATGGAAGTAACAGAAAATTCTGTCTATATGCTGGAATTACCGTACTGTAACCCGAGCTCAGAGTATGCCAAATACCTTCTAAGAGAAGATGAATTGATTCTTTTTGGAAAGAGTATATTCCAGAAATGAAGCTACCTTTATTACAGAGATATTTGGTGTAAAATATTCTGGAACAGTGCTATTCCTGAAAATTACAGTGAATATTATTTCAGGTCTATTCTGCACAGAGGTCAGAGTGCATACAGTGTAACAGTTTTCTCTATGTTCCATCTATAACTAAGCCCTTCAGAATGACATAATGAGATGCTGCTTCTAAAAAGAAAAACATTATGGTCTTTGTACAATAAAAGTTTTCCCCCTCCCCCTCTCACCTGTTTTGTGGTGAATGCTGTCTTTGATGGCATTAATGTGGTGGCATTATAGCTGTCATCACTTCAACTGAACAGAGCTGAGCCAACTGACAGTTTAAAGATTTCTGATTGATGATCCAGACTTCTTCAGACTCAGTCTGCCATTATGCTGATTTTAGGTGCATTTAAATAAACAAATTCTGCCACTGTAACCTCCAGAAACTTTATAAAAACTATAGTTTAAACATAAGCTCTACAGACTCTAGTTACAGACTAAGGAAGATTTTTTTTCTCTGTAGTTAAGCTTGTTAATTACATGAATTGTCTTAATCCAACCCTGGGCTGTGAGATAAACTCAAAGTTCAAGTGGTTCCAAGTATGATGAAGTAGCTAGAAGACATATTTATATTCTTAATACAAGTGTAAATTGCTTTGCCTTGTGATTTTGTCAAAATAACAGTTACATATATAATCTGTGACCATAGGGAATTGCTCCAATCATATTTTGTGCCTGGAGTTTCCCTACGTGGTTGAAGCTTGTATTCACTTAGTGTAACATCAAAGAATGAGGTATAAATATATATACTGTATAAAGGATGTTACTGCAGTGAATTGGGAGGTTCTTCAAAGCAGGGAGTCATTCTAAAGAAGAACTATATTAAGGAAGAATAAGGAGGGCACGGACTACCATTGGGGTTGGTTGGTGGACTGACTTTAACAACAGAATTTCAAATGACGGCACAGGTGACAACCTCTCTAACCATACATGTGCAATTCCACCTTATTCACTCATCATGGTTATTTTACTGACATGTCAATACGCCACTGTCTGTGTCATAAGTAGGCCTGATGGCAGAGTGGAGAAAGTAACTAGTGTTATTTCTCTTCTTTCTGTACTTGCTGTCAGTGCTGGCCTGTTCATGGTATTTGTACTTTATTATTGTCATGGCTGTTTGAAACTAGGGGAGAAGAAATTCCTTAAGCATAAAATGGAGAAAATTTTAATAGATTTTTTTTCAACAAATGAAATATGTTTATTCAAAGTAAATCAAATATCTCAGGTTCCATAGAAGTCTCAGTGCAAAATTTTTAACTTCATAGGGATTAATAAACCTAAGGACTGAAAAACCTGGAATTATTTGGAGCCTACTTTCTAAGGCTACGCTTGTTTACTAATTTTGGATTCTTTCCATAAAAGCAATACTATCATTTCAGATATTTATTTTCCTGTTCTGCCTTTATCTTAAAAGTATTATTGCTTTTTAAATTGCTTTTCCAAAGATTTCTGCAGTCCTCACGGCAGATGATGTATCCTTGAATTCTTTATCAGTTTCTGAAGAAATAACCTGAGAAATAGACATTTCCTTCAATCTTTTTGTTAATAATAAATACAATTAAACAGAATGACATGCAAAATTGTAGAGCCATGAATTCAGAGAACAAAACTTACCATATAGTTCAATTACTAAGAAATGAAAATAAATGTAAGTCTCAAATACTCTCATTTTCAAGGATGATTCTGGGGACAGCTGGAGAAAAAGCATGTCTTAATAGTTCCAATATCACTTGCAATAGAACTAAGCTTGTGTTTGGTTTATTTGTTTTTAAATGAAGGTTTGTTTAAACGTATGGGATAGGATTGCTCATTTTATAATTTGACAGCAATCCTTGAAAAAGAGCTAATAGAAGAAGTTACTAATGAAAAATTCAATGTCCCTTCATCTTGTTGTGATTAAGAAACCTTCAGTCTACATATCTCAGGCTATTCTGTGACACTAAGCAGCTGGGTTGTTAAATTATTGGTATTCAAGGTGAATCCTTAAGCCTCTTTATTTTCTGGTCTATTAAATAAATGATGCAGACTACTAAGGCACACAAATTCAGGTTTGCTAAAATTCTTAAAAGGCGTCAATTAGCTGTTAGCACAGATCAGCTTTTAATTTATTGATTTAGAAAACTTTGAGTGTTGTTAAATAAATTTAACAGATTAGTAAAAATCTTTATAGTGACAGTTGATTAAGATGATGTGGCAAGAAAGAAAATAGTCACACAAATGAATAAGAATTCCAAAACATAGAAATTGTTATAATCAATAGTGAGATATAGTTTGGATTATTTCTGTATTATTTATTTTTAGATGAAATCTGCTAGCCATGTACTTCCATGATAAGAAGGCTTACAACAAAATGTTGTCTACTCCACCAAAAGGAAGAATGTATATTGCACGTATTACATATGCAAAATTTAATGTATATATACACTTGTTTGAATTACACATTTATGCCTTGCCATAGCTGGAAGGATGACTTCTGCAATGTTCTTCTCAAAGTTCCCATTTTTAAAAGTGAGGCACAGTATATTTGTGAGAAAATGAACATATTTGATTCTGGAAGAGGGACTTTCTACGTGCTGTATGTTCGACACCAATGTTCCTCCTTTCCCATCTCACTCTCAGAAAACACTATTTTACTAATTAAGGTAGCTTCCTATCTAAAGTAAGAGGAATGTGTGATTAGAAAGGGGTAAAGAAAAGAAAAAAACTCTGGGGAAAGTAAAAAAATGGAAAGCTTATACAGCTCTTCTTTGTTTTGCCCTTTACGTCCTTTTTGTACCTGCTTTTATTTCTATTATTGCCTTGCTTACAGATGCTGGATGTTCATAATCTTTTTGCACCTCCTTACTTCATATTCCGCATGCCCTTTTACATGAGAAAGGTCAGTGGCCATTTGGAGTCTTGACTGCTTTCTTTTTCTTTTGCGCAGAAATACTTGGCTGTCAACAGGTTCTCCTACTCTGCAGTAATCCCCTAATAATGCCCATAATTTCCATAGACAAGCAGCTGTAGTTAGCTATTTTACTTCCAAGTCCAAGCCTTTTTTCATTTAGCATGATGGCCAAAAACCTCCGATGGCTTTCTTCATGTCCACATTATCGGTGATTCTCTTGCCACACACAGACAAATACCTTTGTTCCAGCATTCATACTCTGCACCAGAGATCTCTGTTCTCCCATACAACTTGTGTGGTGTTCGTGTTGTAGCTGGTGGTTCCTACTGTCTCGAAAGCTTTTGCTCCAAAAAGGAATTTAACTGCTGCTTACATCTGTGGTATATGAAAAGTGGTTGTCTTACCTGCACCTTCAGTGAGGTTTCACCTGATCCCCAAATAGGAGCTTTTTCTTCTAGGGGAAGAAAACTTAATATGGAAAACACTAAATTACTGGGCATTATACTGATATTCAGTATTGCGTATTGAGACATCAATATTTATATCCCACAGCAAGTCAAAATGCCTTACATTTTAAGGCCTTGGATGAAGAGCCTTGCTGAGGACCCAGAGCCTGAACATAGCTCCACAGCAATCCTTTCTGTACATGGTCAGCAGAGGGGAAAAAACTCAAATCCTGCTTTGATTAGGCTAAAATTTATTTTCTATGTGTTTTTTTTTTTTTTTTCATTTACTTAATTTTAATTGCATTGGAAACGATCAAATTTAAATCTTAAAGTAAATTCCCCTATCTTGTCAGCTGTTGTGCAATTCCTGCAGGAATAGGACAGGACACTGCATTGTCTAAAAGAAGTTTAGTAAGTAGGGGATGTAAACAAGGTATTTCTGTGTACTCAGGCCCAGTCTCTTCTCAAATCTCCTCTAGTAAATCTACATTTTCCTTATTCGCATGCAATTTGACAGAAAGATGCTTTCAGCCCTTTTTACATCTTTCTGCAACTTGATCCACCACATTTCTCCTGTGGCAGCTTCACTGACTTTGTCCTTTGTGTTTGTCCCAGATATTTTCGTCTTCTTTTACAGAAAAGACTGGCAGGGGTTTTTGAACTCTCCAGATCATCTTTGCACTTGGTATTATATCCTTTTAAAACCTGATCTTTTTCCTGAGGCACTTGCTTTGGGAGACATTTTAGATATGCCTGTGCTATCCTAGACTGTAAAATCTTATTTCCTGTTGTAAAGATTAGCTTTCACTCTGCCATAACAATGAGATGGGCAATATTACTCACTAACCGAACAACCTGATCTTGACAATTCTCCCACTAACCCACCCCTCATCACTATGTCAGTTCTGCCTGAAGAGGATGGGGCGTGATGACCTCGGGTTCTGCTCCTTCCATGCTCCACTCAGAACAACTGGTAGTGCAAGGGAAGGGGAGAAAGCTGCTCTTATCATGGCTTTTGCTGGACTGGGTGTAAATAGAATGAACAAGCATTTATGAAGGATTTCTTTCTTTCCCTTCTCTGAACTATTAATTTCTGAACTCATTGAGTTTAACATTTCTATCTTCTGACAAAGGAAAAAATAGCTAGAGGCATGTAATGAGGATATTTACAGTAATCCATCTGTAAATACAGCATGTGTATGTTATAATCCATTTGGATTTAGAAGCAAAAGATGGATTATTTTCATGCTTCATTTACACATGTGTTTATATACAGCTGTATTATTTTTATTGATCACTGACAATACAGACATGGCGTTTTTCTGTATAAACATTTATCAGTAAGCCTGTAAGTTGAGGTATTCATCTGAGCAAGGGCAGACCATGGACTCTAGTGTGAAATGTTGGCTTCGACTGAGTTATTTTACTGTAAGAAAATGTATGCTGAATGGAGAACTTCGTGATATAAGTTAGAGCTTGGTGAGACAATGAGGCATGTGTCAGGCACTAGCTTACAACAGGTTTTTGAAGGACAGTTTTACTATAAAGTCATATTGAGAGAAAAAAAGAGATAAAAACAATGAGCAGTCATCTTAAACACAGTATACTTTGAGTTGCTGACTTAAAATATCAATGGAAATTACTGCAGCTGAAATTTTACAACTGTTGAAAATGCAATTTGAGTACTTTGACTGTCAATGATATTCCATCCTTTAAAACTTCACTGGTATGCAAGAAGACAGTGTTCTTTTCATATTTTGTCTTGTGCATTGTTCATATAGTCATTGTCCTTTAGAAACTTCTAAGTAGTCTTTGTACCTACTCTAACGATCCTAGTAATGTTACTAGAGGCAAAAAGTATGGCAACGCTCTCCTTAAACAGCACAGAAATAATGATTTAAGGTTATAACGTGCCATTTCTGTAGGGATCTCATTTGGGTCCAGATGGCAAATGCTGTTTAAGCTGTGTCATGAATTACACAGAAGAGGCCGATTTTAGTTGTAACAAACAAGACATCTCTCAGCACAAAAAGAAAGTCAAATGTGGTTGTATTTTTCTTAATAGCTGTTCTGAAATGTTTATTAGCAAATACTTGAGATTTTTAAGAGGAAAGATTTTCTTTCTTACACTCTGAGAGGCAAGACAACTTCTCTATCCATAGAAAGCAACGAGTTAATACAGTCCCTGTTGTGATTTACCCTGGAATAGGGCCACCACCAAGGCTACCATAGGAGATCATATTTACAAGCATGCCTTTGTTTGCTGGGCCTAAAAGAAAGTTTGTTAGATCTGCCTTGAGCCAGGCTGATGACTGGTCTCTGACGAAAAGCAAGGAAAGTCCCCCCTTTTTCTTATAGCTTTCTCCTAAAACTCAGTTTGCCTGTCCAGGGTTAACAGCAGGGTGTCTAACTCCTTTCTTGAACCTCACCTTCACCTTGTGAACACAGCCCCTGCTCTATATGACTTTTTATTACTAAACAGGGACCAGTACTAGTATAACAGTTCATTAAAATTTATGTATGTAGCAAAGTCTGCAACCTTTCTGAGATATGCATACTTTGACAGAGCAGTCACTAAAATAACAGCTTGTCTGAGCTCATATAACTTTTTATTATTCTTTAAAGTAGGTGGAAACAGGAACTCTTTGAACTATTGGATCAATACCTCTAATAGTTATAAACATATTTCCATCAATAGAAAAGACTATGTCTTGTAAAAAGCCCTGAAAAAACTGTAACTAATGCCAACCAGATAAATGAGAAATGGTCACATGACCTAAAATATCTTATACTTGTCTTCCAGAACCAAAAGTACATGGTAAATGTCATCACAATCATGTGCATTAGAATCCATTTACTTTACTTCTAATATTCTTTTTTTTTAAACAATAAAATATCATCTAATAAGAATCATCCTATTTAATGCTAGATTATACTCGTTTTATCATTGCCTTTCTCAGTTCTTGGTCCAAGTGCAGTTGACATAAAAAAGGGAATGAAAGTATTTTAATAAGCAGAAGACTCCTGCTGAACTCATATGTACAATACAAATGCTTTCGTTAGCTCCATAGTTATGTTTTCCCAAAAGTGGGATCATTTACCTGGTGTACGAGATGCCAATACATGCACAGAGAAGAGGTATTGTCTTTAATGCATATTTGTGCAGATATGGGTGATAATTCCACAAAACTAGTACACTGCTTAGCAGTCACAAGGTCTATATACTCTTACCAACCCAAAGAAATTACTTATTTCTTTCTGATTGGTTCATCTTGTACACTCATCTTAGAGCTATATTCCTTCTTTGTTTAACTATACATGCTTGCAAGCTAGTGGATGTGCAGTCTTTCTGGTTCTGAATTGAGTCGGTGGTCGTGATCTCCCCCTGCTGCCTTTACCTTTTTTCTGTTTACCCGAGATTTTTGTCGACTTCGTGCTTCTTTGGCAATCATCCAGCTCTAAGTACCTTCTGGGCAGCATGTTCCCCTTTTATCAGTCTGTTTGCTCCTCTTCAAGAGCACAGGCGTTAGTAAGGTGTAGATTCTCTGTACAAAGTGGTCAGGCCTAAATGAAACCGTGTCACCATGACCTAAGCCTTTCTGCCCGATATCATCTGTATTTCTGCTTAAAGTAAGGAAAACAAGCAATAATATTGACTTGGCTCATACATGAAAATATAATTGATTTCATGTAAGTGTTCTTTTCCTTCCTTGCTAAAATATTTTTACTGGGAAAGTCAGTGACTTTGTGGAGGTTTGTGTTTCACTTTTTTTTAAATCAGACTTTCAACACTTTGGTGTTTTCAGATAATAACTTTGGCTAGACCAAGCCTGTAGCCTTCAGGTAGTCAAATCTCCCATAGAAAGACACCAAGACAGAGAAAGAGAAGTGTGTTCTGTCTTTAGCAATCAATAGGTGCAGAATTGGCTGCTATGACACACTCATTCAACAGCTGGTTTCTATTTTTTATTAGTAGCTGAAAAAAGAGCTAGAGAAAAAACATACAACTAGCTGCTGTTCCTATTAAAGCTCAGTTTTTAAAATGTCTGCTCCACTCAACTGTGTCTTTAAGGATGGGAACAGAAGGATTTTGAGATATGAGCTCAGATTATTCCCTCTGCGAATATTCCTAAAGATGAATGGTGTCTGATCTTTTAGACTTGAGCTTCTATATAAGCTTTCTGAAGTGTTGATATTGTCTGCTCATGAATACTGTGTTTGTAATGAGATATGCATACTGTTACTTCTGCCTTGCTAACTTAACCATTCTACAAGTTATTCATGTGTGTTCCTGCAAGATGTCACCTCAGAAAAAAGTAATCCAGTTCCTGACGAGTCACAGATTTTCTATTTATTTTTCCTCTTCTGCTACAGTCCAAGACAGATGACCATCAGATTATTATTTTTAAACAATTGCTAAAACCACAATGTTTTTTGAATTTATCATTGCTGTCTCAGGGGAGCATATCACAAATTCTCTTAAAGAAAGATACTCTCAGAGGACCCTTCACTGTTACTGCTCTTGATGGAAAACTTCCAGCTTTTAAGTATGTTTGGCAATCTAGGTCAAAGGTTTGTAACCCTGACTAAATCTTTGACTATCTCTAAATTCCTCCTTTATCTCATTTATAGACTCCTTCTTTTTTGCTAATATCTCTCAGCCTGTCATGGAGCCACTAACTGTGCTTGGCTTCTGAACTAGTCTTATATTGATCTTGTTTGTTGTATTAGGAGCTTATGTTCTCAACTTTTTTATACTTTTTGCTCTCAGAAGTCCTGTATTTCACATGCTTTCACTTCCAGAAGACAGCAAAAGAGTCAGTCTTCAGAATGGGCTTATAGGTTTTCTTACAGGATATTAAAATACTTGCAGGTAGATGGTTTTTTGGGTAAGCAGAGGTAGTTGTTAAATGCAATCTACATGCAAGCTGTTGTCTTCTTACAGCTTTCACTGACTGAATTATTCCTGCAAAGCAAAGTTTCTGCCATAAGAATCTTGAAAGGAGGATCTTGTTCTGTCCATTAGCGACAAAAGACAGAGATTCAAAATCTAGAAAACATTTTCAAGAAATTGAAAGTCTATTAGCATTAATTATTTGTAGTAAATAGCATAATAAAAAGAGGAAGACCAAGGTGTATTTCTAGCAAAAATGAACTGACCTTGATTTCTCAAACTGAAATGATAATATGATCTTTTCTATTAAGGACATAATTCTGGTTTGATTAGTCAAATTGGAACAGATTTTTTTTCCATGAAACTCGTTCATCCTGCGTTTACAGGTTCAGACTAGATATAAGGAAGAAATTTCTTATGATGAGGGTGGTGAAACACTGACACAGGTTGCCCAGAGAGGTGGTAGATGCCCCATCCCTGGAAACATTCAAGGTGAGGCTGGACAGAGCTCTGAGCAACCTGATCGAGTTGAAGGTGTCCCTGCACATTGCAGGGGGGT
>Ga0181612_119640_pt1 | contig 10782 bp, 9 predicted proteins | sample HoacroProtozoa21_FD_119630 | JGI IMG/M metagenome (GOLD analysis project Ga0181612, IMG submission 119630) | Hoatzin crop microbial communities from Cojedes, Venezuel. Combined Assembly of Gp0051906, Gp0051904, Gp0051908 | reverse complement strand
CAATTTTTTTTTCTCCAGCAATGAAGCAGGAGCCACACCTCAGCTGGAGGACCCAGGAGAGCCTTCTGGAGTAGATGAACATCCCTGCTCAACAAGGCCAAGGCATCAGAGAGAGAAAAGTCAGTACAGGGAGTTTATCGGAGCCCATATCTGTATTCAGACTCTGCCAACAGGGAAAGACAAACTGAAGGAGCCCAAAGAAAGCTGAGACCCTGTTTGAACATGGCACAGTCTTCTGTGGATCAGGTTTATTTTTGTGAGCAGGGCTTGAACTGTCAAAGTTGGTGTTTGGCATTGTTTTTTCCCCTCACCCAGATGACCCTAACCGTATATCTGCACTTCATGATTGTGGGTACAACCGTGAACTTGAACGCTGGCAGATTTTAGGAGCAGTGCGGAAATTTCATTTTTCAGACGGGAAGATTTAAGGCCTGAACTCGTCTTCTCAAAAAGCAAAGCCATTTTCTAGTGCAGGGTAGAAGCACGCTTCAGTCATTGCTTCCATGGGAGATGTATCCGGGTGGAGGGAGGCAGGCTGTACTTCAAAGTCTTCTGAAGTAGCTGTGAGATCCTGGTGACCTCCCCTGTGAACAGGGTCCGTCTGCCCTGCGCAGTGATAAAAGGGTACATCTCATCCACGCGCTGGTGTCTGTGTTTTTCACAGACAGCATAATGCATCCTCATCCTGGGGATGGACCAGTAACATGGAAGTATTTGTTTCAAGAGCTGTTACAACACAGCAACTCAGGAGCACACCTGATTGTGCAAAATGGCTCTGCTGGAGAAGATCAAGAGCTTGGCCACCACTGGGGCCAGGAACAGATTTAGCTTAAAAGGGACTTTCTCCCATTTGAAGAAACATCTGTTGCCTGTGATTCCAAAAGATCTCAGTGCACAGTCTAGGGAGACTGATGGAAAAACACTATGCACCTAATTAGAAATCCCAGTTGTGTCTTTGTTCGTTCACGTCTTATTTTGAGTGACTTTTATGAGTGACTCCACTATTCACTCTCCGTATTTTCAACCCACTAAGCATCATGGTATTGCTGCAGAACGGCCTCTGCGAGCGTTATTGCTGCTTCGCTACACACATCACGACTGATACGTGGGGAAGTTGAGGGAGCTGGTACCCAGTGCGGTGGTGAGCTAGCTGCAGAGCTGGATGGGGATGGCCATTTCCCAGGTTGATGCTTCCCTTGGCGAGGATTTCTCTCTGCTCCTGTCAAAAGTGTAAATCACATGGGTGACGCTGGAGGCTTGGCACCCACAATTCAGTGTGTATTGTGGCTGCTCAGCTTCTGTGGGAAAATAATTCCAAAAGTGATCTCTTGGAAAGTGGCAGCAAAAAATAGCAAACAAAAACCCCGAGCAGTATGGAAGAGACAACAGAAGAGGACTCGTGTGCTCCTCGGCAGGGACTTGTCCTTTGTGAAGCTCTCATGGTGTTGGCAAAGTGGGCTCTTGAAGCATTTGACTTCGGTAAAATGGAGCTATTCCCTTTGGGGAAGAGAAGAACTGGCACAATTCTTTAGGGCTGTGAGTCTGAATTGCTCCTTTGTGTGAAGAGCAGGCACTTAGGAGGCCCGTCTTTCAGATCAGAGTGAAACCCCTCCGATACGGCTGCCTTTATAAGTTGCTTTTGTTCAGCGGAAACTGATACTTTTCTGCAGCATATGCGGTGGTGAAAATTATACCTTCTTAACTGGGAGGCTGGAGAGCAGAGGGAGCTATGCCGTGCTGGTGTGTAGATGCTGTTGAAAAGTTTCTCGCAATTGCCAAAAAGCATGAGTTATTCTCTTCAGTGATGCTTTTGCTTCTTTCTGTCAAATCGAAAATATGTTGTCTGCCTTGCAGCCAACAGGGTCAAACACTGAAATAATGAACTCCCTGGCTCCCGAAGGAGAGCGTGCTATACTTAGTTACCCGTCACAGCTAATTTCTGTTGCGTGCATGCAAGGAGGGGCAGCAGGACCTGCTGCCCCTGAGGCACCCACGCTCGGTGCACGGAGCAGCCCAGCGTTTCTGTCTCTCGTTGCTGTGGCTCCCACCTGAAGCTCTGCATCCCACTCCATTTGTAGATGCCTGATCAGTCTATTGTGATTCCTGCGTTCTGTGTGTGGCAGGAATAAAAACACAAATACAGGGAAGGATTTTTGCACTGTGAGCAGAAAGCTGTGCTTGGCAGGTAGATGGCAAATGAATCCACTGCCAGTTTTTACAAGGTAAAAACAAGAGGAATTGCTGTTGAGGCAACGGTTCCACTGCCGGTATCCTAAAGCCATATGAAAAGTATTGGAAATGATGCTGTGAAAAGCCGGAGTTGAATATCAGTATGAGTGCCTTAGCTGATGGTGAAAGATGCAGCTCTGTTTGTAGAGCAGTGGCAGGCAGATGGCAGCTCTGTCCGCAGACCAGAGGAAACATTATGTGGGGCCAGGGTAGGTGTGTTTTCTGCATTTCAGCCCTCTCTGGAGCAGTGGCTGGGTAGGTACCGTTTTTCAGTTCAGTGGGTGGTGTCTTCAAGGAGCGCTGCTGAGATCCCTCTTTTGCATCCTTGGGGACAGAAGGACACATCAGATGGCAATTTTTCCAGCTTTGACATGATCTGAAGGTGAAAAACATAACCTTTCAGCCATGTTGCCGTATAGGTACCTAGGCACAGAGATCTTTCCACCTCTAAGCAATGAGGTTTCCTTCTCCTCCATGTGTTGGAGCAGCTCAAGAACAAACTCAGCCACACTCTGGTTGTAGTACCTGTGAATCATGGGCTTACTTGCATGACTTCCAAGCCTTCTTGTTAGCTCCTGTGGGGCTAGGACAGGATGGTTGAGGATGATGTCAGGGTTGCATGTACCAGGGGGGTGACCTGGGGATGGTTGGTTGGGATAGGACTTCTTTGTTTTCCCACTTCAACAGCTTTTTTTGTTCTCCTAGGGACCAGAAGGGAAACCAGGAAAACAGGGGCAAAAGGGCAAGCCTGGCCAGAAGGTAGGAACTTTTCCCTTTGATAATATCTCCTCCTCTGGATCTCACTTTCTTTGCTCATCTTGAATATTCATCTGTAGAAGCAATTTCATCCTGCATTAATGTCAGTGCTTTTGTTCTGCAGGGCAGCAAGGGCTACCAGGGACAGCTCGGTGAGACAGGATCTCCAGGGAAGGAAGGGCCGAAGGGGAACCAAGGCCCTAAAGGATCCCGAGGTACCCTGGGACCTATGGTGAGAAGAGCTCTGCAAATGGTTGAACACAACACGCAGAAATGTGACGAGTGGTGGTGGGCACAGGCCTGAAGGAAGCAGAGAGCCCAGCAGAGGCTTCAGAGCACAGAAAGTGAAATGGTGTTAGATGGGTTTAATTGACCAAAACAGCTTAACGCTTGCTCTGAGCAGTACAGGAGAGACTGTAGTGGGGGCTGCGTTGGTCTCCTGTGAATCCAGCTCACATTGCGTTGTGGTGGATGGACTGAAATCTTGGGGATTTTTCTTGAGAAGGGAGTGAGTGGATAAGCTATTTTTGCTAAGTTCTTTCCCTTTGAGACTGCACACTCGTGGCAAGAGCTGCTTCCAAGTCAAACTGGGTTGTTATAAGGAACCCTGCCTTGGACTCCCGCCCTGTTTCTACACCCACTCTTGATCTACTTATCTAAAACACTTGCAGCAAGAAGAAATACAGCATGGGAAAGGGTTTGAGTTGGGGACTGAAGGTGAGGCTTTCAGAGAGAACAGCAATAGTATGACGGAGAGGGAAGAAAGTTAACTTGCTTTAGGAACATGAGACAAATGCATTGGGACAGCAGCGGTAAGTAAGAAGTACCTCCTCATGCATTGCAGACTGGTAAGGAAACTTCTTGCACTACATTTGGTAGAACTTAGTGAAAGAGCAGGAGTTATTTATGAACCAGGAATCACGGTGATGTTTCAGAACAGTAGCAAATGAGCTATGAAGTAACGGTTGCGCTGATAGTGCTTTCCTGCACTAAAAATTATGGCCTCCCCATATATCCTCCCTTCATATTCTTTGGCAAAGCCTCCATGGGTTGTTTCACAAGGAAAGAAGGCAATATCTGAGCAGCCGTCTGTTGGACTGAGCACGTCTCTGCAATCTGTCTTGTGGAGAGGGCTTTCTTCCACAATAAACGGGATTATATGGAAAGTTTGCAATTCACTTTAATCCGATGATCTGATTTTAACCCTGTTGTTCAGTCTGCTAAAGATGCAATAAACAGCTCTTGTGGTGCCCTCATCACAACCCAGAAAACTCCTTTCTTGGCCTCAGAACCCATGCTGAAATGTTTCCTCCCAGCAGTTTAGGATTAAATCATGCATGAGAATGGTCTCACTGGTGGACTTCCTAGCACAAAGCTAATTTGGATATAAAGATGTCCAACAGGACAGATGTAGAACACGCACTATGCAGCCATTTCTGGTAGCAAATCTAAATGAGGTGGGAAACCCACTGCTACAGGCTCACTAAGACATAGACCGGACTCCTAGCATCCCTCCCTATGAGTAAGAGATTAAAGCCAAGCAAGAGCATTTCAAATGGCCGCAGCAAAGCTCATCAGTGGCATAGGGAACGGGTGGCTGCACTCCCATGTGGTGCTGAGCTTTGCTTTGCGTAGCCCAGTGTATCCTCTTCTTGTGAGGTAATACCCACAGGCTGCTCTCATGGTGCTTTCTGTGCTTGCCTCTCCAGGGTGCTCCAGGAAGGATGGGTGCTCAAGGGGAACCTGGCTTAAAGGGTTACCAGGTAAGGTTTTTATTTTCATGCTCCATCTTCTATCTGTTCTCAAATGCCACAAAACTACCACTGCAGGATACAAAATAAGTTTTTAAACTGTGATTTATGTCTGACCTTGAGTTCAGATTAGTTCTTTCTCTAGTCTCCATCTGCACCGTGACAACTTCCTCAGATCTATTTGGTTCATCTCTGCCATGACCCATGTGCCCCTCTGAAGCTGCGATGCACAACACAAGGCTTCTGAGATCTGGCAGGAAACCAAGGAGGACCTTCAGTCAAACAGCTCTTTGCTTTCTCCTCACATCTCTCTGCTCTCCGCAGGGACATGCAGGACCACCAGGGCCAATTGGACCACCAGGGCCAAAGGGGGAAAAGGTAAGCTCACAGAGTTTAGTCACCTCATCTTCCATTGGCATGGAAGCTGAGCTGACATACAGCTGATTGCCCCGCTGCCACAACACCCATGCATCTGCACTCGCCTCCTCTACCTGCGGCAGAGGCAGAGGTGCCTCCTCTACACCACAGCCACTTGCAGAACTCCTGCTGCAGCTTTACTTCTGCAAATCCGTGCCGGGACAAAAATAAGTCAGAAGAACACCCCACACAAACTAGCTGATCTTCAGCATGCTGTCTGTGCTTTAATCAGCGGATAGTGTGCTGTAAGCGAGGAAGAACTGGTCTCCTCTCCATTGCCTTTGCTCCGTATTTCTCATCGCCTGCCACCCCCTTACCTTGCTTGTCCTGCTCACCCCTCAACGAGCCCCCTTGCCACAGCTGGCCTGGGTCAGAGCCCTCTTTCACAGTGGCTTTCCCCTTGTGTGTTTCCCCTTTTGCTGAGTCAGCGCAACCTTAACCAGTTCAGGCTGGAGAAGTGACTCACGCTTTAACGGTTTCCTGTTGGGGAGCTGGATGGATGGCTGGCGTTTGCTGCATTTGCCGTGCCGCTGGACCCCTCACGTGCCTTCGGGAGCAGCAGCGATGCTCCCTTGCTCAGTGTCCCTCCTCGGAAGTGATGGCACTTGGGACTGGTCAGTCGTGGGGTCCCCATGAAGAGGAAGGCTGCATCAACTCTTTTTGCTCATTTTCCACCTTGCTATTGCCGAGAGAGCTTTCAGCTCTCCCTGTGCACACGGGTGTGATTGCAGCTGTATGTGTGCAAGCAGGGGCTTCGCTGCTTGTAAAAAGAGTCTGTGGGACAGACACCCCAGGGACTTGTCTTTGCCAGGGCTTTGAATGTGTCCTTTCAGCTGAGGCTCCTGGCTGGCAGAACACCCTGATCACGCTGCTCTCTGTGCTCTGCCTGGAGGCTCCTTGTGCGCTCACGAATCTCTGTGCTGGTGGCCGGGAGTCGGTGGGGCAGGGTGAGCTGTTGTGTTCCACTAAGATATTCACGTGCCTCAGAAATTTTGCTCTGGGGATTAACGATAGTCATGCTGCTTTTTCTCTCACTTCCTGCTGCCAAAATACATCCATGGAGGAACAGCTGGTGATGTTCCTGCTGCTCCACATCTCCATCACTGCCTTGCTGATTTTCCTCTCCCCCCCCAGCCTTTCTAACACTGCCCCATCCGCTTCCCAAGCTGCACCTCTTGCTCTTCCAGACTTCGGTGGTCAAGTGGCAAGTAGCAAGCGTTAACCAAGCACAGCCAGCCCAGGATAATAATGCAAGACCTCACGACCAAGCACATTATCAGTTGAGAGCCTGGCCAGAGGTTTCTTACAGTCCCACTGTTGAAACTTGAGCATCCTGGCAAGAAGTTGTGAGTCGTGACTACCAAAAGCAAGATTGGCTGTTGGCCTTAAAGCAGAAGATGTGCAGATATGTATCTCTGTTGTTTAAATTGTGGCTGATTTTTTATCTTAAAACATTCGAAGTCGCAATCTTCTTGAAAGCTCCCACCATTCCAGTAGTAATTGGTCCTGAAATTAATAAACTGAAGCGCTCAGCGAAGCACTCTCCCCTTCGCCAACAAAATATTTTTCTGCAAATGGACACTAGAAGAGCCCCCCCCTCAGAGATAACATGGATCTTGTGTCATCAGAGCACAGCAACGCTGAAGATAAAATTAATTCTACACACAAGTATCCAAGCTGAAGCCTGACAAAGACACTGAAGCATCTAAAGCATCCTGCTGAGAACAGTCAGATCTGTCAGTGACCGTTGACGGCCGGATCTCACTCATGGCTTCCTGGAAGGTCAGCAGGTCTGCTGGCACCTTGCTGGGCAGCAGCTCCAGCTGAACGAGGAGAGCACAGCATCGCATGCTGAGCCTCCAGCACTGATTCCTGCAGCATCCAGATGCTCCACAGAAGTCTTGCATCTATGTTTTCTTATCCATCCTTCCTTCTTATTTCCTTAGATTTGCCTGGATCCCAGCCTAACGATAGGTGAATTCCTTCCCTCCAGACATCTGTAACCTTGCACATGCGTGTGAACATGCAAATGGACGCCTGAATCTCAGAAATTAAGAGCAAACAAAAATGGGACCATGACTGCTCTGTGAGCTTTAAACAACATGGTAAACTTAGTTGTGCTGAAGAAGGAGAATATATAATGGTGGGGAAAGTCTTCCCTTTTCCAGAGAAGAAAGCGGCTTGGTGAGAGGCATTCTTGTGGAATCCAGTTCCCTTGTGCCGTACCAGCCTGTTACTCTGCTGCATTTAAAACATTTACAGCTCCTCAAAGAGGCCTTGCTCAGAGCAGACGCCTGCACTTGGCAGCTGCTTAAAGCAGTCCAGATGGGACCCTTTTAAAAATTACAAACTGGTGTATCTCACTTTGGGACAGGAGCCAACAACAACAAGCCTTCCCTTCTTCTCCATGCATTTTCCATTTGTATCCCAACATGTTTACTTTGCTGCCCTTTACTCTAACTTTTTTTCACTGCAACTTTCCGAAGAATTATCACAGACCTTTCATCTCCCTCTCGAGCAGCTGAGGCATCAGGAAGTCCTGGAGGAGCTCAGTCTCAGAATCCTAGAGCTGACCAGGCTATGGGATTTTCTCAGTCAGAAGACAAAGGACAAGGTGGGAAGTAGACTCAAGGGGACACAAAACCACAACTCAGCCTTGGTGAGAAAGTCTGTGAGTCTTGATGGTTCCCAAAATTATGAGCTTTCTTTGAGTTCATCACGCTCATCTCAGCTCCATATGGCAAGGTGTTCACATCCTCTTTGGGAAGAAGCAATCAATGCCAAAACTTCTGCATAGTAACATGTATCCTGGGATTTTTTTTCATGAGACTTAAGAAAAGTGGCTGGTGGCTTTGTTTCCCTTCTAGCCTACATTCCTTTGATAGTGGCTAGAAAGCAAACCAGTTGCCAGGTATTCTGCTACTGACTTCAGCCAGCAAGTTCAGTAGCGCTTTAAACTGTTGGCAGAGCCTGTTAGGCATTACTTTCCTTTCTCTCTACTCTGCCACCTGCATTTCTCCATCCATATTGCTCAGTACTATATTCTCAAGCCATCCTGGCACAGTTGCTCCCTATATATTTCTTCTACCGTGATACCTCACAAAAACCCCTGACAAGTATGCTGGAGTCCCCCACCCAGCACACGATTTCTTAAGGACAGCATAACCGTAACCAGAGAGTATATATAAAATCCCAGCAACATTCATCCAAATGTGTTGTAGCAGCAGAGAAAGAAAATGCCACTGTCATCAAGCATGTAATGGAGAGAGATGCACTGAGCTCCTTGCTGTTGAGGTTAACTGCAAGAGGTTTTGCCAAGTCTTGAGCTTCATTTACCAAGCTGTAATCGTCAGTACCAGTGCTCAGCCCGTGAGAATTCAGTGTGGGCCAGCGCAGTGGCACAGCCCTGATTCCAAGCCGTCACCCAGGTCCTACAGTAAAGAAGCTTTTGGCTCCACTGTCCAAGTTTTTTCACTGAGGGTTATTCACTGCCCCAGGTGTGTCATTACCAAATATCACACACAAGCAAAGCACCCCAAATGCCTGCTCCCAGGGGCAGGGTCACTGAGAAGTTGCCCAAGCACCGTTACTGTCAGCAGCTGCAACTCAAACAGAAGATGAGAGTAGCCAAGAGAGAAACTCAAAGACAGTCATAAATACTCCAGAAAGGGCTGATGCAACCACTGAGAACTACAGAAGTCTGTGGAAGACTTGGCTCTGCATAGCTATGGAGTTTTGGATGTTCAAGGCTCTAGGAGCACCCCAACCACTCCAAACACAGCAGCTCCACTGTGCCAGAACCCCCCAGACCTCGTCTCTGCAGTAGCTGCAACATCAATGGAGCTCTGAGACATGCTCATCCTAAGGAGCCAGAGTGCCAGAGGCTCAGTGATATGAAGTAGTCAAAAACTGGAGGAGCTGGAATGTAGCTGTCTTCCATGGGGAGCAAAGAAACAGCTGTCTCTGAGCTAGGGCCCAGAGAAAATAGGACACCATGACCCTGAATGACTTATACAAAAATATAGTGCCTGTGTTAAGTCTTGAGGGATGTCTCTGTGGATGTTTGAGAGACCTCACTTGTAAATAATCCGGGTGATGTTATCTACCAGCCAAACTATGAGCTTTCAGCTCTTGCTGTGGAACATCCCATCAACGAGTGGAGCTGCTCACGCAGCGAGCATGTAAGGGGCTGACCCTCTCACCTGATCAATTGTAAGACAAGCCCATGATGGTGGCACACAACCAGGGAGCTCACCCAGCCCACCCTTGTTCCTGTGCCAGCCCAGGCAGCACTCAATGAGGGTGAGGAAATGCTGGATTGAAGAGCTTCATTTAACTGTTGACAATAAAATTCACAGGCAGACAACTACTTCCCATATTAACATAATGGCATGCTTCTTGCTTAGTTTTAGGAATTGTTGAAAATAACCTGTTGCATCTGATTCCCTAGGGACGATTGTTAGACGAGGCAAAAACAACACCAAAGAAACCAGGAAATCAATGTGAGAAGTCAGTGTACTCCAGGCTGTGAAACAAAAAACAAACAAATTGTTTAGACTTTCTTTGGATGAAAAGTTAGTAAATTCAACAGAGGCGTTGACTTAGGAATCTGTGATATGGGAGGACTGGATCGGGTCTGTACAGAAACATCTGCCATATAATCTGCTGTCTATATTAATACTAGCATTTTTATTCACAGGGAGAACAAGGTGATGACGGGAAGGTAGAAGGCCCACAGGGACCACCCGGAGACAGAGTAAGATGTTAAATCCTTTCTCTAATCAATCATGGACTGATTTTTGCAGGTGGATTAGTTGAGTTGCTTCCTCACTTGTAGAACATGCAAAAGCCATTGAGATATTGCACATGGCTGATTGTTTACATCCACCTTAAATCTTTGTTGTGTTGTTGTAGGGCCCTGTTGGTGACAGAGGTGATCGAGGGGAGCCTGGAGACCCTGGTTATCCTGTGAGTCTTTTTCCAAATACATGATTCAGGAACGTTTCTCGTGGGAAAGTGCTTCCAATCTGCATCAGCCCAGAGAAGGTCTACCCTTCGCCCAGTGGTCACAACTCATAACCCACTGTTGTCCCTTGTCAACCGCTGCACATGGCTGTTTCAAATAAGGAACAGTTCAGATATCTTTACCTAAAGTGGGTAAAATTTTGCTGAAGGCAAATGTAGGTCCTGCAGGTCAGCAGCTCAGAATGCTGTGCACCTGCCTGAGCACACTACACTGAAAGAATGAGCAGGACCATCTCGTCAGAGGTATTTGTGATTATCAAGGAAATACCCCGGGGAAGATATGTAGAAGAGAGAACGTATCGGTGCTGGACAAAATTCAAGACTGATGTGCCCATGGCTGTAGACTCTTTCTTGGGAAGATCTCTGTTAACTTGGAGGTTTGAAAACTTCCAAAATCTAATTGGGATTTCTCTCAAAAGTAAGACCAAGGTTATTAATCACAGAATCACAGAATCACAGAATCACAGAATCACAGAATAGTAGGGGTTGGAAGGGACCTCTGTGGGTCATCTAGTCCAACCTTCCTGCCGAAGCAGGGTCACCTACAGCAGGCTGCACAGGACCTTGTCCAGGCGGGTCTTGAATATCTCCAGAGAAGGAGACT
>Ga0181612_103921_pt1 | contig 10782 bp, 4 predicted proteins | sample HoacroProtozoa21_FD_119630 | JGI IMG/M metagenome (GOLD analysis project Ga0181612, IMG submission 119630) | Hoatzin crop microbial communities from Cojedes, Venezuel. Combined Assembly of Gp0051906, Gp0051904, Gp0051908 | reverse complement strand
TCTAGTCCAACCCCCCCTGCAGCGAGCAGGGATGCCGCTAACTAGATCAGGTTGCTCAGAGCCCTGTCCAACCTGGTCTTGAATGTTTCCAGGGATGAGGCCTTCACCACCTCTCTAGGCCACCTGTTCCAGTGTTTCACAACCCTCATTGTAAAGAATTTCTTCCTTATATCTAGCCTAAACCTACCCTGTTTTAGTTTAAAACCATTACCCCTGGTCCTGTCACTGTTGTCTCTACTAAAAAGATTGTCCCCATCTTTCCTATAGGCTCCCTTTAAGTACTGAAAGGCTGCAATCAGGTCTCCCCGCAGCCTTCTCTTCTCCAGGCTGAACAAGCCCAAATCCCTCAGCCTGTCATCATAGGAGAGGTGCTCCAGCCCTCGGATCATCTTTGTGGCCTTCCTCTAGACCCGCTCCACGTCCTTCTTGTGCCAGGGGAGCACATATCATTACACTGCATTGACTATGTAAACTTCCAGAAAGAGAAATGTTAGGAAGACGTTGGTAAGCTTTCCCTCTCATCAAATGTGAGCTGTGTCCATGGACCATCAGTTGCACACATCTGTGTAATGTCAGCTGATGGACACTGGGAGAAGGATCACTTCATACTTGGCTTGGTTTTTTTGTGCTGTTTACTCCATGTGTTTCTGGGCTACCCCCACTTAGCTCATCCGCCATCCATGATTGGGCTTATCTTCTAAACTGGAATGGTCATTCTTATATACGTAAATGTTTACCACTGATCTTCTGTAGATATTTCAGCTGGAGACGATTCTTAGGCAAAAAACTTTGAGGAAAAGTCTCAAAAGTCTCAGTCTTCAGATAACTAATGGACAGATTTGTCACAAATACCACTAAAAGAAATCTATCCATATACTACACAATATGGCAGTAAGCTGGTTTTATTGGTAGTTATAAAGATCAACTTAATAGTGTCTTTGAATTAGTTACATTTTTTACTATCATTTAATTAAACATGGGGTAGTTGTAACATTACAACACCGCGAATATACAGTGAAAAGATTTACTTTTGAAAAGATTAATCTTTTGTCTTATTACATGTACTTTGCATAATAATGTGCTAAAAAACTCTCAGAAATACAACAGATCTTTATTTTAACAAACACCATGATCTCTCAGTTTGCTAGTCTTACATTTAGATCTTACTGTTTATTTCCAATGTTTGCCTCATGCTCAGGACTGTGAGATCTGCTCTGAACTGACATGACATGCAGATTTAGGTGGACTCTATTCTAGACAGGCAAGTACCTTTGCACCCTGGCTGATGTCATTAAGGCAGTACCCAGGACTGAACTTCGAACTGACTCCAGATGTGATGTGATTTCGGTACCATGGTCAAACCTCGTTGGCTGCTCGGTCCCTTTGTGGCTTGTGGAGAATTGTTCTGTGTCAGTGTGCCCCATCTTTAGCATGGCAAAGAAAAAGACAAAATGCCCAGCGGTTGCTACCCAGTTCCTGAGGCTCATGACAGTTTCTCCACCAAGAGGATGTGCCTTTTCTAAGTTAGATCAGGTGACAGGATGGACGAGTTAATGGTACAAGCCTGCAACTGGGATGCATACATCTTCCAGCAAGGCTCCTTAGACCACATGTGTTAAGAGGCACCAAATTCTGGGCTTCTGCAGTGCTGCAGCCTCTTCTCAGCCCCAGGTTCCCATGTATGATGTACCTCTGACTGATGGGTCAGCTAAATGCCAGTGCAATGCAGGATTTCAGTGCTGGAGAGAAGTGACTGTACCACATGTGGGGTGCAAGAGTTCCCAGGCCTGCAGAGAGAGGGCAGGAGGGAATGTGAAGCTGGGGTAAGGAGGCGAATATCACACACAAACTGTGGCACTTGGCAGGTCTGCTAGACAGGGCCAAAGGACCTCCTGAGGAGATGCGGGAGACCTGTTATTCAGTTGTGCTCTGTTTGTGTTTTGTGTTCCTATTTTTCTACAAATTGAATGAGATGCCTTTTGCAAACATCTAGAAAAAATAATGGAAATTTAAGAGGAAAGGGATGACTTCACAGAATTTTCTCTGATGGGATAGTCCCATGAAAATAACACAGGTGAAACGTATAAGGGATCTGTGTTAAGTCTGTAAATACTCTGTCCGTACAGACTTGAATATGAAAACAGATGTCTCCTAAAGAAATCGTGTACAAGCTCAGAGCAGGATGATCTCTGTTGAGCCAGACAGGGTTTATTTCAAAGGCATAATGCAGTTTTAGCAAAACACACCTTTATTTTCCAAAATACCTGTACTGAAAAACAGACCTACTTTATTGTTTGCAAAGGCATTCTGCAGAAAAGTGTATAAAAGGGAAAGAGGTGCTAGTGGGTTTTAAAGAGAGAAAGGACTGGTTTGGCAAGCACTTTTGAGAATAAAGCGCTCATTGATTAGAAATTTGTGAAGGTCGCCGCCATCTAGTGATGAGATGTTGAAGATGTTGCTTAACAACTAAACGGTACCAAAACACAAAGTGTTTTTCCAGCTGTGTCTATGTTCACTCAGCACACTAGGTGCATCCTGAGCCTGCGTTTTTTTTCTTCGTGTGTCTTGTGGCACATAGGTTAACTGGGAACAGGAGAGACTTATTGAAACTCAATGTATTTCCTCCTGTGGACTACTCTTGCATTACAATCCTAGAGCAGGGCACTCATGTAACTCACAGTATTTAACGAGTGCCGTTTTAAGGGAAAACAGCAATCCAGCAACTTAGCTACAAATAAAACCCCAGCTGTCAGGGCAATGAAAGTTACTCGCGAACAAACACAAGATGGACAGCGCGCATCCTCTTTTATGAACTGTCCCCCCTGTGAAGCTCTTGGACAACGTCATAATTTTAGTTTAAGAAATTTTAAAATGTAGCTAAATGTACCCACTTCTTGTTCCTGGTTTAGCAAATTATTTGAGAACTGTATATCACTAGAGATGTGAATAGTCCTCAAGTGTTTTAACCTAGGTTTAAAATGTCTACAAAGCTAACCACTGTCATCTGAACATAAGGGAAGTTCAGCATGCAAGCGGTTTGGGAAACTTGCACCAAGATTTGCATGTTTTAGAAACTCTGAGAACCTCGTCTGCGCACGTGAAGTCTACACCTGGTCAGTGTCTACAAAGGTAACTTTTGCATGTTTGCTACTATTTTTTAGTAGACATGCTTCCTCGGGTCCTGCCTGTGTCTGCGAGATTTCTTCCGAATACCTTTACTGTGTAAAGAGCAAAGGGCCTGACAGAGAAGCAAACACCGCAGTGGGTGATGACAGGCTTTTGACAAACAAGCCATTGGCTTGGAATTCCTGTTCAAATAAGAGAATCAATGTATCTACTTTGTGCACTAGTTCAAAGAAACTTTGAATATTGACAAGCTCACTCAGATGTGAAGATGGATGGAATTTCAAGGGCCAACAAGTAAAACCCACTGTTGCCTGTATGGTTGAAACATTATGCCTGCCTGAAGCACTAAATCCAAAAAATCAACCCTGGCTTCACTGTTCCTTCCTGCTAAACCTTCACCTCAGACATCCTCTGCAGAGAGCCACAGCTTCTCTCCCACCCCGAGATGTGCCCAAGGTGACAAGCTGGTCTGGCCGGTGCTCCCGCAGCCTGTGACACCCACGGGTGACTGCCGAGGAGCCTGAGAGGCCGCGTGGCTGTGCTGCTCTGGCAGGCAGTAAAAGGCAACAGCACCTTTTCACCAGAGCCCTCCCGAATCAAGTGTCTGTACTTCTGCCACATATCCCAGCCTGCTATGTGCTCATGTCCTGGGTCCCAGCACATGTGTTGGAGCCTGGAGAAGTCGCTGACTCTTAAACAAATGCTTAACAGAGGAATATATGGGGACAGAGCCAGCTTTCTACTGTAAGATTTTGCTTCGCAAGCTCTGCCCCAGTTCAGACAAAGAGGCCTACTGGTAAGTGACTGTTGAGCAGCTTCATTGAGTGAGGTGAAGGTATTGCCTTAGCAAAATTATAGTTCACACGAAGGTTGTGATGCTTACTCCAGTGTGCATACATTCTTCTGAACCCTCTGCAAGCTGCAGGAACTGGAAATGTCCTGTTAGGGCAGAATCACAATAATCAAGCCTTCTGGCCCCAAATATGTATGTTACTGTCGCTAGGTCACTGCGTTATGAAAAAGGGGCAGCTTGTGCCTCCGAAATTTGCTTCCTTTCCAAAGCTGATTGCCACCTACCAGCCAAAATCTGATGACCTTTCTGGGGAAGCAGCATAATCAAAAGTGTCATCAAGATACTTAATCTGATTCATTATCTCAGCACGTATCCCTTCAACAGCAGAGGCATGAAAGAGAGCATCATCACAACAATGACCTTGACCAGTCCCCTAGACTTCTGATTTCCCCGAACAAAATTGTGCCAGCAGCATGCATTACAGCAATCAAACTCCATCTGTTTTGTACCACTAGTCTAAGTTTATTACAGCTGACTTGCAGTTCTAAAGGGCCTGTTACCCAATCATCTAGTTTAATATTACGCCAGGGACAAAGCTAAGTGGTACTAAGTCAACGAGAGGCTCGAGTATGATGCAGGGAATGCATCTCTTGGAGCTGCTTTTATGGAAACAGACCTCTCTTTTTGTTTTCTGCTGGAGGTCAGCTAAGGAGATTGTATTTTTACTCATACTGAAAAATAGTAGTCTACTTTTTGGGCAGATCAGCGACAAAAGGAACTAATCCATCTAGCAAAAGGGCTGATACTGCAGTCTTTACAAGAATAATTGAAACCAGATAAGCTGAATAAGTATCAAATTGCAACTAGGAAAATTGTTGAAGCTTGTGGGTTGATGAACGATACTTGTGACCTGGGATGACCGAAGTGAAAGGCCCTCAATTTCTTCATATCTGTGGGAAGCCATAAGGACATTTTACCTCTCTAGCTGCTGTCTAGCCAGTAACCTCTATATTCACAATTTCTCCCGGGTCTGGCACTACGCACTATTTTCAATATTGATGGAAATGGTGCTGTAGTGTTTGCAGGCAGTATCAAGCTGGAAGAGGTGCTCAGAACATGGAAGGACAGGGCGGGAATTCAAAATTATTTTAATGAACTGAAGTAATGCTCTGCGGTGAAAAAAGAAACTGTGAACAGGATAAACCTGGGTGTCACCAAATACAAGATACCAGAGGAAAGCAGGGACAAAAAATGATAAAAACCTGTATATGGAAACAGCAGGCTAGATAAGGACTAGAAGCAGGTTAAAAAACAACTAGAAGATAATACTGGATCTGCTGGACCATGGCATAGAGGTCTGTCAGAAAGAGAAAGTGATGGGAATTATTTGCAAGGTGTGACGTGGTGTGTTTGCTCTACTTGGCACCAGGAAGGCTTCTGTTGCAATGTTTAATGTAGTACTAGGGAGGCATCGCAGCTTAAGTTCAATGAAACACCATGAGACTGGTAATGACAGAATAAAGCTTTATGACTAAATATTAAAGAATTTGAAATTGTTTAATCTACAGCAAATTGAAAGGTGATCTACTCTTCAAATGACGAAAAAGCTGCAAATATAAGAGATACTATTTTCTATGTGCTGTATGGAAGGACAAGAAACTGTGAATTCAAACTGCATCAAACTTTAAGTTAGATAAACCCCAATAATTTCTTACAGTAAATATAGGCACATACTAGCATCTATGACTATTCAGACAGAAGGTAATGGAGTCTAGAGTTTTGAAAACAGACCAGACAACAATCTATCAGGAATGCTGTGGGGATATCTGATCTTACAGAAAGGGATGAGGGAAAATGGAAAACCCTCCCACCCTTATTTTCCACCATGAAAATGTGACTTTCTCAGGTAAGAACATATATTTCAGCTTCCTTGTAAACTCAGCAGCTCCTTCAGAGAGCTGACCAATGTTTCAAGGTTTTAAACTCCAGGAGAATACAAAGACTGACAATCAATTCTTTACATATATATAGCCCCCAAAATGAGTCACACTTGCCAAATTTAGCAGCTTTCACTGAAATCGTGATCAGTGAAGATGAGTCATGGTAGGGCATTCCTGTCACATTCAGATGACAATGTGCCTTCCAGGAGTATAACATGGCACATATTCCTGGCCCTTGCTACTCTGAGTGAAACTTTAGGCTGTAGTTCATAGCAATCATAAATGAAACTGTTACAAAGTGACTTTTTATACATTAAAACCAGAATTTTGAAGAGCAATCTAGAGTTAGAGAGTTGTTCGTATGAATGTTTTTTCACATCAAACCTCCAAAATCTGATGTTTGAGACACTGTTTAAATAATTTGCATTGTGTTGAATTTGGGACTCAGAATTTTGTAATGTCCCTCTTCTCATCAAGCAGCAACCCATCTTCTGTACCATGTTATCTTAAAAAATAAAAAAAAGAGTGTAAATCAACCACAGTGTTAAATTTCTTCGTAAGTGATCTTAGGTAGAAAGAAGAAGGGTGTCCTATTCCAGCCCTATCTCCAGTCAGTGGTTTGGGGTCTTCTCTTGTGTGACACAGGGGTTTGAGCTCCCTCTGCCTGAGGGAGCCATTGAACTGAGGCATCCTTCTTCTTAGGGCCAAACCAGCAGTCTGCTATGTAAAGGCAGGCAAAAATGCCTTGTACACTTGCCTTTAAGAGCAGAGTAGACCAGCAAGCAATTTTTGGCTGTGAAGCCCAGCCTCACCGTGAGAGAAATGCACTTTTCCTTGTAGCGCTGCGAGCGTTTTTTTGTAGGCTTTCCTTGGAGCTGTGTGCCTAAATTCATGATCACGTCCAACCTCTGGTCTTTAGAAAAAATTTTTTAAAAAAATCTGCACATGCTTTAAGTGTCTGACCTAAACATATGTATTATTATCTTGGGCTCTGTCTCTTTGCAGCTTTGCTTCAAAGACAATCATTTGCCACTGGTTGGCTTCCTGCTGGTTCTGTGACTTTTGGTGACCTTGGATCAGGTTCATGGGTCGCTCTGGCTTCTTTTTTGGCCCTGCATGTAACTCTCTGAAGTTCCCAAGGGTGGTAAAACGGTAACCGAGCAGCTTTCTCTAGAATTGACTAGAGTAAGGGCTGTCCTCTGCTTTAAGCAATCCCATTTCAGTTTTGCTACTGGAATACAAGAAGTCTCATTATGGAAGTTAGGAGACCCAGAAGACAAAGTGGGCCATTTAGCCCTCTTTCTTTGTGATTAAGCCCGGTCTTAAGTAACACCTCCTAGTCAGTAATCCTCTGTGGTGTGAACTGAGTTTTGGTTCTCTGGAATTAAAGGGGGAAGCTAATAGGGTTTTCTTAGCCTTAGCCATCTCTAGGTGATGCTGATCCACCATTAAAGAGCAAGACAACTGCACTATAGCATATCTCTGATGTTTTGTGTAGCAGGTGTAGTCAAACCACAAACAGCAATGATTTTATTGGCGAAAATACATGCCTTAAAGAACATGGTATAAAGGTTAGGTTGTAGCCCAGTGCTGGCATGTATTTCTACAAGACATCTCAGACACGGCACGCAAGAGGTTTAGGAGGCATTTGCCCCCTGATTTACATGTGATTTCCTGGCTTTTTTTCTATTTTGTTTCCTTGTTCCCTTCAGACAGAGACTGGAAGCAAAGTTCATGTTTTTGTGCACTCGCTGTTACCATCGTTCCATGTTGGCACCTTTGGTTGGATTTACTCTGTGTAGGGTAGAGCCAAATGTTTGTGCCCTCATGTCTTTCCTTTTCAGATGGCAAGAGCTATTAATGTGTTTTCAGGGTGAGACGTGCCAGAACCTACTACTTAACAGATTGTCTTTCACATACAAACCATTTAATCATTTAATTAAGCAATAACGCATTAAGCCATTAATGTGCGCCTTGGGTGTGCTGGGACACACGAGGCTAAAGGCAGAGTGACTCCAGTCACCTCAGCAGTGCTTTCATGCCTTGGTAATGCGCATCCTGGAATGGCTGGTTGCTGTCATAATGTGGACTTCCTGTATTTGAAAGAGCTTTTAAATTTTTTAAATGCTTTTCTTTTATGTTTTATTGACTATATTTCTCTTTTGGAAAAATGGGTTATTGATGTTGGTCTGTTGAGATGCCTGCATGCTAACTCTCTGCTAACCCTGTCTTTTTCCTCAGCTATTAAAATACATCCCAGCTACCTTTTTCTCTGCTTTGCGTAATTATAGATGATGAAAAAATGCCAGACTGAAAAATTTCTGATGAAATCTAGGTCACAGTCTGGGGCCTCATTTTTCTCATTTTGCATCAGTTCTGTTAATAATATATAAAAAGCACTATTAAACGTGTATTAATATATGCTATTAATAAATTTATACAACATCATTATATATTAGTAAAATAATGCTATCCACACTTTCACGTTTCAAATAGTATAGCAGGTGTTTCAGTAGCTCTCACAAAAACTGTATGAAGTAGGTAGGAATGCTGTAATCTGAGGCATACAGAAATTAAAGTTGCATTTACACTGGCAAACACATTTGGGGGAGTGGTTCTGTTACCGATATTTAGAATCTATGTATTACTTTGCCAAAGAAGCAGAGAAAAATGCACACAGGAAAATTAAGAATAAAACAATTGAGGTTACTTTTAAGCAATGCAATGACTCATGTTCAGCTAAAACAAGAAGCCTTAACTGTACTGTACCCTAAGAAAAATGTACTGTACCCTTGGTGCAGTTTAAATCTATTACTGCTTTTCCTATCCCGAAGGATATATTCTCTTTCTCTTTGCAGTAACAGACAACGTTTTTGAAGGCAGTTTACAGACTCTCTTTTCTGTTTTCTCTTTTCTAGAAGATGTCCTTTAGTTGTTACCTCAGGTTATGTTTTCTACACTTCTCTTCACTCCTATTACCTCTCTGAACAATATTTGGCTCACATCTTTCTTGAAGTGCTGTGCCCGAAACTAGGCATCACGGTCTTGCTGCTGCCTTACCAATGCTGAGTACAGCTGATGTCCCCGTGAGGCAAGACGGAGCGGCTCACAAAGTACTTCAATCTCTATCAGCTGCCAGCAGTGCCAACAGGCCACTCCAGCAGTCAAGAGTCACTGACATGCAAGAGAGTCCTTGTCACATTCTTTCCTTCCCCCCACTCTTAGCAATGCACCTACCACTACAGAGAAATGTACGCTGTACTTCTTGATTTCTAAAACTACTGACTATTCACAACAGACTGGTAAGTCTGAGTCAAAGCTGCAGTGATTGTCTAAGGATGACTCATTGTTGCCTTCTCTGAAGTGTGGAAACACATCAACTCTGCTTTTCCCGTGTTTCCAACTGCACTTCCCTCTCTTTGCAGTGTCTAAGGTTTCTAAAAAGCAATACATGGTACATTGATATATGTGGGAAACATAAACAAAATAATTCTCTGGGAATGCCTATTTTTAAAAAGTCCTAAACCATCCTGGACGAGAACCCCCTCCCATATAGTTTAGAGAAGCAAGGGGCACAATCTTTTTTTCCAGTCCAGAAGATCTTTACATGATTCAGGCAAAGAATTTGTCCTTGAGTTTTACCATGTTACACTTCATTTCTCAGGTCAATTCTCAAGGCAAATGCAAACTCTGATTATATAGTACTTGTATTTTTTCTCCTCTGTATTTGCATGTGATGGTTCTCATTTTGAGTGGAGGTGCTGAAAGTAGCAGGAAGGGGAACCTCAAAATGCCACATATTTTCAGCTCATTTATGGACTCTAAATTGGATTCAATTAAAGCATCCAGGTGGCTAGAGGTGTAGTTGAATATTTATGATGTTCAAAACTAAGAGCTGTCTGAATGTCACGGATTAAGTAACTAAAGCTCTTCCAAAAGTTCCTCTAGGGATTCTAAGGTAGGAAGCTCATAATTGCTGCTGCGTGGGAATTTTGACAGTGTTTCTGCCAAGACGCAGAACTAGCACTGAGAAGGTTGTGTGTCAAAAATCTCCATTTTCCTCAACATGACCATGGCAGGTCACAGAATCACAGAATCACAGAATCACAGAATGTTCAGGGTTGGAAGGGACCTCTGTGGGTCATCTAGTCCAACCCTCCTGCCAAAGCAGGGTCACCTACAGCAGGCTGTAGAGGACCTTGTCCAGGCGGATCTTGAATATCTCCAGAGAAGGAGACTCCACAACCTCCCTGGGCAGCCTGTTCCAGTGCATGTTATGAATCAGGACAAGAAAGGATTCACTGGACCTATTTAATGTTTGAAAGGTATTTGCATAAACGTTCCTAGCAACGTCCAATGGCTATTGGTTTTGGGAGTAAAGTTTTTATGATTTTAAAGTAGTCAGCGTATGGGTTTACTGATTTCAGAGACAAACCAGATGTCACCTAGAGCCTGGCACAGGAATCCTATGAATTTCATTAGTTTTGAGAGATAAAACTCAGCAACTTTGGCTGGGGTTTCCTTTGCAGCATCAGAATCAGCTGGACGTGATATTTAACCTGTAAAAAAGTAGGCTGAAAGGTTGGACTGGGCAGCTGACTAATGGCTGTTCCGTCAGGTATCCTCTCCTTTTGGAAGCTGTATGAAGCGTCCATGAAAGTCTTCAATGCCTAAAAGCTTGCTGTGTTTGAAATATACTTAAATGTCTAGTTGATGTGCAATTTATGTTCCCAGCAAAATCCTGAGTACTTTTTGAGGCCTTTCTACACTGAATGACTGTATCTTGACGCTCACCCTGACGAGAGACGGCCTGTCACGAGAGTCTGGGGTCCAGGCGCAGGCCCCGACCTCTGTTTTGCCGCGGCTATGGCGGAGGGGTTCTCCCTCACCCGCTTTCCTCCAGCGCTCCCTGCGCCGCCGCAC
>Ga0181612_152054_pt1 | contig 10783 bp, 5 predicted proteins | sample HoacroProtozoa21_FD_119630 | JGI IMG/M metagenome (GOLD analysis project Ga0181612, IMG submission 119630) | Hoatzin crop microbial communities from Cojedes, Venezuel. Combined Assembly of Gp0051906, Gp0051904, Gp0051908 | reverse complement strand
GGTCCCTTCTGACCCAAAACTTTCTATGATTCTATGATCCCTCCCATTCCAAGTGAGATAAGATGGGGAAGGGGAGTGTGAAGGTAAGGGATATGTCACTATGGGAAGGGATATGTCACTATCCTGAAATGCTTGGCTCCCTGTGCTGATAAATGGCATGGCATAAATAATTACTTTAAGCTAGTAACTTCCAGATTATTGAACTTGCATGAGAACAATATGTAGAATTCAGAGGAAGTAGGCAGCCACTAGCAGACAGGGTCTTAGTCCACCAGGACCTACATAAAAAGCACAGTTCGTTGTGCATAGTGACTCATATGAGATTTATATGCATTATTTCCAGTCATTTTCTTTTTTAATGTGAAGCGTTTTACATTGTGGGGTTTTTTTTTTGGTGTAAATTACTTTATGTGCACTTTATCTGAGATAAGAAACAATATTATAGCATTAAACGTGCAGATTCTCTTGATGGCTGCAAAACACAGAGTAGCATGAGGTATCACACTCATGTAAATTGCAGTTCATTATCAACAGCAAAGAGCAGTTGAAAAAAATTCTAATATTCAAATAGCCAGTTAAGAGGAATCTCTCATAGTGTTGCAGAACAAAACAAACCCATAAATGTAACTAGCAAAACCAAAGGAGAAATCTCCATTTTACAACCCATTAGTTCAGTCAAATATGTGGTTCAATGAGTACAGCAAGTTTTTTTCTGTGGGAAAAGAAATAATTCATAGCTTTTGTGGATACCCCATGGGAAGATTTTTACCTTTGGTAGCGTGGCAGCATTACAGTAAATCATACGAAGAAGCAGTGGAGTCGCCACTTGGTGGTCTTGTATTACTCAGTTCAGTTGCATTTTTGTGGAAGCATTAGGATGCTGGTTTTAATATATACCTGCCAGAAAATTTGTGATAAAGAATTGTAGATATTGAGAACAATCAATAACAAATGAATATTGCCTAAAGGAAAAATAAAAAAAAGCTTTTTTTTCTGAGAAGGAAGGATGAAAAATGAAATTCTTTTGATCTATTTGCCAACATCAAGGAGTTTGAACTGGTGCTAGAAAATCTGTTTCTGCTTCTAAAGTAAAACTGATCCTAAAAGAAATCTTAATTGACCACGATGAAGCAATTGTCTTGTGTGCCATTGTACTGTGCCTAGCAAGCAACAGGGAAACTTAGGTGGTTCGTGCTGGAAGAGAAGTGCAGTTCTTCAACTCTGAAGACAGTTCGGACTACGGGGATTTTGCTTCAGACTCAAAATTAGTGAAAGAAATTCTGCCTTTACCTTTACATGTTTAGTGAAAACACAGTGAAATTACTCATAGAAAGTATGAGTATCACACTGTCACCCCACATGCCACGTACGTCGTACTGGTCGGACCAGCACAGTGCCAGCTGTCTCCATCGAGAGCACGAGTGGTGAGCGGGCGTGGAGAGGAGGGCAGCTGGCCGTGCAGCGGGTAGCGATGAGCCCTTTAGCAGAACCTTATGTTTCAGGCAGACAATTAGAAGATCACAGCGTCTTTGGAGATACACGGAAAGAGAACAGATGCTTTATATGACAGCGCAGTGGTGTTTCCCTCGGTGTGGGAGGAGAACTAAGTGGACTTTAGCCTTGTGGATCAAGCGGTCCAGAGAAGAAACAATGACCAAAAAAACACTGCGCTCAGAGCCCTTAAAGAAAAACTGTAGAGATGTTATCACCCTTGGAAAAGCAGATAATTGACACTAAAGAAACTAAATCTGTTAGGAACATAATCAAAGATCAGGCAGAGAAAGACAAGAATCTGTAGAAGCCAGAGAGTAACAGTAGAGGCCATCAACGCCATACCTCTGGAAAAAGCCGTGATGCTCCAGACTGGGAGTCCCACAGCAGCCAATAGTACTGTGCTAAAATAAAAGGGGCCATCAAGCTAACCTTGAAATTATGGAGGCTGCCTGCTAGTGATTAGACCTAAGTAATGCAGGAAGCCTTGCCTGGGTTTGATAACTGGGAAGAGATAGATTAGAGTTAGTTTTAGGGCTGATATGTCCCAGTTGGTGGGTAGTAGCCTTTTGTATGAATAGTTTTGGGCTGCAGTTTAACTGGAATCACTAACCTAGCTTTAGGGATTGGATTAAATTTGATATTAGCCTTGGGAATGGAGTCTGGATGGGGCAGGCTGGTTAGTATGGGCCTTCTGACTGTTGTAAATAAGGTTCTGTAAAGCTGTATTAGTTCCCTGTCTGAAACAGGTCATAGGTCTAGTTTTTATGATGAACTCTGCTTATAGGATTTGAGAATACCTATAACTGGGTTTATGGTCTTGATTCAGGCTAGCATGCTGGATGAGACTGCATGATGCCTGAGCCTGGCTTATGGCTCTTGCCAGTAGGGCCTGCATGGTGTCTTTAACTTAATGTAGTTAATCAGGAAATTTTGCTGCTTTCTTCTTAGTGATGTACTCAGAGTGGAGCTTAAACCTAAGTTAGCTTTGTCATTAGAGTTAACTTCAGGGGTTGGGTCAACATGAAGCTGAGACCAAGAGTCAACATTGGATTTAGCTTGTCTTAATGTTGCTGGAGGACCCACAGACTGTGTTTAGTTCTAGATAAAACAGAATGTAGGGAGACCATTATAGGTTAATATTGTAGTCAGAATTACAATTTACTTGCACAGGAGCTCGTGAAAGTGGGTTGTTTCTGCATTTAGCAAAGGTTGTTGAGCTTATATGAAACCCACTGCCAGATCAGGTGATCTAGTTATGATTCCTTCAAGGTCTAGTCTTAAGAGTCGGCTTAAAGTTGATTTGAAATCTCCATTTGGAAGGGAAAGAAGATGAGTCATTTAGGTTAAAGCCAGGTCTAGAAGAAGTGAGTGAGACTAAATTGAGGTTTTAAGTGATGGAGACCACATTGCCAATCATACTTCTGAGGCTAGCATAGGGGAATTTAAAGTCATGATTGGGGTTCAGATCAACATGAGGCAATGAATCTGAACTAATTATGTACTTAAGACCTGCAAGGATCTGTGCTCATTATTGAAATCGTAAGAGTCACTGACATAGTCGTTAACTTCAGATAAGAACAGGAATAAAAGGCTGGGACGAAGTTGGAAAAAAAGCTTAGGACTAGGTCAGAAATGGTGTAAGCCGGGATCAAGGCACGTCTAAGTAGTCATTAACCAAAGCCTCTTTGATGGAAAATAGATGCATCTTTCACAGCCTAGGATGAGAATGATAACCTTAATGGAAGGACCGTAGGTATCTATAGCCTCTAGAGAGATGCTGCATTGCTGCTAATGAGGAAATCTCAAGTAATTAGCATTACTGGGATGGTGAAAGATCAGGAAAGCAGGAGATCCTAACACAAACTGTGCTGCTTCCATGGTCACCAGACATGTGCAGCAATTACAAGGCTCAGCAGAATCACTTCTCACCAGGCCCTGAGCCTGCCAATGGAGGCAAGAGCAGGCAAAACAGGAGAAAAGCGGGGCTGGGATCTGAAATTAAAGCAGGCAAAATATCGTGCCCATTGCATAGTTAGTCACACTAAATACCATTTTTCTACATTTTGGATCCTTATTGCTTGAACAGTTTTTTCCCTTTTAACAATGACTGCGTGTGACAGTGCTGCATGGAGCAATGGTTACACAACTGGAAACACGTAAAAGATTTTATTAGCAGCTGAACTAGGAAAATCTACTTCTCTTCCTTTTGGCTTAGTTGATTATTATCCTTGACCAAATAAAGGGCCACATGTTCATACTGCCCTTGTGCCCTTGTTGCTACAGTAAAAAGAGAGATACAGTAAAATTGTAGATTTAGAGTTTGATATTATATGCCTTTTTAATTCTTGTGATATTTATTTTTTCCATATAATTCGGCTTTGTTCAGAAGCTGACTTTATGGATTTGTCACCTGTTTTGCATCAAGATACATAGAGATCAATAAAAAATTTAATTAAAACGACATGTTTTAGAAAATCTCCACTACAGTAAAAATGCCAACTGTATGTAACAAAGGGGTGGAAATAAACAGCCCTTCCTTTCTCTCTAATGCAGTCTTTACCAAGCTTCCTCTTCCAAGTATGATCAGTCTTCCAAAACTAGCCCAGACATACAGCATCCTCAAACAGCATCTCTACTTCGACTCTACACATTTTTTCACAAGGAGGTGTGCCGTCTGCTGACTGATGTACTGGAGCAGCCCTCCTCCACACCCAGTCCACAGAGGCTGTGAGTATCTGACAGTCTCCAGCTTTCAGTTCATGGTAAGTAATTTTAGAAATCACATGGCCAGTCTCCAGGCATGCTTAAGGTAGCAGTTATCCAGCTTCTGGCTCCTGAAAAAGAACTGATGAACTACCTTCAGTGCCCTGGCTGTAACAGTTCTCTTTCAGTTCCGTTTCTGAATCTACCAGAATACTCGTCAGTGTATAATTGATAGTATGGGTAATTTTAAAAGACTTTTAGAAGACAATATATGAAGTTACCTAAACTATTATGTTAATTCTAAAACTGAAAGGTGAATTTTATTCTAAATGAAGAGTACGTGGAAAACTGGGGAAATTAATTTTTAAATGAATAAAATATAGAGGATGAGACTGAAATGGACTCAATCCATTGTACTGGTGATGTAACACTTTGCTTAAACAAATAAATATGAACTGAGTCACAGATTAAGTTAGGTATCAAGCTATTCCAGCTGATCGTGGTGTTTTCTCATTTGGAAGAAAATGAGGTCTGTAATCCTGCTCCAAAGTTTACATGAAGTGGAACAGTGCCATCAGAAGAAACTAAAAGCACATCTATATAGTCAGCTTGATTTGCTCCTCTGCTTTGCAGAGTGGTCTTTATCTCCTGATTTTACAGTCCTTCCCATATAACTGCTCGAGCACACTCTGGCTACACCCTCGAGCCAAGCAGTTCCCGCTGCGGGAAAACAGTATCAATCAAAGATTCATCCACGCCAGAGTCCACATCTGCTCCACATCATCGATGTGAACCAGATTTCCCTCACCAGCCCTTCACAGTGTTCCAAGAGTAGCCTTGCAGGTCTCCTGCTCTCTTCAAGGAGCTGGGAATGAGGTTCATGCTACTTCTGCCGGCAGTCAAGGCACCATCTGTCACTAATAGGCGATATGCCCCTGCATCCTGGACAACTCGGACACAAGCAAAGCTGAGTTATTCAGGCCTGGAACTGTGTCCCTCTCTTGTCTACCTCCAGGCAAACCAGAATTTGGCAGGTGGGTGTCCCCTGAGAGATGCTTTTGCTCAGCAAATCCCTTTGCTTAGCACTTGCTGCTCACACAGTTTCGAGTTGTGGCTCACATGATTTCCACGTGAAACGTGAGCCTCTCCACGCACCCTGTGGGGATCCTAGATGCCTCGGTTGAGATTGAGAAGTCTGTCTGGCAACAGCAACAGGACATGCAGTAGTTACGCAACAGAGCACATAACAAGCTTTAAGTCCCTTCATGACTGTTGGGCCTGGAAAGTCTCAGTGCAGTCTGCAAGGTCAGGGCAAGATGTTTTCCCACCTGCTTGGGCTACTCTGTGAGCCTCAGCCCCAGGCTGGCTGCAGCAATGAGATTTAACACCAGCCACCATGAACTACTAGTTACTTAGCAGAGCAGATTGAACTGGGCATCACACAGCATCTCAGCTGGAACTGGGTGACGTCCAGATAGTGTGCAGCGGAGAAGGTGTGTTTAATCAACATCTGCCTATGAGTTACATGTTCTGGGGGCTAAGCTGAGAGGTGACCAGAGAGATAAGCTAACAAGTGCCCGAGCATTTTTGAAAGTGGAATTTGGAGTTTAGCTTTGTTAACACTGATGGATGCAGAGATCTTTTGATACATATGAGGATCTGATCCTTAATCCTGTAAGTAATAGAAAATACCTTCTAAAACGATCCAGGCATCTAATTTATAGAAAACTTACTTCTATAGTAAGTAGAATATACTATTCTATATAATACTTACCTGCCTATCTTTAAAGAAACAGATCTTCACTCTTGTAATGGTGAGCAGAACAACACATGAAAACATGTAAAAACCCCAAGAGACACTTAATAGTTCTAGCCTCCAGTCTTTCAGCTTATCGACAATTTGTAAGGCTTCCACACCTGCATTTAGTTTCTCAAGTAAGCAAACAGTTCTTCTGAAATGTTGCACACTCAGCAGTTCCTGCTGCCTGGCATTAATGAAATGGTTTTCCCAGGCAAGTGGATGCTGAAGAGCCACAGAGATACAAACAAAATTCACAGAGTGGGGGTGGTCATGGGGGGGGACTGGTCTTGCTTCATGCCACTGACCTATGGCAGCACCAGGTATTACACTTTTTCAGTGTAAAAGTGCTACACTTTTTCACGACAACTACAGCATGGTACAAGGGTCCTTGTTTAGGAGAGGAAATAAACAGAAACGTGCCATTTCTTTACAAGGGGTATAGAAATTAGTGAAACCCAGTATCATTGATAACTGGGGTTATTGCTGTCAGACGGGATTGAATTAAATGGAATTTCTCACCCACCTACAATCATGCTACATTGACCAATTTTCTTTAAGCCTCTAGCAATTTTGAAGAAATTGTCATTTTCCTGAGACAGGTTCATGAAGCCAGGCAATGGGGAGGCCATGTAAGACACACCAAAGGGCGGCCAGCCCTCTACCTGCATGAGCAAATGCAGCCTCAGGAGTCCTGGTGTGCTTGCACTGCTTAAAAGAAAAATCTGCCTCTCTCAAGCACTGCTTTGTCTGCTGTCTCCAAAAAGAACTTCAGAGGCTACAATGCCAAACAAACTTGGGCTGAGATCAAAGCATAGGTCTACACAATGTGTGTGACGGGCATGATACGTGGGAGAACAATTGGATCCGATATCTAGGTATATAGAACATTTGCTGTCTGGTTCAGCATTTTCATCTGTTCTGAAAGAAAATTCTTGTTTGGCAAGCTAGAACCAGAGAAAAAAAGTGAATTCTGCTCAGTGCAACTAGGAAGACTCCCTGCCACTTTTATCTCTTCCTTTTTTTTTTCGATGCCTCAGGTTTACGTGACAAGATGTGAGAGTGCATTTCTCTCACGCACTGGTCAAAATAACTCTGCCAAGCTGACTGCTAGTGAGAAAATGTAGGTGAACACATGAAACTGAGGCAAGGTGAAGCAAAACTAAACGACAGTTTAACAAAAATGTCTGACCTACTGATTTAAATTCAGAGCAGCAAACCAGGAATCAAGAATCCAGACGTCTGATTATATGTGTAAAATAGGAAACCTCCTACTGTACCTCAGCACATGTTCAGCATGCGTTTGGATCTGCTGAAACTGCAGACCAAACCAACCTGGTGAATCAAAGCAAGACAACACAAAAGAATCCCACCCAACTGGGAGAAAGGACAAGATGCTGTTAATTTGTTTTACTGATGCAGAGAAAGACAGACCAGGTTTTTAATACCTAACAGTACTGCTATCACAACTGTTTCAGCTAAGACGGTCTTTTTTGCATTGAATTAGTCACACTGCTGAAAGTCCAGAATTTGGTGTTGTCAAGTGCTAATGCTCGTTTTGCTGGGAATGCTGGCTCGTTGTATGCCTGGGGTGGTTTGCTAAGGCTTTCTCCATACTGACTTCGTGCAGCTTGCAGGAGTAGGCAAATCCTGAGGGATTTGTCCAAGATTATACAGGCAATGGTACTACAGTTTGAACATCATCGAGAGCTTCAGACAGAAGGTGTTGGATGTCCTGGTCAGCAAGGGAGATACGCAGGCAAGTCAACAGACGCAAATATCTTCACAAAATCTGCTGCCCCGTCCTCTGCCTTAACCCTTTCTTCTGTTTTCTTTTCCTGAGCACAAAGAACTCAGAGGGTCCCCATGTGAGCAAACCCGCTCGCCAGCCTCTACCCTGGCAGAGCTCAGGTTCCATTCCGTTCCCTTGCTTCTCCCCATGGCATTCCCCGGTGAGGGGAAGAGAGGTGCCCCGCTAAGAAGCCCTCTACTCTGCCCCTGGGACCAGGGGACAGGAGGAGCCTGGAGTGGAAGTCCTACGTGCACCTGCCCTCACAAGGAGTGGAAGCTCCGTGAGGTTTTGCACGTTGTCTTAGAAAAAGGAAATTATCCTCATTTTGCCTTTCCACCCCTCTTGTAAGAGGGGCTTTGCAATTAAAAACTCGATGGCGTTTTGTACCTGGAGAGGAAAGGTGGAGCGGGGGGTGGGGAAATCGCCCATGTAGCATAACAGATGGTTTAAGCACGGTGATTACAAAATCCTGAAGTTAAAATAGTTTAATTACAAAGTCAATACTGCCTCCAACCTCTGCTAAGCCTTTAGTGTAAAAACAACAGACGGTATAGTGCAAACGGTAGGACAATATTTAACCAGAACTTTGCATTAGCTACTGCAGTACAGCTCTCCATCAGGCCTTCAGCAAACGGAAGATCAACTGATTTTCCCAGCTTGTATTTGTTAACCATCTCTGCTTCAGTATCAATGGGCGGCTGTGAGAGCCACAAACAAACCCAAGGAAACAAACTGCAATACTATACTGCAAGCTGTGGCTCAGCAAGGTTGGATGTAAAGTCCAATATTGCAAGCATATAACCGAGACAATTATTAGCACCTTGCCAGGAGTTAATACAGAGGTAAAAAAAGATGAGCAGGTAAAGATACTTGTATGCAAAATGAAAATAAGATTTGGTGAAATAAGCAATGTTTTGTTTTAGATTATGGATTTTATAGAAAAAATAGCAGGGCACGGGAAGGCACAGGGAAAGGAAAATTTGGGGATGATTTCAAATGGCAGAAACTTGATCTTTCGCATGCAGGGAAAGCAGCAACTCTATAGAGTGTGTTGTTGGAACGTCTCACTAAGCTGTGCTTTTGCAGCTGAGTGCCTTGTTCTTGGTCTTTACCAAGTCTGTATGGATTCTACACACTCTTCAATAGTGACAAACCCCCCCTCTGCTGGCTTACGTCCCTTATAAACATCAACTCAAATATGGAGCCAAAAGAGTCAGAGGAAGTCTGGCTCTGCTTTGTTAGCAATATGGTAAAATCCGGTCCCATCTGCTTCCGTCGTGACACAGCGTAAGACACCCGCCATCCACGGTACCTATGGAGGAAGCACTGTGAGGCACTGCTCTCTTGCCACACTGGATGGGTGAAAGCAGGGTCTGGCAAGCTGGTGACAAGAGATACTGACTCATGAAAGTAAAAGCTAAAATAGACAAGGAGGAGATCATCTTCAACACCTCTTCTTGCTGCTGACCCGCACTGCCTCTCAAGCAAAACCAAAATCAGAACCTAAAGCAAGAGGGAAAATCGTGACACGACAACACGGAGGAGTTCTCACAATTGTGTTACCACTTTATAATTTCTTTCACAGAGTTTGAGAGATGAAGAGTAACTTTGGGTATCTGCGATCATATTTGTTCAGTCAAATAAGAGTTTCTAGTAGCTGATCTGTTTCCCTGGGGTTCTTACTAAATAACAGCATCCGGGACAGAGAGCTGCACTGGCTAAAATTGGGGGGCAGGGAAGGGACACCCCTGTGAATCTTAAAGGAAAATCCTCTTTAATCATTAAGAGGAAAGAGGAAAGATTCCTAGTGCCTGCAGACTGGTACCATCCAGCTTTTATTAAATTAACTTTACATATAGGAGTAAATTAATTGACTTTCAATTAAGACTAAGTGCAGGCTGAAGTGCTTCATTTCATTAGCGTGGAAGTGATCCTCTGTAATAACAGAAAAAAACATAAACTAATGTTCTGTTGGAATTTGTAGCATGAGTCTGGCATAGCACTGACAACATAAAAGCAATTTATTTCTTTATATGAATAGAATATATTTGTATTTTTTCCTAGAATATGATAACAAATAGTTTTGTTACCATCATAATAACAAATAGCCCTTTAGAGCATATTGTAGAAGCCTTCTGAATTTCTTGTAATTTCTTTTATTCTCACGCTTGTCTCCCTTTTTTACCCTAAGTGTGTACTTGTAACTAGGAAATCAATTCAGAGAAACAAGGCACAGTTACAGCATTTTAAAAGATCTTAGCCCAGGGCAGAACCCACAAGTTTGTATCAGATCTCAGCCTCTCCCTGTAGCGCATGTGGGACACAACTGCCATGTCTGCTCTCAGGATAATTCTGTATTTAAGCCAAGAACTCTTTAATGACTGATCTCACCCAGAACCACTGGGCTGATGCTCAGTGCCCAGTTCTGAGACTGGGACTCTTCTCCACCAGGAGAAGCAGCTGATCCTGGACCCCCCTTGCCTGGGCAGATACCTTGAGGGAGAAGCTGGGAAGTGAAAGCATCACCTTTTTCTCCTCCTGAAGCCCAGCTGGAGCTAAGGACCTGCCTTCTGTGAGGAGCCGATTCCTACCACTGTACCTTAGGTAGATCCCATACGTAGTGATACATAGGAGCTGGGGTACCTAAAGTCCAGCTGGGGTTTGATACCTAAGGGCTCCTCATCCCTCCTGCACTGGCACTTTACAGCTGGCTCTGTTTGTTTGCTCCAATATCACGTCAAGAGTACACTTATTGGGAAGGGCCTCGTATCCTAGGCAGGGTACGAGAAGACAGGGCGATGCAAGTGATTTTGGCTTAGAGTGGACTCTGCTGGTCAGGGGCGTGCTGTGAGTTCTGCAGTTCAGCTGGGAGCTTTGGCTGTTGCCATTGCTAGACAAGCACATCACCAGGAAAAGCATGGTAACAGCAGTTACCATGCTTTTCAAGAAGCACAGAGCTCTGGAAGAAAGTGCTCCTGGTAATCAAGCCTAACAGT
>Ga0181612_144776_pt1 | contig 10783 bp, 4 predicted proteins | sample HoacroProtozoa21_FD_119630 | JGI IMG/M metagenome (GOLD analysis project Ga0181612, IMG submission 119630) | Hoatzin crop microbial communities from Cojedes, Venezuel. Combined Assembly of Gp0051906, Gp0051904, Gp0051908 | reverse complement strand
CGAAGCAGGGTCACCTACAGCAGGCTGCACAGGACCTTGTCCAGGCGGGTCTTGAATATCTCCAGAGAAGGAGACTCCACAGCCTCCCTGGGCAGCCTGTTCCAGTGCTCCGTCACCCTCAGAGGGAAGAAGTTCTTCCTCCCAGGAGATGGTGTCTGACACCCCCTAAAGCTATCAAAGGTGTTTGACTGAACACTTTAACAATTCTGCGTGCGGGATTTAAATATATTTTTAAATATATTCTGGCCTGTTGTGTGTCCAAGGCAGTAGCCTAGATTTGGCACTGAGTAGCCAGTTTGTTTTCGACAGTATAAAGGCACTGACGGTGCTAATTACTTACTATGTGTAATTATATATAAAAGCAACTGCAAATCATCACACTCCACTTGTTTCCTAGTCCAGATACATTATTGTTAATAACTGTCATGGTATGAGCAGAGAACAGGTACCTAGATGTTATTGTTTGACAAATTTTTAACAATGAAGACTCTGATTTCTTTTTTTGTTTATCTGGTAGCCTCTTTTAGATGTAGAAGAAAAGAGGAATCCACAAGTGTCATTCAAATGAAGCTTATTTCTCTTAATAACTTTCTATTTAAAAACCCCAAACTAGGAACAGTATGATCCTAATTTCTGAAGAAACTGCTAGTGTATTAATGAGGCTCAGCTTTGAAGATATCCCTGCCACAAGAAGTGAGCCTTGCTTTTACAGAAGTTACGAGAACAGAGTGCTGTTCTTCTATCAGTGCTATCAAAATTAATTCTAATTTCTTCTTTGACTAGGCCTAGATTTTTATTTTAAAAAATCTATACTTTTAATGATATAACCTCTGTCTCTTAGTCAGAAGTTATTACCCCAAAGGGATGGGAGAGAGCTTTTTGACTAACACTCAGCATAATATAGTAGATGTACCGACCAAACAAATTGTGAATTGACCTGTAGTCTGAAATAGAAAAAGCCATTAAATTACTGCCCTTGAGGAACAACCGACTCATCTGCTTATATTATAGAATGTTATTTATAAGGAAAAGATAATTTTAGGTATGTGGATCAGTGACTTTAAAAAGAAAACAGAGATGTTTGTTATGTTGGGGGCTGTGTGACTGCCGAGGAATCTTTCCCATATAGCATGCTGTCAGTGGCAGTAGTTTTCTGGCAACATGACCAAGTAGCTGAATGTATTTAGCGATAGCTGTGTTAATTCTCAGCACAGCATGTAGACTTTGCAGCAGTGCATTAAGCAACATCATTAACAAACCAACGATTTGTTCTCTGACATGTTTTTTATATGTTTATGAAGAAGCATGGATCTTTGTAATTCTCCTCTGGAATAACAAGGCTCATCTGATGCAATTTTCGTTGAATACTTAAGTATTCTTGAGGGATATAGTAATTTCTGGAGCTGAGTTTTAATGCCGTAAATAACTAAAGTAAAACCTTTCTTTTTGATCTGTCACACTGTCAGGGTTTCAGGAATGCAGCTTCAGGAATGCAGCATTTCTCTCCTGGTGAAATAATGTAGCAGCTAAAGATTCTTCTCTTCAGATAATGTGTTGGTGGTTACTTGCTTTTGTAATTTAGGGTGTTTCTTACTTCCAAATGCAGGGATATCATTTGAGATACTGCTTACAGTAGTTCAGAAAATACAAGATTTTGTGGCAGAGATTTATTTTCCTGTGTATGCCTTGCCTACTCTAGTATGGCCTTTCTTGATGTTGCTGTTTTGTCTTGCCAGATGAGTTTTCTTTTAGGGTTGTGCTATAGGACAGCATGAACTTAAAGCCTGTTATCTTCACTGAAAGAAGGAACTCCTGACAGCGAAATGCTGGATCAAACACCTTTTGTCTTTTATTTTTCATATTTTTTTTTAATAAGCCTCCAGGTTTTAGTTAGTTTCCTTTTTTGGATTTTTTTTGTTCTGTCCACCTGAAACATCAGGTGGAAGCAGGGATAATGGCTGAGCTGAACAGAACTATTCTCCATCTGATGTGAGTTGATGTAAAATACTGTTGTGCATCCCCTAGTGAACCACTTTGGAGTTTTGGCATAAACTGTGTTATAATTTCAAGGTATTATTTAGGGTTTTTCCCTTAAAGCAGAACTGGTATGGATTATGCCAGAGTATGCTCTTCAGAGCTGTGACATGAACTTGGTCTGTCTAGTCTGCAGTAAACAGGATGCTGCTTCTTTCATTTAAGCGTTTTTAGTTTTGAAATTCCTTTCAAGAGACACTGAAATTGATTAGTTTTAAAATATTGAGTCTGGTAGTAAATTCAGTTGTAATAAACGTGGTGCCTAAGTAGAATAAAGGTGTGAATCACTTTCATGTGTGAGCTACTGTTCCAGTTCAACCAGTAGTCTTTTTGGGTGTCAGAATTTCCCTTCTGAGCTGACAAAATACAACTGCAGGCCAAATGCTTCCCCTGGCAGCCAAACACAAATGGGAAACAGGCTGTTCTTATGCAGGAACTGAGAAGGAAGGAATAATTTCCTTGCAGTCTAACAGTTCAGTTAAGAGTTATTACAAAAATCATTCTGTAGCTACATCTGCGATTTAGCTCTCTGCATGTGAGTTTTATGCCTTAAAAATGTCATGCTAGCTGATTCTCTCCATCTTGTGGATCTCGTATCTATACAGTTTCTCTGATTTGCTGTCCCTAACTTTCTCTTGCTTGTGCACATGAGAAACTGTACACATGCTCCATGTTGAAGTGTCTTTTTAATAGGATTGAAGTTTTAGCTCTGTAGGATTGAGGCTTTAGCTCTGATTACCTAACTGCTGAACCGGGTTTTAATTGTGATAGTGATTGCAAGGGCAGTCAAGTCCAGGTTATTAAAGATATTTCGGTCCCCTAGATGATCTGAGCCTTAATGTTTTCAACTCTAAGAAGGAACTGCACTGTTTACAGTAGCTACTGAATTGTTTAGTTCTTAATTTTAAAAGATTATGTGTTTTTGTCCAGTCTCTGCAGGTGATAGTCACTTTCAAGCTGGAGTTGTTTTCTATCTGTGGGCTAGTATACATCCCAATATGATGATACTTTATCCTTTACAGAGGACGTTATAGCCTTTAGAGCTATTACAGAATGTACTAAGAAATAATTTTTAAAGTGCTCCTGCAATTTTAGAAACTAAGCTAGATACAACAAATGCAGTATTACCTTTTTTTAATCTATCTGTGTCTCAGCAGACTTGCCCAGGACGGTGGATTGTTTCCTAGTGTAAATTGTTCCTAGTGTTTCCCAGTTCCTTTCTGTAGTAGACATAAACCTGTATGATGTTGGGAGATCAGCTTAGCCATGAGCATACAGTGCTAGCCACAAGGGCAGTAATGGAAAGAGAACAGATCAGGGTGGGAAGGCAGCATTTGCAGTATTACAGAGAGTCTCTTTTCACTGTTTAGTACCGACATTACAGGATTTCTGCATGTGCTCTACTTCTTGCCTTCTGCATGATTAAGTACTTTTTGGGCTGAAGAGCACAGTAAATGGCCTGTAATGACTTGGATGGATAAATTAATCTCTAGGCAAAGATTGTACCAGTTAATCCGTTCACTAGGAGACCATCTAAAAAATGAAATCTGAGATAATCAATTGAAGGTATATTTAAGGATAATCAAGGGAAGGTATATTTAAGGATTAAATGTACAATTACACTAAAAGTAGAATTAAGTGACCCTAAGCCTGCTACAGCAGCACTGACAATAACTAAGATAATCTAGCTAGTTTTGATTTTGTTTTTTTGATGGCTTTCTGGAATAGTTATTGTGTTGGCAAACAATCTCTAGTAAAACTGTTTATGCAAATATTTAAGAAAAATTTAGCTCCAGTGAAAGCTATTGCATTTCGTTGAGTCACTCCCACCTCCAAAATGCATGTATTCCAGCTGCTATCTGTATAATTTATTTGAGAGTAATATTCTACTTCAAGTAAAACTATAAAGCTTAAATACAAAATTTGCATCTAATCTGAACAAACATGCGACGCCGATTCATGTGGCATTCCATAATTACTAGTGAAATTTAGTGAAAACTAATCATTGGAATATAAAGAACTTAGGTTGCCTTGTAGTAAGGCTGAAAAATTGAATTAAAGTGGATCAACTGCTTACTCTGTTCATTATAAAACCTGTGCCCTCTGCAAAACGAACTCTGAAGCTAATGTTAATTTTATTTCAGGATTGTGTGCTAATTGGTTTGTTGTGCACCAATTGATTTGCTTTGTGCTGTCAGTTTTATTCCTTAGTATGTTTAGATTATGTGAGTTTGGCAATACTGCCCATTAGTAAGCTTACCCATCTCATTAAGACTGTCAATTACTTAGCTAGACTTCAGTAAGTTGGGCTGAAATCTTCTACAAAGAGTATTTGTCTGAGGTTGGAGTTGCTTTATCTTGCCTAGTGGAGCATCATCCAAACTGGCTTCAGCTGTTCCATCTAGTCTTGCTAGAAAAAAACCAGGGTTTTCTGCTTGTGGTGATGAATGCAAGTGGTTCTTTATTTGAAAAGTCCAGAATGTGGAAACAGCTGGGATGAAAATATTTAATTATAAAACTTTGTCTCAGAGGACGAGTTGGAAGGAGAAGTTGAAAGAGGCAGGGCTCTTCTACATTATAGTATGGAGAGACCGCACAGCCATCTTCAGAGTCTGAGATAGACCAAGCATTGCTCAGGCTGAGAACAAACCTTAGAAGCCTTTCGAGTAGAGTGTTCCGCTGGCCTCAAGAAGTTAGCTGTATGAAAGGTGACAATCTTCTAGGCTCAATTTGTGTTCTCCTGGTATGATATATAATGATTTATTTTTCTTTTGAAAGACTTGAGACTGTCTCTCATTTTATTTTGTGTGCGTGGCACACAAAATAAGTGTGGTTTGTATTATTTATGTGTGGCAGCAATTAGGATGTGTATAGTGAATGGGACATCTCTTTCCTCTTACAAATATGCTGGCGTGTGATACTGCATACAAGAAATAGCACTGTGAGAACTCGATTTACATACAGAATTGTAATGCAAGACCAGATGGTTGTAAAGGTTAAATTTGTAGTTGTCCATCTTTATGTGCCCTCTTTGCATATGTGAATGGTATATTACTGACTAACGTGGTAGCATTTTTCTGCCATAAATTTGCTTGGCTAGCATACAGAGCGACATAGAAGAGAATTACAGGTGGCTGAATGACTACAGTTTTGTTTCTTCCTAACTTTTCAGTTACTGTGTTTTGCAAGCAGAATCAGAGTACTCCAGGCTGGGACCTCCAAAGGTCCTGCAGCTCAACACTCTGCTCAAAGCAGAGCTAATCAGGACAGCTTGCGCAGGGTCATATCCAGTCAAGTCTTGAACACCTTCAACAGTGGAGGTCCCACAGCCTCTCTGCACAAATCGTTGCAGTTTCTCTAGAGATTTTATCAATGGGAGCGAAGGCTCACTTGACTGTGGTGCCTTCCCTTATCGGTGTGCTGTATTTTCTGCTGGTTGACTAACCACTGCCTGCTGGGTCCCTTACCAAAAAAAGTTTTTCTTTCACTGCTTTGTGGAAGTATGAGGCAAGTTGCTCCTAGTTCTCCAGGTTTCTCAACAAGGACCTAATTCTAGAGAGGATTCCTTTTAATACAGGGGGATGTCTAGAGAGTATAGCCTCTGCCATACTTTCCACCATGTTAGTTTCCTCTCACCAGCCTGCAGCTCAGTAGAGTCTTTTGTCTTCAGGTCCCCAAAAGTTATAAGTATGTGACTTCCAGACCCCTCACAATCTCTCAAGTCCTGCCTGGCTAGTGATGGGAATGGCCTTCCACACCATGTCATTTGTAGGCTTGTGAATTCCGAGTAACTTATTTTGGTCAGTGTCAGATGCTGTATTTATAGGATTTTTGCTTTTGGAAAATTTGATTCTCAAAACAAAACTGAATACCTTTCAGGAAATTGTTCTTCATTAGTATCTGTATTGCATTAGAAATGGTTTTTTTTAACGTTGTTTATGATGTGATACTGTATTTCTTTTGGGTTTAGGTTAGCATAAAATTTACTATTGTGATTTATGCTAGCCTTCAAGGTTTTTTGCTTCAATTTAGGACAAGTCCGTAGGGCTTTTCTCTTTGCGCATATTTTTTGTAGTCTCATGTTGCTGTTCTTCTCTGATGATACCAGTGATGAAAAATATTTATTCCCAGTTTTTACTGAATTTATGCAATACCTCAAAGTCCTCTTGTGTTTTAGGATTCAGATTAAACGGCGCTGTACTTCTGTAGCCATCATTTCATGAAGGATGCTCACAAGATGTGTGGACTGGTGCTAGTACTTAATCTTTTCCTGTGGAGTTTGTGCTTGGGAATCTGTTGCTTTTCATCTGATTTTCAGACTACGTTAGGTTTATGAAAATTAAAATTTGCAGGAGGACTTGTTTTATGAAGAAGATACGAAAGCGTAGGGAAAAAGTTGTCCAACAAATATTATTTGGTGCATAACAGGATTACAGTGCTGTAGGTAACCCAAATGAGGATCTCTGTTTAAAAGGATGTTAGGTCACTGATTGATTCCTTATTCTTAAACATAATCATTTTCATAGTTAGTTTCTAATATTTTTTCTGAAGGCTTACACAGGCTATACTGCAACATAACATGAAACAAAGGGCATCTATGTTTACATGCATTTTTCCCCTGATCTTTAAACAACAAACCAACCCTTTTCATGTTAAATCTCTGATGTTATCTGGTCCTCATCACTGCTATATTGTTATATTTACCCCTAAGTATGGTCACAGATCACCTTTGCAGCGTAGGAAAAGGAAGCTTTCTAAGCTTGTTCTTTAAGCGTGGAAAGAGCTGTGTTCCCAGAGATACTGCTGCAAAACATTAGCAAAAAAGCGTTAGTAAAGCTCTCAAAATAGTGAATATCTGGATAATGTGCTTGCCTCCAGATGCCTGGCACATTGGTTTTCTTGGGAAGGAAGAAGATTACAGACCTATTTGTCACCTAAGATATCGGTTTTGTGATTACTGTCTTTGCTTGCATCATCCATGTTTACAAAGTGTTAATATCAAGATGCATTTCTGCTTCACTTACTTGCTTCACAAGGAAGGAAGGATCTCCTAAAGAGAACGAGGTATTACTTGGGTCAGTAGATGAGTCTGCTGTTACTTGTTGTATGCAATTAATCTTGTGTGATAAAGCGATTGCTCTCATTGCCACACTTTGATCCTTGTGCTTGTCCCTAGCTGGAGAGCATCCAGTGTGTTTATCATATGCAGTTAAAAAAACCCAATCAACAAACCACAAAATGTATATAAATTATCCATACACAAAAAAATGTTTTAATCATTGATGGTCCTAGTTTGAGGAATTTTGTTTTCTCTGGAGACCTGAATTACCAAACACAAATAACAAATTTGATAAGGAGTTAATTTCTGGGCACTTGGTAGACATTCTTTCCTGATGCAAGCTTTTTCTACCAAATACTCTGTGGTTTTACCCATCAATGATGAATGATGTATCCAGGATTGCATAAAAGCTTCAACCCCACTCTCTCACACCTCAAACCCAGATGCACCAGTTACTTATCTATCCAGATAGATAAGTCTGGATTATTTTTCTTGGTTCGTGTAGTTTAAGGTAAGTAGAAAATCTGCCTATTATGCTATTTTTCCGTCATCCGGTTGGATCTTGTCTTGTTGATTGGATCTGTGTGTAGACAACAGTAGTAAAGCAAAAAGAAAGTGATATTTTTGCTTGCCATACTGTTGTTGTGTATAAGTTACAGTGTGCTCACTTTTTAATTGTTAAATCCTTCTCATTTGATTGTCATTCTCTGTTACTTGCTTTGATATTTTAAAAGTTACCTGAACTTTAATTTCGGTTCAGCATTGTTATGTCTAAGCTATAATGATTGAATGCTAGGAGAAGTGTTGAGTGTGGGTGTGTGTGTTTTGGGGTTTTGCAGGGGCTGGGTTCCGCCTTGAGGTGGTAGACTCTTTGCTTATTGGTACTATGGCAAAGATTTTCCCAGCAATTAAAGCAAAAGCTATTGACAAAGGCAGTAGAGGAGACAGTTCCTATGAAATATTCAGAGTAAATGAAGAAAATCAGCTGGGCTGAGCCACCTGGTTTGCTACCTTTAAGAGACCTTTATCAGGATGAAGTTGAGGTGTACGGGCTGTAATAAGTTTTGCTTTCTAAATTCTCCATTTAAGCTCTGCTTTGGTTCTGAGCTCATTAAGTCTCTTTTTTAAAAAAAAAAAAAACACCAAAAAAAACCAAACCAAAAAAACCTTGAATGCTGGGAAGCCTTAAGTCTCTTTGAAAGTGACTGGAACTTTGGTGTCCAGGTGCCCACATTGCAATGGGTGTATGGGATGTTGGTGCATTTGAGGTTTTATCTTTGATCTACTCTTTCTTTGCAATGATCAGTCACAGGATTACCAGGAGCAAAGCATAAATAAGACTTCAGTAAGGTGGAGGCCAGGGCTCAAGCAATGACCTGCATTCACCTTACCACTGCTTTTCCAAGCCTCTTTCTTCCATTCCTCTGCTTACATGGTGTCATGGTAAATGCTGAAAAGAGTATTTTCTATTTTGTTTTATTTGAGCTGTTCTTGAAGAGTATAAAAGCTTACGTAAAGAGATACAGGAGCTTGTTGGATAGAAAAAAAAAGTGTTGCTACCTTATAGTTAGCTTAAAGTTGCTAATCTGTAAATGGCAGTGCATTTGGAAGTTAGAGGAGAAGTGCATGGATAATGATGATGACTTCAGTCTTTACAGGGGGTTTGAAGTAAATAGGTTTTTGTTTCGTTTTTTGAGATTTATGTCGAAGTAAACTGAAATTTTCAATTTAATTTCTATTACATTAACTTCGATTTTCTATATGGGAATTACTGCTCCTTTCGCAGCATGCTAATATGCTAGTCTGTATATAACACAGATAAGTACAACTTACTGGACAAGCTACATTTGAGATTCAAATCACAGCTGATGATGGATGGGTGCAGTAAGCTTGCATGTTTTTCTGTCAGGTGTGTGTTACAGCTGGTAGTAAATGCAATTAAATATTTTGAAGGTGTACATGCTGGAAGAAGAGAAGACAAGTGATGCATGCGAGTTAGTGCAGTTTTGTCAATTCTGGTACAGTGACAAGCTCTGTAAGAAACTAACAGCTCATTATATATTACTACTTTTGGGGTATTAGTACTGTATCTACTTTACAAAGAGAATTCTAATTTTGGTATTGAGACTGGTGAAAATCTTACGGGGCCAATTTGTCACATTAGTGTAAATGTGCTAAAGCTCGCTGACCGTACAGAGTTATATTTAATCTTACACCCACAGAAAATCTGTTTGCAAGCTCTCGAGTTACACAAATGCAAGTGTAAATGATGTTTGCAAACCTATATCATTAACGAAGGGAATCTGAAAATCAAAATGAAGCCTTTGACTTTTATGTGCGCTAGTAGAACTAACTGTAGTTAGATGACTCTACAGAAAATATGGCAATCCTTGCCTGGTCTGAAAATGCTAATTCTGTTTAATGTTGCTTCTGAACAAGGCTTGCAAGTAATTTATTCCACCTTTCTCTCAATGCAGATATGTTTCGTACAGTGTTATTTTTTTAGTGTCTTTTGCAATTTTTTTGAATGTAGAGAGACTTAAGAACTAATTCCCTTGGAATATTATTAAATGGTATCTTTTTTCACAGGTATTTTAAGTTCTTAAGGTTCATCCTCTTGCTCCTGACTACAGTCCTTTTTGTACTACATAAAAACTTTTTCATGCCTTAATGAAAAATCTTAGGATATTTTGCGGTAATTATATGAAGAATTGCCTTATGAGTCCTGTACAAGTCCTCAGTGTGTCCCTGTCAGGGTACGTATGGTCTCTGCTTATTACTGTGATGGAGAAAAGGCTGAGTTATGCAATGCCTTCTTTGCCTTAATCTTTACTGGTCATATCAGCCTTCAGGAATACCAGGCCTCTGAGATCAGAGAGAAGGTCTGGAGGAAGACTTACGCTTGTTGGAGGACCACCAGGTTAGGGAGCACTTAAGCTGCACATACATAACTCCAAGGGGCCTGATGGGATGCACCTATGAGCATGGAGGGAGTTGGCCAATGTTGTTGCAAGGTCACCATCTATTGTCTTGAAAGGGTCATGGTGTTTGTGAGATGTTGATGAAGACTGGAAGAAAGCAAATGTCACTCTAGATTCAAGAATGTCAAGAAGGAACATCTGAGTATGTTCTGGTAACTTCTGGGGAGCTGCAGGTTGGTCAGCCTCTCCTCGATCCATGAGAAGTTGGTGGAGCAACTAACCATGGGAAGCATTTCCAAACACATGAAAGACAAGAATGTGATCAGGAGTAGTCAGCATGGATTTACAAAGGGCAAATCATGCTTCACCGACATGATAGCCCTCTACAGTGAAGTGACTAGCTTGGTGCATGTGGGGAGACCAGTGGATGTTGTTAGCCTTGACCTTGATAAGGTTTTTGATTCTGTCTCCCATAACATCCTCGTAGACAACTGACAGTGTGGGTTAGACAAGTGGGCAGTGAGGTGGATTGAAAACTGTCTGAATGGCCAGGCCCAGAGGCTTATGATCAGCAGTGCAAGGTCCCATTGGAGGCCAGTCAGTAGTGGCATACCCCAGGGGCCAGTACTGGTGCCAGTAATGTTCAACATCTTCATTAATGACCTGGATGGTGGGGCAGAGTGCACCCGTGGCAAGTTTGTAGATGATAAAAAACCTCGGAGGAATGGCTGATGAGTCAGAGGGTTGTGCTGCCATGGAGAGAGACCTT
>Ga0181612_142800_pt1 | contig 10783 bp, 2 predicted proteins | sample HoacroProtozoa21_FD_119630 | JGI IMG/M metagenome (GOLD analysis project Ga0181612, IMG submission 119630) | Hoatzin crop microbial communities from Cojedes, Venezuel. Combined Assembly of Gp0051906, Gp0051904, Gp0051908 | reverse complement strand
GAACAGGCTGTTCAGGGAGGCTGTGGACTCTCTGTCCTTGGAGATATTAAAAACCCAACTGGACACAGCCGTGAGCAACCTGCTGCAGCTGCCCCTGCTGTGAGCAGGGGAGTTGGACTAGACGATCTCCAAAGGCCCCTGCCAACCTGAACTATTCTCTGTTTCTGTCATCTCCTGAGATACCATCCAGTCTGAACTCTCCTACGATCCTAACGAGCCAAATTGTAAGAAAACATAAAAAACAAAAGAAAAAATCATTATCCACTGACTCTACTATCGGTGCACACTATTGTTTTTACTGTCACACTGGACAAGTGCTTTTATTGACCAGGTGCTTCATTCTTCTAATCAATTATTCTTCAAGGTGTAGTTTTTAATAACTTAAGCAAAACTCATGCACTGTACACTCCCCTTCCACTTCGCAGCAGCCCTCCTATACAAAGGAAGCAGTTAGCTTTGAAGCAAATTTAGCTGACCTATATACGCCAATATTTTATGCTGCGCTTAATCTGAATTATTTTCAACATGCACTTTTCTCATCTGTGACTCAGGAACTCTGTGCCATACACAGTTGTTCAAAATACTCTAAACGTACCTCACATGCAGAAAAAATACAGACTTCAGAGAAAAATTACATAAGCTTATGTAAGTAAAGACTGTTGCATAAGGCACAAATCCAAAAGAACAGAATACTGATCTTCAGTCATTCCCTATTGCCTGAGAACTCACCCAAGTGAACGGCGATATTTACATTTTGTATAAAATTTCTTTGTTAAAAAAGAGAAAGAGGCATAAAGAAGATATTTTTCTTCAAATTTTGTTGCTTCCTTTCCAAAAACATCGTAAACAGCACTGGAAAAATTGTAGCCTAATAGTATTCCAACTACTAGTATCTACTTGGACAAGATCACAATGATGAAATCCCAGAAGCTTCAGAATATCCGTATTTTGGATTCTCGCATAATTTCCAAAGGCAGAATGAGAGTAAGATGCCCTGGATGTGGTTAACAGGAAAGGCCCATGTTTGCACACTCTGCAAAGGTTTTTGTGCTGTGATTCACAGAAACACTTCATGCTATATGTGCCCTTGAGCCTGTGCTTAATACCTGAGAGAAAATCTTTTCTTTTAGGAAAACAACGAAAATCTGTCAGCCATAAACCAAACAGACCAATGTGCTGCTGTTCTCCTGAATCTACAGACGGAAAACAACTACGTTACTAGCTGCCTTAATTTGCATGGCTGGGAAGAAAACAAATCACATTTCTAAAGTACAGTGGTGAACTGTCCCAAGTCAGCAGCTAAAAATTTCATTGACATCTTTTTAGCAAATGCATCCAGCTAGTGTTTTTATTGCTTTGGACATGGTACGGATTGTACACTGAGGAACAGTTTATCAAGTGTATGCCATAAAACATTAAAAAATTAAAACTGAACAGTAAAAGTACGAGCGAAAATGGAAACTGTTGCACAACCTTAATTCCAACGAGACATTGCCAGACATCCACTACAACAAATGCCCTACTAGAGAGCAGTATAAGCCACAAGACAGGGGGGAGCTGATTTTCAGATGTGGATTCTATACTGCAACCTGCATGTAAGTGCTAGAAAAGGACCACAACTAAATCAACCAATGCATCAAAAACATCAAATCTGAAAAAGCTTTAATAACTGAATTGACATATTCGTCTGGGTAGGGAAGGTAATTTATTGTAGCATTTGCACCTATGATAGGGTTTGTCACCCACAACAGACGGAGTGCATTTTAGATTAAAAGGTATGTGAGAAATTTGATTTCCCTTTGTTTCGTCATACCCCCCTCCCCTCTTTTCAATTTTCCTTGGAATCCTTATTACTCCCACTGCATTGTAGTGCTCTGTCCTCCGTTCCAAAAGACAAATAATCTGTTTCTCTTTTGGGCAGACAAAGCAGAACGGGAAAACTCTATATTCTGAATTCCATATGGTTTTGTAGCAACACAGTTCTTCACTCTGAAGAAAACCAATAGAAGGACTACGTCAGCAGTGAAGTTGGCTGCTAGCAGAAGTATGCTTCTCAGGAGCCTGAAGAGGTGCAAACCTGGATCAAAGTAATTTGGATGCCAGAACTGTGGCTTCTTTGGTATAGCTTGTTTCACTTTTGTCAATGCACCTGTTTTGTTGGTACAGCTATGTCCACCACAGGAGTATTTTGTGTGATCCTATCTCCACACTGGTAGCACACTCATAGTGTAGACATAACCTAAGCGTGTAGACATAACCTAAGCCCAATTTTAGTAACTGAGGCCAACGTTTTCACTTAAGGGTAGTCCTTATATCAAGACACCTACAAATAAATATAACCTGACTTTTACAAGTTTGACTTTGGAGATAAACAACGCTTGGAAGTACTCAGGACTTTTAAGAACTGTGTCACTTTAAATCACGCACCAAAAAGCTCATATTCAAAAAGGAGCAAACTGAACATTGCAGGACTTGCCTTTTGGATAGGAAGTAACAATCTTACACTGAAATTAAACACTTGATTTCTTTATACCTCAAGAAAGGGGGCATTCACGGTCCTACAGTGGAAGTGACAACACCCAGCCACCTTAGCAGCGGAATTCTTACGCCATCAGCCCATGGAACCGAAACAGAAATGATGCCTGCTCTGTTTCTCTGGGCATAGATAAGCCCTGAGACAGTCACCTATGTGAAGAGGCAATTATTTACTTACTTCTTTCAACACAGCTAAGCAACTAGAGTCTTAACTCCTCTAAGTACTGTCTTGTACTAGATGGATTTAACCATACTTAACTGTGCTTCTCCAGCAGCAGGCAACTCTAAGCAATCTCCCTGGCTGGTTTTTTTTTTTTTCTGTTAAACCACATGATCAGTCAGTACAACTCATCAAGTGCCGCAACTTACCGTGTCATTCGATCTGCAAATGTACTTGAGAATCATTTTATATTTCCTTCCAGGTAACTGATAAAGCTATTGAGCAGTATTACGCCAAGAACAGATTCCTGTGAGTTCCCGCTAGAAGCAACCTGGGAGATGAATATTCCCCAACTCTAATCACTTTTCAAGATGTTTCCGTCAGCCCATTTTTAACCCATTTGGTAACTCTAGATTACACTGATTTTAAACACTGTTCTTTTGTTTTGTTTTTAACCACAGTGTCAACAAGACTAAGCAAATGTCATAAAGTAGTCTAAGCGTATTATTGTCAGCACAGTTATCTTTGTCAACTCCCTTTGTGATCTTGGAAAAAGCAGTATAAAGTTTGTTTGACAAAATCTATTATCCATAAAAACTTGCTGGCTGGCATTAGGCATGCTGTCATCTCTTCATTTTTTCTTGGAGGTATCTAGTTTCAACCCTCCAATGACTTTATTTGACCTACAGTTACCTGGATCATCTTATTTAACCTTTAAAAATTCTGGCACAACATTTGCTTTTTCCAGTTCACTGGAACTCCCCTTGGTATGCCAAGATTTGTTAAAAAGCAACAATAATGGTTTAGACAGTTCAACTCTATTAATACTCTCCTGTGCAAGTTTTCTAGTCTGACAGAGAATTAAGGAGGAAATATAACGACTGAATTTCACTTTTAACTTCAATTTTAGAAGAGCTGAACTTCCACTAGAATGACCTGCAAGCACTTTCATAACGAAGTGTAAAGCACCCATCAGTATCTTTGTAAATAATCTCAAGTGCTTCTGTGCCTTGCAGTCGCAAAATACTTAAAATATTACAGGGACACTTTGCTTTTCACATAGTTGCTCCACCATATGTATTTCCTTTTGTTGTTTCTCTCTTCCTCCCACCTTTTGCCTACATTTTATGGGAAAGCCTGAAAATTTTACAGGATAAGATTAAAGGAATACCTGGAAAAAAAAAAGGAACTTTTGTATGGTCTTGTAAGGGACCTTTATGGCTATGTTTGATATAATTTTTAGAAGCTTTGGGTTCAGCTAATGTTAATAAATAATCAAACCTTGTTTTCTGCAAACTCCTTAAACTGTAGTGGTTTGAATTTAAACTGTATTTAAACAGTAGCCCACCAAATTTGGCATGCATTATTTCTGAAGCTACTGATTAAATATCTTTCATCTGCTATTGCATCTTTCGGCATTTATACTAGCAGGTGGAATGGCAAGATGCTGTATAACAATTTCTGTCTTATTACCCTACTTTATCTGAAAATACAGACAGTATGAAGACTTAGTGGATTCTTCATTGCTTATAGCTCTTATTTGCTGAATGGAATTACTAGCAAACTGTCAGGTATATCTACTAAATCAATATCTAGCATCTAGATTTCAATACACTCAGTTGCAAGCATATTTGACTATTTCTTCAAATATTTAACCTCAACTTCTACTGTTTTATATGGGTAAAATACAACAGAAACAGTGGAAATACAATGTTTTTGTGAATGCCTTTAATATGTGTGGATTAAGTAACAAAAACATTTGGCCCTCTACCTATGAGGATAACAGCAGTAGAACTCACAATTAATATGAAAGTTTGTATGTGAATTTCTCCCTAAACCAGCAAAAGCGACTGTTTGCTTGTAGGAGAGGGGTTACCTAGCAGAACTTTTCCCTGACATTTGGATCATACCACCATTCTTGACTCGCTTTGTAAAGCCTCCTTCTCAATCATTACACAACACTAACCCACCTACTGATCTATCCAGAGCAATAAAAGGTTGGGTTTCTTTTTTTCACATCAGGAAAAGCTACTGCATTAATACACTGTTATGTAGAATCTCCTATAATGCAAATATAAGAATGTAAAGCACTTCCAGGATTCTTCAGGCTTCGATTATGTCCACCTGCGCACTGCTCTAATATTCAAAAGCCCTTTCCAGTGTCGTACCCAATAGTTTATTTTTAAAAATAAACTTTGTCTGAATGAAATTTTAGTTTTGTTAGTTCCTATCTTTCTTTCATCTGACTGCATACCAGAACTAGACTATTTTTCATAAGCTCCGTTATTAGAGAGAAGAATACAACGTGAGAAAACAGCTACTAACACAGGTCACAACTGGACTCTCAAAGAGGTGTTTTAAAAGACCAAATCCTGAAAAACTATTATAACTCATCTTCTCAATTTCAGTACAGATTCTTTGCACGGGGATTTGGGATTGAAACAGTCTTGGAAGCAGAAAAAACAAATCAAAATAATGTATCTAATGAATGCTAGTTATCATGACCAAGAGAAGCAGGCTAACCCAGTATCTGCTACTTGCTGGGATTTTGATCCCCTGTCCAAGACATCTCTCAAGTCCAGAGGGCTTATTCTAAAACTGGCTCAAGTCTTGTGACAAGAAGACATGTATTTTTCACTGATTTTTTTTGGGATGGGTTGTTTCAGCATATAAAACACCAAACATTTTCAGTCAATTCTACTTTTACCAACCCAGAACATAGGGCCAGTACCAAGTAAACCGGGATCCTGGCTATAAATCCTTTGTCAGTGTCTCTCACCTCCCACACCACCTCCGCACTAACAAAACATTTTCCATCAATGAAGTGAACTTCTACTTCTTGCAGTCGAAGAGTGGAATCAAGACTATGAAAACAAAATAGAACCTAAATTTCTGTTTCAATTTCATTTTTTTTTTTAAGAAAAGATAAAACTTTCCTTCCAAAAGGAAAAGCCCTGTAAAGACATTATTTTCTAATACGAAAACAGATAGAGGTGGAAGTGATACTAAGACAGAGCCACACTGACACTTGTGCAGCTCAGTTTACATACGCAGTTACCCCAATGAAATTCTAAAACATCAGAGGCTTGCACCCAAATTTCCATTCACAGCCAATTCAGAAAATCCCTCTTTACTTAATAAGTATCTGAAAGAACTATTTCAAGTAGCTAACAAAAAAAGATACAGAATCCATGTGCTTTGTGCCCGTGCTGCCAAAAAGACTTTGGCTGAGATGATACAAATCTACAAAAACATTTGTTAACATAATGTTATTTATTTCCTTGTTTTGCCTAACTGCAATGTTTACTTTGTACCTGCGTATGTTTGCACTTTTATTATGTTCAAGACCATGATTTCAAAGAAACATGGGCTTGTGCAAGAAATATTTAGTCCGAGTTTACCAGTCTGAAACACTCAATGGGACATTCCTAGAGCAACGCCACGCAAAAAGCCATTTTTTCCATTTCATCTATGACCTGAAGTTGTGAGGAAAGACAGGAAATTTACCCGATTCCTGGAGATAGCGATACACCAAGAAATTCACTTCGTCACTGGTTATGCTCATCTTAGCCCAACCTCAATATGATGAGGTTTCCGAGAAGTGGGATCCACGCTCTGTTCAAAGGGAAAGAAAAGAACAGGTTTTGTTTTATCTCAATTTAGTATGAAATTTGCTATCAAAATAGAGGTGGGAATTGTTAAGATATTTAAAGATGTCATATAGTTATTAGAGTTATTACGTCCCAATGCGAGGCACTCATTAACTATTGGGAACCAAGTACTCAAAGTGTACTGTACCTTCTATTATAATTAAAGAGCAGTATTTAACGTGTATGAGAGAGTCAGAGGGAGAATTTTAGATCTTGGAAGCCTTTGCAAATGTCAACTCTTTTACTTCTGTGGCTTTACTACAGGTTCTTTGGAAACTCCTCTTTCCCGTGTGAGCATTTTCTTTTCAGAACTGCTGGCAATTACAGTCATGTATAATGTACCAAATCATAAAACTTTCTGCAGCCCCAAATTTGTGATCTGATTTTCTGTCCAGTACTTCATCCACTGGAAAGACAGATTCTTTCCTTACAAAGCTGTGTTACACAGAGAACTTTAAATAAAGTTCCCATAAAATAGAAACAAATCTAAAATTAAGATGAGATTACAAATTTTATTACCGAGGGAGTGGAGAAAGAGAGAGTGAGAGAGAAAAAGAGAGAGAACACCATATACCCTGTGCCAACAAGGAATACAAATATCCTGGCATTATATAAAGTTACGATATTATAATGTCTCTGCTGATTAATGGTGAGTAAGAATTAAACTTCAATTATTCACTTAAGTAACCATAACCTTTAGGATGACAGTTTTACAGTACTATTTTGGGCAGATACTTTGATAATGAGAACACTGGGGTTTAGATGATAAATTTTTTTGAACATTTTCCATTAAACCTTGATGATTCATTTCTGTTTGGGAATCTGACTTAAGTAGTTTGGTTTGAAAAGCCCTAAGTACTTCTCAGACATAAACTTTGCAGCTTTGTCAGCCACACCATACCTATAACTAATCACGTAAGTATTTGGACGCAGAAGCACACACTACGCTTGTCGCATGTTACAAATGAAAGACCATAGGCGTGTGCTGTTTGTTTCGATTTCCCATATGTCTCTTCTTGGCAAGCGGAAAGGCCTTTGTTCATCGAAAACCTCTTCAGTAATTCCTGTTGCCTAAAGTAGCACCTGCTACTGCAGGCAATGCTGATTGACTATAAGTTTCCCCTGCTGATGATTTAAACCAGCAGGTCACTCATGACTGTAACAGATGTCTCTGCATATTTATATAAATGGAGGTCTTTCGAACCCTGGTGAGCCTTTTATTCTCGTGGGCTGCTGTATTTCATCAATGGCTCACATGTGGGTTTTCCGTAAGAAACCGTAGCTTGCTGATTTGGGAGACATCTTCCTCAAGTATTCCAGTCTTTATTATTACAGTTTGTGCTTCATGGAGAACAAGAAGAAACAAATATTGAAAATCGTGTAGTCTTGGCGGGGAAAATTTCATCCACTTTGGAAAGGATGATCACTTTCTGCTAAGATTCTGGATGAGGACAAGCTCAGCTGTATTCCACATCCAGCTCTGTGACGCATGCCACGTATGGCCCTGGGAAGTGGTTTGGTCTCTTTACTCCTCAGTCCCTCATCTGTAGAATGGGCTCAGATTTCTCTGCCACAGGATCAGGAGACTGGAAGCACCAATAGCCACAAGGGCTTCATTTACCAAGGCCGGCGACTATAGGCAGCGAAAGCACCACTTCCAGTATAACTTTATACGTACTTCTTCCAGATAAACAGACTTGTTTCTGAATAATTAATAAGTCCCTGTGCCTCTTTTCGCACAATCATCACCATACAATGAAGAACAAGACAGACATTCACAGCAACATTTAAGGCCATTTTCATCCCTGTCTGAGTACTTAAAATACATCCGTATTGCTGCTATGGCCATGATAACAAAAGTCAAAAAACTTTGATAGCTGTGAGTTTAAAAAAACACCCAAAATAACCCTTCTGAAAGCATTTTAAAAATAGCAGTTTCAGTATTTGGTGGTAGGAAAGTTGGTAAAGGCGAAACCTCTTACAAAACTTCAGTTTCAGCAATGACGTACTTTGTGGTAAAATGAACTTTATTAAAAAAAAATCAAGAAACTACAAATGCTGTTTCTGGATGCATCCTGCTAATTTAAGACAATAACATGACATTTCCCACATATAGCGGGTTGTTTTGGGAAAGGGAAGGGAAAGGAGAGTGTTGTTTTTTGTTTGCTTTTCCAAAGAAGACTTTTTGTAAATGAATTAAAACCAGAGAAAATCAGCCTGACTGCAAAATAAAGAGCCTGACAGCCCCAGAAAAACATCCACGACAGCTACCTTTGCATCAGAATCCTAAGCACACCGAGTGGCTGGATTTACAATGCATTTTCCCTGAAGTCAGTCAACAGGAATTACTTTGACATACGTGTCGGATCATATCTTTATACACATTGTTACCATGCCATAAATAACCAGATGATCCCTGCTCATACATTTAAGGTTTCTTCCCTCCCACAGATGCCAGTGCAGCAATCAGATACACAACCGTAAAGATTTCACCCATCCAAAACGATACACAGATCTTGGCTTTGACCCAGAGAAATCTATTCATTAGAAATTTGGCTGAGCTATGGAAGACCACACTCAATTTCATTAACGCTCTTTTTGATTTCCTTCTGCTCCGCACATAAACACCCTAAATAGAAGAGGCTACAGAAGACACGGTGGGGAAGAGAGGAACGTACTTATCTTTTGTGTACCTCCAAGTCCGATTCATAAGGAATAAGCAACTAGCCTCCCCCTCAATACTATTTTTTTTTAACGTAGAAATGCAAAGTCCTGTAGAGTATCCCAGAAATTTTTAGTTATCACTGTGACAGATTCATTTCTGCTAATTGATAGTCTTTTGTTACTGGAGATCGGTATTACCTAGATTAATAGTTCTTTTAAACAAATAAATTATAGCTTATAAACAACACTGATGTGCCTTTGGAGACATTTCACATTTAAACCAGCAGTAACATCTTAATTCTTCACAATGTCATTAGGATTTACCAAAAGCGTTCAAACACGTGTTTGAGCTTTCTTTACTTGCAATACCTTTTCCTATACCCAATTACACACAACGGAAAGTTCTATTTACTTCAACCTTGCTTTAAGAATTTGGGCTGTGATCCTGCAGATATTTGGGAATGTCCCAACAGGTGAGCTGAGCCCACTAAGACTTCCCAACGTATAACGGATCCTAAACATTCAATCCTCCCCCAGTGGACAGGTTGTCAAGATCACGCAAAATTAAATTTAACGCTTGTTTTAAAGAAACACTCAACTCTCAGTTCTGCTAGGATAGGTTTGCAGAAATGTTTCCCATGTAGAGTTAAAAAGCTGGATTACTAGCTCAGATCCGCCACCGTTGTGCTTCTAGGGTTGTTTGGCTTTTGCTGAACTAAGTCGTTCAGCTGGAGTTGAGCTGGCTATGGGTGCTGTGCTACTGGCAACCAGGGCAGCTTCTTTGCTGGAGTACACCACTGGACCCTATTTGGCTCTGTGCACTGACATACCACTGTTCTCAAATTAAATCAAACCTTCCTGGAGCACTGGGAATCTTGCTAATGGGCCATGCAAGCAGGTCTGGAAAAGGCAGCCTCGCGTAGAGCTATGGTTCATCACAGCACTGGTCAGGTTGACCAAGAATAGTTTATTTACGTCCCAAGGATTCCTCTTCCTTCTTCCAGCATGTTTTAGCACTGTTGCCATAAATAAGGGAGATCTGGCTGATGAATCATGGGAAAATAACTTGTTTGAGTTTGAAATAGCATCTGAAGACACAGCTCCTCTGCCTCTCTTCTAAATGATGTTCACAGGGTCCTCCAGGGCCATGCCCTGAGCTCCAGGCTAACCCCAGGGCAGGGGACGGCTGAGGCTGTTTCAGGAAGGGAGTTTACATTTACTACTTGAAGCAGCATTGCCATCCGCAGGGACTGGGAGTTACCAGTCCAATCTTCCTCTCAGGAAGGTGGAAACAGGTCAGACATTTAGGGAAAACACCTAAACTAAAACCTAAACCTGAAACCTACATAGGAAGCTGGGCACTTCCCATTTCTGCATCCAGCCCTGCCAACACCGCTAGTCTGGCCCTCGTCTTGCCCCGTTAAGAAATCTGCAAGCCCCAGTCTGCTTTAACTGCGTGCCGAGCAGCAGTCAGCTTCTTGGCAGGGTATTTCGGGGGTCATTATTGTTAAAACAACACCCTCCTCTTAAAAAAAAAAAAATCCAAACCCACAAACTTTCATTTATCTCCTGGAGGGGTTGAACTATTTACCTACTTATTTGAGAAGGCTAGGCCAAAGTGTCTTTCCCCAACCCAAGTTTTAATGACAAGAAGATTGTCGTTAAAATGATTGGGGGTGAAGAGAAATTGCGATTTCTTTTTTTGGGGAAAAAAAAGGCAAAAATAAGAGGTTTCATAAAAATTAAAAAGTTCCAGAGAGTTCAAATATTTAAT
>Ga0181612_121954_pt1 | contig 10783 bp, 5 predicted proteins | sample HoacroProtozoa21_FD_119630 | JGI IMG/M metagenome (GOLD analysis project Ga0181612, IMG submission 119630) | Hoatzin crop microbial communities from Cojedes, Venezuel. Combined Assembly of Gp0051906, Gp0051904, Gp0051908 | reverse complement strand
GGATCGGTGAGCTTGGACCGGGAGGGCAACACAAGTCCCTTTGCTCTGTGCTCGTGGCCCCCTATCCTGCACCCCATGCTTTGGGGCAAGCAGCCGAGCCCTGCCTCTGCAGTACTACAGCGCCTATAACAAGAGCGTCTGGCATAGAGAAGTGAAAGCATCTTCAGCCCTAAATAACCACACTGCGAATTTGCATTTTTTGGTGCAATCTCGCGGCAGTCTGGGAGCGGCCGCAGGGGTGTGATCTCCACGGGACAGTTTTATTTTAGCCTGCGCAGGGAGCGGGAGTCCCTGTAGCCAGAGGGTGAGGAGGGGAGGCTGTGCTTCGAGCAGAGCGGGTGAAACCCTGGCAGGACTCCTACCTGCTTTGAGAGGGTCCGTATGACCTGTTGATCAAAATGGTTTTAATTCAAACCCACATTAGCCTGTTTCTCATTGCATGGAGCAGGGAGGGAGAAAAAAGACAAGGATTTGACACTGTCCTTCTAGTCTTGTCATTCTCAAGTATTGATGTAGGGTGGAGAAAGCTCTGCTAACAGCAATCCTCAGGGTAAAACTTTTTAAAAATATTTCTGGTAGGGTTTTGGCCAACTAAACTAAACCAGAAAAAAACCCCACCCCTATAGTCAGTGCTTATACTTCATGGTGGGTATCTCTCCAGTGTAATTTCATCCTTGATCTCACCCCAAAATTAGAGGGATAACAAACACATCAAGACTGAGGCGAATCAGTGTGATCTGGAGAGATTAGAGCAGTGGGGTCTGTGACCTGCAAAAAATTGGAGTCCAAAGCAGGTAATGCTCAGTGTGTAAGGAGCGCTGAAGAGCATAGATGGGGATGAAGAAGAAGGGTGCATCAAGCATTACCTGCTAATGCAGACACCCATCTGGTTTGCTTGTGTAGTGGTTTGTGCACACACCGATGGGGCTCGATGGTTTTGCCCCCAGCTGCTGTTTCGGAGGATATCTGCACGCTGCCACTGCTGAAGCTTTGTGGACAAAAACTTGGGGAGGGATGATGTGTTGTCAGTGTGAGAGTGAATTTTGTTATATTATCTTCTACCTCTTGTACAACCTACACCTGAATGCTATCTTTGCTTTCTCTTCAAGGGAGGCTGCTAAATGCAAATTACCCCTCCACCACCAGAGAAGATGGTAAGGTGACGGGAAAAATACACAGAATAAATGGTGCTAAGCAATGCATTTTTCTAGCGAGAGCAGGGGGAGGCAGAGGCCACTGTAAATATCCTTTACGTACATCCCTATGTAATCCCAGAGGTGCAGAGCAGGAGTGGGCACAGAGCCTTGGGGTTCGCCCAGGCACTTACATAAAATAAGCTGCAGCAACAGCAGCAGTGTGTGCTACAGCTAAGCCATAATTAAACACCTCCAGGTAGTTTAAACGAGATGTGCACATTTAGAAGACAGTTTTTAGTGGTTCATGTCATCATCTGACTAGCAGAGAAAACAAAAAGATGCAGCACGCACTAAAAAAAGATACGGAGGAAGAACGAAGCAACTTCACAAGTTAATTCTTGGTCCTGCTCTGGTGGGGAGAGGAGAGGGACTGCGGCTGTCTCCAGCACTCAGCAAAGCCATTCATGGTTTGACACTGAATTCCTGTCTAATTCTTCCACTTTCCAGCACTGTTGTTTGCATGACAACTGTGTAGGGCACACTGTCTGTGGGTCCAGATATATGAAGTGTTTTGTGCAAGGATGTCAGCATATTTCAAGTTCATGGTTTCTGCCTCTGATTCTCTGTCCTGGTGGGAGTAAGTCACCCACTTGCCCTCCCTCCATCAGAGCAGGGTGACGGAGGGCACCCGGGGCTGTTGTTCCAAGTGCCTTCCCTCACCAGCCAGGTTTCTCCCCTGACGAGGGTCGGTGCTTGGCGAAGAGCCGCCAGACAGCGCCCAAAGCCTGCCGTGGCTGTCGCTGAGCCTGTCGTGGCACGGATACTGGAGCTGATGGCTGAGGTGCCACTGCCTGATGGGGGTCAGGGCATGGCCCCGTGATTGTGAGCAGCTGAACCAGGGTGACCTAGGAAGCAACTGTTCCTTCAGCTGGAACATCTTCCCTCACCGCTGGGGCTATTGAATTGAGAAGGCAAATGTGTTAGCCTGAACCTCCAGGAAGGTGGTTTCCTCAAGGCCTGAGCCACTGAAGCCTGTTGAAGATGGGCTGTTTGAGTTTTTACAGCAATGACAGGACTTGCACGTGGTTACCACCCATTAGATATGAAGAGGAAACTTCCAGCTGAAGGGGCAGCTGTCCTCGCGTCCAGCCTGACAAGCTCTTAAATTGCTTCAGCTCGATCACGGGGAACTGCACAAGCATTTCCAAGGAAAGTATCTGATGAGAATGCGCACAAGGCTCTGGAATTCAACCTCAAGCCAAAACCAGGAGATTAAAGTTCAGCTCCAACGCTGTAAGCTCCTGGTGAGACTCAAATTGGCTAAACCTTTTGCAGGAGTACTGGCAGCCTAATCCAAAGCCACTGAAGCCTCCTCATCCACTCCAGTGAGGAAGAGCAGGCCAACCCTGTTGGTGACCATCCCCTGTGCACTACTGGGGTGCTGCATTGGTGCTGACCTGCTGGGACCTCACCGAACCCAGCGCTTCATCACTATTTGGGACAATAGAATGTGGCAGGGTTACGGTCATTATTTTTAAATCCTTGGAAGAATGAGCAATTCTTCTGTAGGAATGGGAAATCTGCAGAGCCCCCCAGACATGATATTGCCTGGACCCTTTTTTTTCAGGTTTCTACTGCAGGGACTCTGCAGAAGATAGGATGGGGAAACTGCAGAGTCCAGCCGGCAGTCAGCCTTTTGACGTGGCAGCAGTACCCTTGGTGCCGGGGGAGCATCGTCCTTGCCTGTGGAGACAGGAAAGAAAACAGCCAGAGATGCCGGCCAGAGTTAGGACTGGCTTGATGGCTCCTGACGGTAGCGGGAGGGGAGCCTGGAGGCGATTTAACTGTGCTTTTGCCATCGCTGTGGTGGTTTCTGTGTGTTCCTGGTTGTGCTGTGAATTAAGGAACACTGTGTTAGGATGCTGGGTGGGGTGGTCCAGTGAGCAGGAGGTCGTTCCATCCCAGCCCTGTAGCTGCAGGGGATGCGCCCAGCCTCCCTGTCTTGTAGCTTTGCTTCAATATTTACATAAACATTGACACATGTTTAAAAAGCTTCAGCCAGAATGAGCGAGACCAAACAGCGCTGTGGGAATGTCACCGTGTCCTTTGTTTTTTCAGAGACAAGGGCTGGCTGTTGGGCGCAGAGCTGTTTAGAGAGGACGGCGGTTTGAAGCGTAGCCGAGTCTGTAGCAGTGGATGAGTTTTTATATGGGACAGAGGTGGGAGACACAGCAGAAAAAGGGATGCTCGGATCTGTGGTACTACCTTGAAACATGAAGCCAAGACCCAGCTTGGCAGGCTTCGTTAGAGATGTCCCAGGGACAGCAAAGACCAGTTTGGGATGGAAACTGAACTGGCTTCAGGTCTATCAAGGAGCCTGCAGAGGTACAACAGGGCACCCTGACTGAGAGCAGCCCTGTCCTGCCAAAGGGGATTATCCAAGGGGACCCTCGGAGCCATCCTGCATTAACTCCTCAGGCAAATGCTTGGTCCCAGCATGAGAGTTACCGTGATTATTCTGTGTTGGGAAATCTTGATTCCCCTAGGCGTTAGGCAGACAGCTGAGTAAAGGGTGGTGTTGGCCAAGCAGTTCCAAAACCCATGATGGATATTTTAATGGTGCTGTGGATTTGTTTTCCAGCTTTCTCTGAAAAGTAGTTTGGGGTGCATACACACGCACGTGTGTTGAGCTTAGTGTCTCTCCAGAGAGGGAAAGGGGCTAGAGCGTTGCTCTGCTATTCATGTCCAAAGGCAGGATGTACAAACAACATCACTATTTATTAAGCAGCTCTGTTTATCCCAGGATTGTAACAAAGAAAGTGGCTTAGATTGTGATGTTTGTCCTCTTTGCAGTGTTCTAGTCCTCATTTGTGATTGTGGGTCCTTCTTAATGTATATTTTATTTCCCTTTTCTGAAGACAACTGTAACCAGAATAGCTTAAAAAAGGAAAGTGGCATTTAGTTGATGGCTGACTCTGTGGTTATATCATTTCTGCTTTTAAGAGCCCCCCTCTGTGATAAAGACAGCAACCCTCACCACCCAGGCTTACAACAGCAGCTTTCTTGCCAGATTTTGCCCTTCCAGCCTTCCTTCCTTCCCCTCAGCTGCTTTAAATAAACAGGGAAGTTTTAAGTTACGATGAGACCAGTAAATTTACTAAATCTCCACCTATGAATGGCTTATTTTGTTCACTTCAGCTTAAATCTGATTTCAAAAGACGTCAGGAAGAAGACAAATATCCCCAGGTCCCCAAACCCCACTTACAGCATCTCAGAAGTGCCCAACCAGCAGTGCCTGCAGCAGCAGCTTTGCTGGAGGCTGTTTGCTGTGCCCCACGCTGGCCCACAGAGAGGGCAGAGGGGGATTTTTGGGCATTTAGGTGAGAATTTAGGTGTTTACTCTTTAATAAAGATGCAAAAAGTCAGTCCCACGAACAGGGACTCTCTGCCACTGCTTGCTGCGTCCTTTTGTGAGATGGAAATGCACCATAAGGCACGGCGCTGCCGCCTCTGAAAGCACAGGACTGTTACCAGCTGCTCCCTTTAACTTCATTTCCCCAAAGTCGGTCACAACACGAGTGGGGTGACAATCCTGGTGACACTTCCCAAACATTTAGCACCGGGAGCGAGCGGCACCGGAGGACTCACGCCATGTTTTGTGCTGCGTGTCTCTGGTATAAATAGCCTGGCTGGAGGATCTGTTGCCCAAAATGATGATGGGAGGGTGATTTTATGTTAATTCAACCTGTCAGCTTTTCTATGAGCTGTGTTTGAAATCAGGGACCCCAGAGCTCTCTGCTCTGCCTCGATCAGGAGCGCTAAGATGATTAAACTGAACATCGGGCAACACGAAGGTTGTTCATAGCTGGCTGGTGGGCACGAAGGCTCTTGGTATGGACAGTGTTGGGCAGGTAGCTCCTAGGTACTTCACAAACTGCTTGCTGTGTCCTTTTGCACAAGGAGAAGCCATGCTCTGCGTGGTGGAGACACAGCCAGGACAAGGAATCTTGCTTTGGAACCCCGAGGGCAATGAGGTACCAAATGAGACCACAGACAATTCCCACTAGAAAAGGTCCAGATGACCTACCAGCTGTGGGGTTTGGCTCCAGCTGTAACAGCTGACAAACCCAGCTCCTGCCTGTGGTTTTCCAGGCTTGATCCCCAGGTGTTTTGCAGAACAGGTTGGCAGCTGAGCTGCTTCTGCGAGAGGACACTTGGCCAGCACAGGTCCCATGCCTGCAGCGTCTTCCCCACACAGAAGTCAGCAGAAGGGATGTAAAGCTCTTGGGATGGAAAATGCTACTTACAGTGTCAGAAGTTTGCTGGGTCCTTGCCAGAGGTACGGTCCTTGCTACAGAAGGATTAACATCCAGCTGAAATGACTAAGATGAAAAGTCCTTCAGAAAGTCCCTTAGTGGATAGTTTTCTTCTGCTTCCCCTGCTGTGTTTTGACCAGCTGTGAGCAGGGGGAAGGAGAGATGAGAGAGTGAGTAAACCCCAGGGAACGCCGCCATGCCTGAGGCAACGCGCTTACCAGTGCTTCAAAGAGGGTGTTGAGAATAGCGTGTGAAAAGTCACGCTCCAGAAGACATGGGCAGAGACCCGCACTGATTTACATTAATTAGCTGATGACACGATTTTACAGACCCCCTCAGCCTCCACCACACAGATAGACCAGTTGTAGTGCTGAGCCTGTGAGCTGGGTCCACCCTGACCCATGGTAGCACACGAAGTACTTGGGGAAAGATCCCAAAGACCAATAGCGACTGAAAGCGAACGCTGGTGGAAAAGCAGCCCTCGCCTGTTTGCAAGGCCCCTGGGATTTTTGCTTGAGTCATTCTGGTGGGGAGAGCACGTATGAATGTGGAAATCAGCTGCGGCGTGTCAGAGCTCAAGTCTTCTCATCAACAGGGGCTCCAGGCTCGTGCTCTTCAGGCATCTGGTCCCTCCTGCTCATTTTTTCAACTTTAATAAGAGATAAGCGTGTGCTTCCCCTTCCCCCCCCCAATACGTTACATTTTCAGATCGATTTTAAAAGTAACCTCTTTAATATTGAATTATTCCTGATCTCTATTGTCACTTCTAGCTGATTGGTTTAAGGACTGTGCTTGGTTTGTTTAATAACCTCTTGACACTAAACAAACAATCTTGAAAAGGGAACAATTTGCAAAACAGAAGGAAAACAAATAACCTACAAGGGCACCCTCTTCAAAATAGAAAGACTGATTACATTAAAATGGCAAAATAATTCCAGACATTAAAAGAAAGTATATAGATATTGGCTTATCTATATTCAAGGAAGATTTAAAAACACCGCAAAGTTAAAGTTTTCATTAGCAATACAGTGAAATCTCTCAATTAGAATTCCTGGAGCATATTAAATGGTATTTAGTTTCTAACTCAATGCATCACTTTCTGTTAAATAATTGATCGTGGTGCAGAGATTGTGTTTGTGTAGTTAAAGAAAGTGATTAGACCAAAGAACGTTTGGTGGGAAAGCTGCATCAATAACTCCAGCGCTGCTCCAGCATGTTGTGGAGGTGCTTTCGTAGCAAGGCTGGACACCGAGGTGGACAGGTGTTGTGGCTGAAGTGACCGGGGGCAACGAGAGCTGTGCTGGACCACAAGGAGCTCATCTTGAACACAGAAAGTGAGGTCTGATGGGGAGAGACCCTAACTGGCCAGGGATGAGGTGCAGCTGGGAGGAGGGAAAGCTTCTCACCCCAAATCACACTGATTAAGTGAACGTAGCAGATGGGGAAAAGGCTGAAACTCCAGAGCTGCTGAAGGAAGACCCAATGAGGAGCCCATGGGAGTCCTGGCAAAGGCCACGTGGGATGGGGTTAGCCCAGAGAGGGATGAAACCGTTCAGGATTTCACTAGGCTGTTGTGCCTCTGTGTCCAGTGCCTGAACCCCAATGCAGTCGTTTCTCTACGTGACATTAATTTACCCTCTACCCACCTCGTGCCTGCAGTAGGGGAATACGGTGATGCTGCACCTCTCTGTTGCCACAGCGCAAAAGATGCTGTCTTCAGATATGTGTACTTAAACGGGATTTAAAATGTTATTTCAGCCTATCACTCAGCTGTGTTTGGACAGGGAAGGCTTTAACCTTCATTTGTGGCTCTGTCATGGCTGGAGTGATACAATTGTGACACTGGTGGAGTCCCCACTCGTCTGAGGTTAATGCCGAGGTTTGTTTGATGCCTTTTAAATGGACAAGTCCTTTTGGAAACTTCAGTCCTAGGTGAGCAAAGCCTTCTTCTGGGTTGCCCGAACAGCACCCAGATCTTCAGGGCTTCACTCCATTTTATGAGCTATTTAGGCTGATTGAATGGCACAACACAAAGCCCATAAAGTTTAACCACCAAGATTTTGGGTAGCACTTCTCTCCCCTCCACCCCCAAGTTTTTAATTTTGATTTGCTTATATTCTTTAATGAGATGCAATTACAGTTTCAATGTAATAGGTAGGAGGCTTTATATTTGTACTGCTTTGTAGTAAAAACATAATTACTGTGTTTATGAATCAAATCCCTTTATGTATCATAACTACTTATTAAAACAGCCACTGGCAATTTTACCTCAACGTGTTTCTTCATGAAGTAGGATTTATTGCCTATATAAAAATGCCAGTCTTTCCTTGGATCTCCCTCCCCTACAATTGCTTGGCTTGCAAAATCCCCGTGGCTCGTTTGGAGTGGTTCAGAAGGTGAGACACTTTATAACACACTTAAATAGCTGTGTGTGCGTGTTTACAGCTCCTGTGCCCTGAAGACACCTTCATGATTATTGTTTGCGCTCCAGTGATGCCTCTAGTCCGCCTTTTGCTCAGTACGATATGAGCAGACACTAGTAGATGTCGTCTACAGAGGCGTTCGCCCAGCACATGCTGTGCACTGAGCAGGGACAGGCGGATCGATGCTCCGCTGGGAAGCTCCCCATAAGTCTTAAAACTCTCCAGTTTTCTGCATCAGGTGGGTTTTATGCAACTGGAGAAATTTTCCCTTCAATTTCCCTTACAATTTTTTGAAAGGCAGGTGTTATTTCCCTGACTCTTCCTCTTATCTTCAAGCTGGTCGAGTGTCCTTCCATCTTTAGCGGGAGAACAAGGCTGGGGTGGGAGGTGGCACCCCACAGGGTAGAGATCTGGGAAAAATTTGAACGTGGCAAGTTGCTCGACACTTCAGAGGCTGCCGCCAGAAGAAAGATTTGATCCGTGGACTAATGAAACAGTAGAAAAGGCAGCTTTGGTTTCTGTAGACAAAGGATCGGAGTCCCAAACAGTTTGAAAGGAAGGGTGACAAGGCAAAATTCTGCCAGGTGGTGCCATAAAGTTCATGCCAGATTAACCTAACTTCTCCCTCTCCTTGGCTAAGCTAACACCCTCAACACAACTGCAGTAAACCTCCTCACTGGAAACGCACTCTTGAGAAAGTACTTTACAAGAAGTCCTTGGTGAAACTGGAAAAGTTGGTTCTCGACAGGTGAACAAATAAGGTAAATAGGGAATTTTTTTACAAGTGGACAACGGCAAGCAAGCAGCTTAATGAAGACTTTTCTCAAAGGTAGATCACAAAACAGATTTTTTTAAATGACATTTCTTTAATGGCCTGGAAAGCCAAAATTGCATTTACTGCACTAGCCACTGAGATGCATTCAGGAGATCTGGTCAGCGGAGAGCAGAATCACAGTATTTTTGTTCTCAGTGTTGTAAGAAGTGAAAAGTTCTGCATTTGGGCACTAGAGACAGTGCCAGGAGCTTGTGGTACATGCTGCAGGCTGGGAGCTAGCAAGGACAACCACTCTGTTTGCTCCAGGTATCAAACAGTCAACTGCAACCTTAGGATGGGATGGACTTTCCCCAGATACAGGAAAGTGAGACGTTATTACCAGCGTACAAGGTCTGTACAAGTCCTTGCCTGGAATACTGCATATTTGGGTCACACATACTCAAGAAAGATGAATTCATCCTGGAAAGGCTACTGAGAGAGGCAGAGCGGGGTGGAGCACTTATCTTCCAGAGGAGGCTGGGAGTGCTTGGTGAGCGGGGACAGGAGTGCTCATCTTTGAGTGTTCTCTCTGACAAAGGCATGGAGGTAGAGAAGGAACTGTTTGAGTTAGAGGACAATGCTGGGTAAGAAAAAAGATGGATATAACTGCATGTAACTATAACCATGAAGAATGAGGGGGGGGTGTCTGTGTGTCAAAATTTTCTACCCACAAGCAAAAGAGTTTCTGGAATGGCTCCTGGGGGAACATGAGGTAGGACACAAAGCCCTCCTGACTTACCAAAGGGGTGTGTAACACAGACACACGTAATAGCAAGGGCCAGTAATCCTGGGTGTCCCTTTCTGTCATCAGGCCACTCTTTATGAGCCCCTTCACACACAGTCCTTCACAAGACAACACATGCAATTTAGGAGCACCATGAAGGTCCTAATGTGCCTGCCCTAATTTATCTGATGGCTGCTATTCCTTTTTAATCAATAAGGAGTAATGACACAATGATGCCCTGTATGTGGATCATTAATTAGGAGAGTTTTCACCTTTCAATTAAAAAAAGCAAAACAAATGCCTCCTGGATCCTTTTGCTGCAGTCCCGGGGGAAGGGGAAGGTAATCACCCCATGCAGGTAGGGCAACCGGGGAATTTCATCGAGCAACGCGAGGTGCCATCTCCGGAGCTGATTGATTGGCCCAGGAAGCTCGTTTAACCCAATATCATCTATCTTCAAGACTAATCAGCCATGATGAATAAAAAAGAAGAGAGGCAAGCATGTTAGTACGAGTAGGCTGGTGGCTGATAAACAGATAATTACACAAAGTGAAGCCGTCATGACGATAAATGTGTTTTAGCAAGAAGCGACCTCGCAGTGTGCGAAGCACAGAAGAGTCTAAACCTCACTGTTGTCCAGGGACAAGGGGGATGAAGGTGGATTTGCCACATAGTAAAAATGATGCTGGGATTTGTCACAGGGATATGTAGAGGCTCTGGACACTACATCAGCAAGTGCTGGTGCTGCTGGTAGGTGGCTGTTTCTCAGGCACTTGATCTGCACTTTGGTTTTTCGGATGTATCATGGGTCCTGCCAGCCTGTGGAGTCATCAGAGAGACAATTCCCAGGGCAGAGGCAAAGGGAAACATGGGATGCTCCTACCCTTGGGAGCTGCTGGGACCCTGTGCTTCACCCTGTGCTCTTCCTCATCTTTCTGAGGAACCTCAGGAACCTCGGTGACTGCATCTCCTCCAGGACATGCTCTGAACCAGGGGATGCAGAGGCTGACGGAGCTCGAGGGCAAGCCAGCTGCTGGCCACGTTTCGGTGGGAGCAGCCGAGCATCAAACTGTGCTCTCCAACGGTGCCAGAGACGCGGGGCCAGACCTGCCATGCAGGAGCTCGACCCTCCCGTGGTGGAGGCCTTCGAGCCTCCTCTGTGCTGGCAGTTCGGGGTGGCTCAGGGCTCCAGCGGTGGGGTACCGAGGAATTGGCAGTGCCCACCGATGCCGAGAGCCTTCCCCAGCCGAGCTCACCACTCCCTTTTCTTTCTCCACAGGGTGGCAATGCCTGCCTTCAGCTACAGCAGCCCAGTCCTGCCGCTGCCACAGCACACATCATCTCGGGGAGTAGCCCAAGCCCCCCGGGTG
>Ga0181612_110938_pt1 | contig 10783 bp, 4 predicted proteins | sample HoacroProtozoa21_FD_119630 | JGI IMG/M metagenome (GOLD analysis project Ga0181612, IMG submission 119630) | Hoatzin crop microbial communities from Cojedes, Venezuel. Combined Assembly of Gp0051906, Gp0051904, Gp0051908 | reverse complement strand
TGTTTACATTCAAGTAATACTTACAAATAATAGAGAATATCCTGAAAAGCTTAAGACAAATTGTGTTTCAGCCAAAAAAAAATCCATATAGGCAGGCACAAGCTCTTTTCAGTCCTATAAATCTGCAGGAAGGGGTGGAAAAGAAAGTTCATTTGAAGCTCCTTTCCTAAAGACTTCATAATTGTTTTCAAAACCTCCAGCTAAGATCTGTGATGAGATGATCTCTCTCTCCCTCTCTCTCTCTGAAATTCTCCCGTATGGCTACCTCTTCTGCACCCGGGTAGGATACAGAGTCTCTGGGGCTCTAGCTTTACCGTCCAGGATGCACTTATCTCTCAAATGAGAGACAATTAGCCTATTACACTCAGTCCGTGCCCAAGGATTTCTGAGGTTAACAGGAGGGGCACCACATGACAGAACTGCACACCTAGTAGGGGGCAGGGTGGCTTTCTGGCCATTTCTGTAAGTGGGCAGCACTGGAGCTTAATGCCAGTTAAATCCCATTAGTGCTTCTTAAGAGTTGAGTCGTGTACAGTGGCTAGGAGCACCGAATCAGGCTGTATATTCTATTTTGAGGCAACACAAGGCCAACTCCTTCTCCTCTCTGAAAATTTCTGCACAACTGAATAGTCTAATAACATTGATTTTTAATAAGGACTACAGCAACAGGGAGACTGACAGACATCTCCTAGGAGATTGCCTCTGCAAAGACTTTGTTAGCGCTTGCTAAACAAATTATTATACACACATGCAGAGAAATCACATCATCTGTTGCTGAACTGCTGCTATGTATGGCCTATAACATAGGAACCCTGAAACAATACACACAGCAAACCAGGATTTTAAATTAAAACAGTTGACTGTGAATTAGCTTAACCACATGAAAGATTTTTTTATTTGAACAATAACACACTAAATTCTAGCACATAAACTATTCTCACCAGTAATATTTCAGTAGCTACAAAGGAGTGTCTTTCATGGGAAAAGTCAAGCTTTTTAGAAGTATATACTGACATCTAATAATTCAGATGCAGAGGGAGACAGAACTAGACTTTCTACAAAAACTTCAGAAACTTATTGGTTGAGTATGAACTATGCATGATAGGTGCCAGGGGAGAGGGGGAAACAAGGAGAAAAGGCTCATTCAGCCAGACACTGTATTTATTGTATGATTGTTTAGCCATCTGCTTTTTATTATTTTTGACCGTTTGCTTTCATCATTATTCAGCAAGATTTGAATAATTTGTAACATTTAAGATTTCAGCATCAAATTGAAACTTCACTCATAACTCCGTCCATGAGCAGAACATAACATTATTATTTCTAATTCCTCAGTAAAGAGATCTGAAGTGACTCAAGAAAGGGGAAAATGAGAAAGCTCAGTGCTATGCCCAAGATTACCAAATCTAGGGATCGTAACCATGCATAGAACTTCATTCCTGAGAAATACCTTTTATTCTTTCTAAAACACCAAAATGTCCTTGCCTCTAATCAGCTATTACACACCAGAATATGGTCTACTTCCTTCTTTGGTCAGTATCCTTAAACACTCTCTTTAGATTTTCAGTTTTATCTGAAGCTCTGGCTGACAAAAATCGTTCTGACAAAGAGACTATCTGATCCACTCTCGCGAAAAGAAGATGTACTCACTCGTGAGCATATGCACTGAACTGTTTAAGACAGTGGATCACAGTAGGAAAAAATGCAAACAGAATTTAGAAAAGGTAGCCACCAGAGTAATAACATCTCAGAGGTGGCAAAAAGCAGCAGTATTAACCCTGAATCATGGTGTCAAAATCCAGCTGCCTTTTACTCCATTAATAGGAGTAAATATTAGGATATATTTTTATATATAGGGATATTTGAATAGGGAATAGGGATAGGGAAAACAGCGCAAGCCATGCTACCTTGCAATCCTTATTTTGTTTCTGTTTCGCTGGCTAACTCAGCTTCCGAGTCTAGTGCAATCCTCAGCCATCTACTGGTGATTACACCAAAGGAACTGGACAGATTCACTGAATTGTCTACGTAAGGTCACTGGTCACAACAGACTTTTGGTCTTACTGGGTATGGCTAGTTTTCATATAATAATCTTTATTTAACAGGGCCTTGGGCTACCAGCTCCCTGTCAGCAGTAATGAACATCATTATTCATAATCAACATTACCACATACAGCACACTCACTGTCTGAAATCCCACTGTTAGATGTCCACAAAATCTGTTTTGTGAAACCTCCAGTGGCCTGTTGGACACACTTGGTGTTCATCACAGCAGTAGTCCAGCTATGAACCACTACTAGATTTACATGACTCCTCCAGCAGCAACTATAACATTACTATCATTTAAAAGGTCATGTGTTAAAAACACTCTGTAAGACCCAACCCACAGGCCTACAGCACGCAATCTATAAGCATCTATGACTGATTTCCACCTTTATATTCTAAGAAACAAAATACAAAGCAAGCCAAAAGCAGCAAACTCCATATACAGCTACAAGAGATGCAGAGACTATACCATACTGGGGAGTACAGAGACAATCATAATCCCAGATTTGCCTCAAAAGAGACTGAAAATAATATTGTCTGCTAACGCAAAACTCAGTTTGAAACAGCACTTGAGAAATCTGTCTTCTAGACTGCAGGTGTAGAGAAACAAGTACAAAACCACCCCTATTCTTGGCTGGTGCTTCTGACTACGACAGTAATAACAACAACCACCAGTGAATAATCATACCATTACTTAGACTTTCACATGCTGAACGGTGCTGCTGCTGTTTTAGAAAATACAGATTTTTCTCCAGATCCCTGTATTTTGCCACCCTTTTAATTCTTTTTATGATTTATTGTATATTTATCAGATCTCTTTATCTTTTCTCTTTTTAAGGCTGAAAAAATCCAGATGTTGTAGTCTGGAAAAAAGAGAACTGTATGCGGTTAAGCCTACAGCTATATGACATAAGCGCTTGCCTAAAGCCTATGACAGAAATGTTCGTCAGTCAGTCTCTGACACTAATAGAGGCTTTAGCAAGCTAGCAAAAGTAAATAAAGCTTGGAGCTACAGACAGATAATTATATTCCCACCTGTTTTCTTCTAGGTAAATCTAGATAGAACAAATGTAACCTGGATAATCAGCACATGAAAACCTTTTTTTCTAACAAGTTTGTGTATCAAAACAACAATCAACCTTTCCTTCCATGTTAGTGGCACTGGTTTTTGCTGCTAGTGAAGTAAAACTAAGGAAAGAATAGACTATATTGATACCATCCTTTCCAGAGAAAACATGGGCTATTAAAGTCATTCATTACTTCAACAGATACAGAATACAAAGAAGATTCTAAAGACGCTGACTGAGACTGGAAAACCAACAGATTCTGTGTACCTTCATATTTATTCCCTTGTGGAGTCAGTTATTTTTCTAATCACTGATATCAGCTGGTCTCTGAATGCTAAACAGTGATCACACTCTTTCCTAGGACTATTTTGTGGACAGTGCAGACAAAGTCCATCTCATTATTTTATCACTGCACTGATTCAGCTAGCTAGTGAAAACATGGTTTCAAGAAAAAGAGGGTCTACAACTCAGTAACACTCAAGGAACAGCTTTACTGTGAATGAAAGTAACAGCATGGTGAGCTCTAACCTCAGGTGCATTTCCTCAGGAGGTGATTAACTAGACATCACCAAATACTTGCGGTGCTGCGCATTGCTGCTTAGAGAAGGAAGATGACAAATTGCTTGAACCAGACCTTGCTGCTAATTAAAGGCACCTCTGCTTCTTGCAGAGATCTTTTTCAAAAGTGTCAAGCTAAAAGTGCTAAGGGTGGTCATAGCATTTCTGCTCAAGAAATCCTTGTGGATTGTGGAAGCTGTAAATCCAGTAGGAAAGCAGATGGACTAGGTGGATTTTTGATTCAACCTAGGACCATTAAGTTCCAAATAAGCTTTTATGACCTAATTTACAGATTTTTCTTCTTTATTATCACTCACACTTTTGCCTACTTGGTATTACCCTACTTGGTATACCCCTATCACAGATAACTGAAGGGTGACTGTGTTAAAGCAGATTGTATAGATTCACTCTGAGCAAAACAAAGAATAGCTGAGTGTCACTGGGTGGACACAAACATGAAGCTTGCAAAGCCTGTCAAACTGTGTCATCATCAACGTCAGCATCCCTCGCAAGCTTGGCACGATTAATATTTGAATGAGGCTTTGATCCCATATAATTCCACTTTGTTCTCCAAATACATTCCTTACATTTACTTTTACGCAGACACTCAGCAACTCCCAGTTTTAATTGTTTTTCACCACTCTAAGTGAAAAAATTGAGTTACCAGTGGGACTTTCTTCTACATGCAATCAAAAAAGTCTCATTGAACATATGTCTCTGAACACCTTTGCTTCTCTTTTAAGTGACAGCAGCTCTTTCTCATTTCACCAATTATGACGTTAAGACACTATGACATGTTTGAATGCTACAATACAGAGACACATAAACACCAGAAAGTGCTGCATGACTTCGATGCAACATTCCAATGTTGTCGAACAGAAGGGTTTAAAATACATCATATGGCTGCAATATTTCATCACAAGAAAGAAGCTGTTACTGGGGATATTTCAACTTTTCAAAGAAAGCTCTGTCACACCAACTTTGACATCGTAAAAGACAGACTTTGTCTCTATAATACTACAGCCTGATACACAGAGACTGACTTTCTAGACATGAGAATACACTATGCTGTACACAGCCAGCCATAGTCAAAAGTCATGTGGCTGAGATACTGATATCTCAGACTTGACTCTTTTCCAAAAGATCCCTCAATGAATTCTACTAGCACTTGAAGAACACTAAATAAAAATGACAAGCTCTGCCATTAGCTAGCCTGCACATAACATCTACTTTTCGTAGCATTCAAATTGTTCTATGAGAAAGGATGAGTAATTATTAAACAGTAACTGTGGTTTCAGGGACTGATGATATACAAGTGTAACCAGAAGGTGTTTTTTTTAGCTCAGAACAGCTCTCATGTAGAAGATTATCACAGAAACCCCAATTTTCTTGGGTAATAATGTACTTCCTATGGCTGGGTATTTATTGTGTTTAAAAGCTTCATCTGTTACTTTTTTTTAGTAAATAAACGTTCTTTATCAATTATTCATGAGATGTACAATCACTTACCTCTGAGCCTGAAATATTTCAGATGGTTGGCAATAGCCTGCTCAACAGATTCATCAGGGCAGATCTTAACTCCACTGGGAAACAGAATGGACCGCTTCCTTCGTACCAGCAAATGCTTGTTGACCCATCCAGCCTCCACAATGCCATTAAGCTTTTTCATCTCAGGAGGCAGAGGAGAGTTTGCCAGCTGCCAGCCGCTGAGCTGAAGGGTTGGTGAACCACCTTTAGCCTGTCCTCCTTGTGGAGCTGAATAACCTTCTGCTGTAAAATTAAAATCACACATAAATTTCTCAGATGAGATAGTGATGTAATCATTTGTATCTTAATGCCGTTGCTCTGGTCGCTGAAGGATGTAACCGTGCTTTTTTCTGCTAACAAAACCTGTCTGTATATGACTGTACTATTATAAACAACCTTAAGCTCTTTACAGCATCCCATCAAATGATAACATAACTTAAAGCTCTAACCCTTTGAATGCTAATGTTTTGTGTTTAACTTCCCTTCTGTAATTTAGCTTGTTTAAGTCAATGTGACTATATTTGTGAATAAAGATGTACATAGAAGCTTTCAGGGCCAGGAATGGAATAAGTAATTAATTAATCAACAAGTCCCCTTATTCCATACTTTCTTTCCACAAGAAACATTTATATCCCTTGCATCAAGAAAGCTGCTTGAATTGACAGCTAGCAAGTATAGCTTTCACCTAAGATAGGTCCCTACCTGACTGGAGCAGGGAAAAAAAAGAGAAAAAAAGGGTTCATCAGCTTTAGCTTCTTTAAAACTCCCTCTTATGTTAGTTGTTCCACACCACTCCACAGGAAATTTTACAGCTGAGGGAAGAATGTGTCTATTTAGTTCTAGTCTGACAGTCTAATTTTCTATCCTTCGCAGTCAGCAGTCAGCTGATCTGAAATTAATTCAACTTTCTTCTTTCACTTTTTCCCCAGAAAACATGACTGAAGAATCACAAACAGTAATAAGTGCATAGCATTTTTCATCCCACAGATTATGAGCTTATTCTGCAGCTTCAAAGTCAATAGCACCTTTGACTTTGATGACTGAAAGATGAACAACATGGTTATTTTGATGGCATGTTAATAGTCAGGTCTAGTGCAGAAGACCACCACCAGATGGTACATCAGAGGGAGAAGGGAACATCAAAAAGGTCACTAAGGCAAAAGCCCAATCTTTACCCAAACTGACACATCTTCAGTGTACATAAGCAGAAGACAGAACCTCACTTTTTAAGATTTACTACAAAATTATTAACAAAAAAAGCACCAAGTAAAGCATTTATCAGCAATTAATATCTCTCAAAGTCAGAAAAACTTGGCTCCTATAGCTACATTGTACACTCAAAACAATACAAATCTGCAGTAGTACCTCCTGGAAATCATTCTAAGTATTCCATATTTACACTAATATCATGGCACAGATTTGACCAAACATTTCTCTGTATTAGTCCCCTTTGTTATAATTAAAGCAGAGAGGTATTTTTCTTTCTACACACTGCCATAGGTAAACTTTAAAAACAAGAATGTGAATAAGATTTCTGCATTACCTGCAACTATTTGAAGATCGCATTTAATCATTTCCAAAACCGGAAGGCAAAGAAACATTTTCCAAAAGAAGCTCAGCATACTTGTTTGTATCAAAAAAAAAAAAAAAGGAAGGAAAAAAAATGAAAATCCCTTTTAGCAAAAGAGCTGATGTCTTTAACGTATCCTTGAACCAACGAAGAGCATTGCCCTTCTTGAAAATGTCTTGACGTCACATATAATTATCTTTGGAAAAAACATTAGGTGAAAAAAGTCAACCAAGACATCCTGGGAACGTTCTTTTCAAAGACAGTATTCCGCTTCAGTGAAGAAACAAGAAAAGGTGATGGAAGTAGCTAGCTTGGAGCTAGCAGATGGACTGAGACAATTTTTTAATTTTAATCTGGCCAGCTAAGCTCTTTACCAGAGCTTGTCATACCATTAACAGACAGTCCAAACAAGGACAGCACCTTTCACATTTAATTAACCATGTTTTTTCATTGGCCCTTCAATTTCTTGCCCTTTTTTAAAATCAAGCTGACCACAAAACATCACAGGCAGCGCGCTAGTCTCCAGCGGCAGGTCTCAGTGTGTTTTGTCTTCTGCTTGTACAAATGTATGTATCTAAAAATGCACTGAATTGCTTGAACACTGACGCGTATGTAGATGACACTGAAGCAATCTTTCCGTAGGATTGTTTCTTCTAGTGACAGAGCTAAGACAGCCCTGCTGCCCGAGTCTGTGCTAAAGCAGAAAATCTTGTGCTGTTACACCACTGTCCCCCACATCCCAGAAGAGGTGCTTCCCCCAGAGATAACACCAGGGCAAGTTATGATTCTCTTATCTTTCTTCAAGTATTGTCTGACATGAGTAGTAAGAACAAATTAGTAGGATACCTGAAGAGATACCAGCTAAGAAGAACAGCAGAAAGGACAGAGTGCAGGCAAAGTGCAGCAATCTCAGCTCCCCTCCTGCCCAGGGTCAGCTCACTGTGCAAACGTGTATGGAAGCAGTCCTGCAATGGCAGACAGCATTCAGACCACTAGAAAAACCCCATCAGGGCTGTCTCCTGGCTGGTGTGAACTCAGGACTTGCTGGTTACTGCGTTCAGATCAATCTGAGCAAACTGCTGGTTTATCTGAAGTGACTATTTTTGGTAGTGGATTTGCGTAAATATTTCAAAGCTGGATTCCCAAGGCTTCGCAGATGGCAGTCTGCAGGGCATTTACACAGAGCTCGTTAGGTATCCAGTGCTGACTCCTCTTTTCTAGTCACTCTACCGAACTCCAGCAATTAGGGTAACATTGATAATTCCTAATGCTACACGCAGAACACTCACAGAAATCAAATAAAACCACCTTTGTTTTTAGGGTCTGTCTTCAGATATCTAACAGATTCTAGTTGATATTTTTCAAACCAACAGCATATTTTGTTTTTTCCACAAAACTACTAAATTACACTTTAAGTTAAACCACTGAGCTGCTCCAACACCCACCCCAAGCAGTTTTCTTACAATCAGACATTTTGGATCTATCAAACTGGCACTAGGCTGGCTCTGTCAAGCTAACTACAATACTGGCAGCAGCACCAAGTGCAAGACACCACGCTGGAGCTCTAAATTGAACGGTCCTGATAACACGAGGCACAGGAACAACATTGCGCTGGTGCTCACGAACTGTTTCAAAGTCCTATTCAGCATCTCTAGGTAGACAGAGCAACTTCTGAGGCTAGGCTGGGTACCTTTATTACAGTCCTGGATTCAATAACGCAGACCAGCCTTTTTCTTTAATCCTCTGCAGAGACTGGTGTTTCCAATGTCATGAATGCTTTTGCTTGCACTACCCTGCAAAAACGCAACTGAATCAAGATTAGAAATACTATACATCCTTACAAAGGCAAAAGCTAACTTACCTCAAGAATGCATGACAACTAATCCTTTTAGGCAAAATACTCAGAATACGCATGCTTCAGTAAGAGTATGAAACCCATAAAAAAGTTTTCCTGGAGAATGCTCAGATTTACGGCATTGTTGGTGTTTTCATCAGCAAAGAACTCAAAGGCACTCAGAATGTGAATAGTACAAAAACTACCTGCTTTATATCTCTGTCAAAATTTGTTTCTATGGTACAGCTATGTCAGCTTCTCTGTGATAAAATATTTTAAACATTTAAATTCAGTTTTATTAATAATAGTTCAAACTAACAATTTTCAATTCAACACTGATTTCAGCACTCAAGTTTAGATTTGCAACACTTATGATAGCAAAATGCATAACTAAAAGTGCAATCATCATTTAAAGTTTCTTATAATAAGCAAAACAACTCTTGCAATAGTTTTCAAAAATAACCTTGGAAAATTAACTCCTCCCTTGATTTGACTAAAGCCTTTACAGTAATACTTTGCATCAGAAGATGCAGAATTCTTGATTTCCAACAGCCAAATTGTATCCGTTCAAAAGTATTTAGGAAAAGTATATTCTTGCTGGGGAAAAAAAAAGGAAGTATAATCCTAGTGACCTAACAAGCCAAGGTCACACCAGCACCTCCAAAAATAAAAAGACAATTTTCTGACAATTTGAATTTCTGAGAAGAAAGCACATGTGCTTTCACATAGCAGATGTGATTAAGCTGAATTATAGTTCTCTACAAGGTAATGGTGACTGAAATTCTGCTACAGCACACAAACTTTTAAGTAATTTCATTGTTTTCAAACGCAACCTATTCAAAAAGCTAAATCTATTCATCTGTAGCCTGTAGATAAATAATGCAAAATAAAGCTATACCTTAAAGAAAATGCCTCTAACGAAGAGCTATATAACGGCAGACACTCCTTATCTCCAGCCTCACAGGGCTTAATACCAGAATTATAAATTGTCTCCTGTGACTGGACTACAGCAACAGACTTGATGGCATTTGACAGGACTCACCAACAAAACTCCCAATCAATTTATCTGAGAAAATTAGCTTAGATGAGAACTTCTCGCTTGTTCAGTTTCTGTGATTGCTGTTGCCAAGCATTTCACCACTGCCACTTACTGCTTGTGCTCCTGGACAGTCCTCTGGTGAACTGTCTCCCAAGAATAAACAAGGTGTGAGTCTGTCCAGCCTTCCAGATGAGCAAATTCAGCCCACCACAACCTGTTGTACTGCCACCTCTTCCATCGTGTAGTATTGTAAAGTATTTGGAGCAGAAAAATCAGAAAGTGAGGTCAACCAAACTGATCTAACACTTCATTATCTACTGTTTGCAACGTAAGCCTATCCTCAGCATCCCTCCTGTTCTGAACTGTTGATGAGATAAGTATCTCTTACCTTGCTCAACAGTCGAAGATGATCCCGGTGTGAACAGTGTTTCCAACTTCAACATGGTTGGACAGAAGTATTGCTATTAGTCTTGGATTTATTCAACCATTAATGGAAACATTTTCAATCCTGAGACCTTTCAAGTCTCATTCTAGAATTCCTGCTTTTCCATCTAGAAACCAGAGTCTTTATTTGGGGGGAGTTGCCAGAAGCAATATTCTGTTTCCCTGTCATAATCAAGATAAAAGTGTTACTACTAAGGGTTTTAAGTCTTTATTATTTTGTAAAGTGTAGTACTTACAGAATACTGCAAGCTCATTTCAGGATCAAACTCTCGGAGGCAAGTCACAGAAAGGACAGATGGACTGCAATGGATCTATGCCTGCAATCCCAGATCAAAAACACAGCAGTCCACAGGTACTTTTAAAAAAGTACCTTTGCAATTTCATGATTCACTTCGCCACTTCTCGATGAAAACTATGGGGGGTTTTATGTTTTTCCTGGAAGACTTACTTCCTACAAGTTACTTCCCTCCCACCTTGTTTCTTGTGTCATGCTTACCAACAGTAGCTTAAACAGATCCCCATGACTCAGATTTGTCATGGAAGCCGGTTTTTGGTGCCACACAGCCAGATTTGTAGCAGTTTCTTTTAAAGAAACTGGTGGCTACATGTAACAATTTGAGTACACTTCATTGCCTTGAAACCAAAATTATACAGTGTAAAGAGCCTTACAAAGATTGGTTTGTGTGGAAGTATCACAC
>Ga0181612_107318_pt1 | contig 10783 bp, 5 predicted proteins | sample HoacroProtozoa21_FD_119630 | JGI IMG/M metagenome (GOLD analysis project Ga0181612, IMG submission 119630) | Hoatzin crop microbial communities from Cojedes, Venezuel. Combined Assembly of Gp0051906, Gp0051904, Gp0051908 | reverse complement strand
TTAAACTGCCTTTATCTCAACCCCCGAGTTTTCTCTTTTGTCCATTTCTCCTCCCCATCGCACTGGGGGGCAAAGGGAGGGGTAAGCAAGCAGCTGTCGGGTCCTAGTTGCCAGCTGCCAGGTGAAACCACAACAGTCTAGAAAAGCAATCATGGAGATAACCACATACTTCAGACTACTACTTTTTCAAAATTTCTGTAAGTCACCTAATTTTTTCCAAATATCAGAAAACGTTCCAGGAAAGATTTATACACCCATTGCCAGACAGCCTTAAAATATATGAAGGTATACACACATGAGTAGAGAGATATATGTACACATAACTTTCCCCACAAATTTGCCATCATTTTATCCTTTGCTTATCATAGCTACTTTTACAGAAAATATCATCTAAATTTGTTGTTTAGAGATTGCGTAATGTAAAAATAAGAAAAAAAGGCCAAACTGAAAAGCATGCATGAAACACACTTCATATCTCTAACCCTTTGACTATCTCACAAAACTTCAAGGACAGTACTCAGTGTTGTAGGAGAATTTCAGAAAAGCTGAGAATCCCTGTGCTTAGTCTGCTTATGGAACTCAAGCAAAATACCGTCACAAGGCCCAAAACCATACGCAAACGCTATGCAACATAGTCCAAACTCCTGCTGAGATAACCAAACAACAGCCTTAGACACAGCTAACACAACCAGTACCACTCTGCCAATTTGGTTAATAAATGACATTCACTCTATGCTGCTTCTCCTTTATGTCTTCAGATTATCAAGGCTACAATAATCATCAGCCAGATTCTTCAAAGCCTAATGACAGAAATTATTCAGATTCTCACACTGGCACGTGTTAGTTCGAGACAGAATGAATCAGTAACTTAATCCTTTACCTTGACCTAAGGCTTTAGAACATATATGACCACAAGATAGTGCTTGCAGAACTGGTTCAGAATAGATAGGTCTCATCAGCTTGTTTTAGCTGTTACGTTACTGCTGTATGACAATAATTCTCTGGATATTACTTTTCTGGAAATGGCAATGTTGAGCTGCACTGCTACATTTGTCTTTCTCCCATCTAACACTGATGGCCAGCAAGATCTAAACCTCTGATAAGAGTTGTCAGAAGTGGGGTTGGAAACATTCACCAACAATTACAAGTGTCGCTTAGAGTAGCCTTTTGCCTTTGAGAAGAGCAACCACACCTTTGAGAGAACTGAGTGAATAGTGCTGTATTTTGAGATGCTCCTACTGCATAAAATTGGGTTTAAAACTGCTTTCAAAGGAAAGGACAGGGTCTAAAGTTAAAAGGTAATATGAGAAGAGTAAAAGTCATAAGAAGAAACTAGAGAGAATGTAGTGAACTAGAAAAAGAAATCAGAAGATAAATTAGAAATCTAACAGCTAAAGTAGAAAAGAATCTAAAGCGGAAGGAATAAAGGAATACAGCAAAGGAAAGCAGACAAAGAGATGGGCAATTTAGAGTTCGTAAAATATTCAGAAAAGTTCATTTTTATCATCAGTAAATTATGAGAAAAGGTATATGAGCCAAAATGTACAAATGAAGGTAAATACATATGCAAAGTACTGACTGTCTAGTAAAACACATATTGTGTTACATAGCAAAAGCTAAGAGGTATATAGCTCTTGCTCACCAAACACATGAACTGCCCACCTGTACGTTACACCAATACATTATATTTTGATCTGCTGCACCCCAGGTAGAAACCTATTACAAACAAAGAAATGATTCTGTTTGAATATTTTATCTGTGAAATATGAGCCTTTGGGGGGCTTTCCATAACATTCACTTTCAAATCTTAATTTCAAATTTATTCTGGCTTTGATTGAAGTTCAGTGCCAGAGCACTTGCAAAACTATCACACATCAGCAACACCAAGGCTTCTGCCTATCAAAATCTCTGAGGGGGGAAGAACATTTATTTAATGTAATAAACCACAGCCTCCCCACCACGCTGTCTCATACTTCCTTCTTTATGTGCAAGTGAAACAGGTTGAGGCAGAGGATTATAAGGCCTGCTTTATCAGGAACATTCATTCTGATTCCCTTTCTCAAAATTCTTACTGCAATAAGTTATCTCAGAGAGATTCTGTTGGGTTTTTTTTTCTTCCTTTGCAGAGATGTATATGGTGCACAGCTACAGCACTTATATCTGTACTTCAGCATTTGCCTGCTCTCTTTCTGTCTCCATGATGTGTGTGCCTCCACTGCTGAGGACACTGATGATCCCCACAGTGATGGCCAAGTACTAATTTCCAGAGCAGGAACAGTTACAGTGATAAGCAAGACCTGGAGCTTCTCGAGCACTTTTCTCTTTTACATGGCTCTGGCCTTCACCTTTCCAGGCACAAACAGCCTGGCTCCGTCTTCTTTACAGCGTGCCTTCAGATATTTGCACACATTTATGAGATTCCCCCAAGCCTTCTCTACTCCAGGCTGAACTGTCACAGCTCTCTCAGCCTTTCCCCACAGGACAGGAGCTCCAGTCCCATCGCCATCTTCATCCCCCTTTGCTGCCACTCTCTCCAGTAGCTGCATATCTCTCTTACGCTGGGGAGCCCAGAACTGGGCTCAGCACTCCAGATGTGGCCTAACCTGTGCTGAGTAGAGGGAAAGGATCCCCTCCCTTGCCCTGCTGACAGCACTCCTCCCAGTTCAGCCCAGGCTGCCCTTACCCCCATGCCACAGGACCACAGCCCTGGTTCCTGTTCAGCTGGGTCCATCAGCACCCCCCATACCTTTTCTGCCTCCCCGCTGCTCAGCCTCCAGCACATACTGAAATGGAAAGCAACGCTTCTCAGGATTTGCCTGGGGGTTATTATTTCTGTTTAAAATTCAAGTCAATTTTCAGAGTGCTGAGTATTAGATCTGACAGGAAAGGTTTAATATTTTCAAAGCTTTTCCATGGAAACTCAATTTTCCACATAAAACCAAGACCTTTTATAGAGTTTCACAGTTAGAGAAGCATATGCACTCTAGAAGAGTTAATAAGAACAGGCAGTGTTATTTAGGATCCGGGTTCAAGTCTCTGCAGTCCTTCCCACAGACTTTTGACCTTTTGGATTTCTTACTGTCCAGGTGAAAGCCTTGACCACAGGAGTCCTGATAGTTCTGCCTGATCTTTTCCTGTGACACAATCACGCACTTTCTCACCAACTACAGCAAATGCAAGGCACCCACTCAAAGGTTTGTAAAACTCAATGCATTCTTACAGAAGCTCTCCTAACCCACTGTAGTCAGCGTCACCTAAGATCCTGTCTGGTAGATAAACAACGTTTTATTATTTACCATAACCATACAGTATAAATGACCTAATGAAGGGAAAAGAATCCCCAATTGCAAATTACATCAAAACACGATAAAATCTCCTATCAAAGTCATTATCTGAACCATCGATGCAGTCAAGTGCAAGATGCATCAGATCTATAAAAGGGACTTGTTTATCCAGCAGGATTTCAAGTCTTTAAGAAAACAGCATCAATAGGAAGAGTCTTACAACTTAAATCCCAGCACAGAAGAATCTCAGATCCCAAGTAAACATTTTGCCAACAATTAGTTAAACTAAAGAGGCAGGAATACTTCATGCATGGAATGCTAACCATTTTTCTGCCTCTTAATAGTGCAGAAAAGTTTTCGAAGAGTGTTTTTATTGCACTAAATTCAATGAAGTAATTTAATAGTTTAGACAGGCCCCATAAACGTAACCCTCATGAATGTACAGTTCCTATTCTCTCCTTTGCCATTCAACGCACTGCTAGATTTCACTGGAGAGTTTTATAAAACAGAGATGCACAGAGGAGAATATACTCAGCTTAGAGATAAAATCTTGTCAAAAGCAACAGCATTTCCTGTCCATTGTTCCCCCTTATTTATCAAGCTTGTTTACTCTCATTTTCTCAAAATGGAAATTCAGTCACTGCAAACATAGTCCTAAAGTCTACAGTTTGGCCAGACGTGGAAATGTGTCTTGTCAATATACTAAACATGTGTGTGCACAATGCGTCAAGAAACTTCAGCCAAGCCACCAGCCTTTATATTTCTTTACTCGTTCTTCCTCTGTAAAAAATGTGCTGTAGAAAATTGAAGTGTAAATAAGGTCGTGCAACTACCAACAGCTGCAGTGATTTACAATAAATAGCAAAAATGAGAGGTTCTGTCCATATTTGCATCCATCAGACTTAACCATATAAGAAGAAATCCATTGTGCTCCTAACACATCAGGTATAATCACAGGGAGGTCTGCTTACAGTTTCTTGCATCATAAAATCATTAAAAAAAAAAAAACTCAGAAAAGTACCTGGGTTTGGGAGTTTGATTAAAATATAACGAAAAGCATCTTTTTAAATACCCTTTTATTTTTCAGTTAGGATCCTGTACTTCTGCACTAAAGATGAGTGAATTTTCCAGAAGTCTGTGTTGCTTTTCAAGTAATTGCTTATTTGCCAGTACCAGATGCAGCGAAAATATTGCATACATCTTGAAACAAATCAAGGAAGTCTCTCCATTGACTTCAGTTAACCTCAGCTTAAAATTTCAATAATGTTGGATGCAATTCTGTGTAGAGCACAGAATTCTCTGCCTGTCTTGAAGCCCTGAAGATGAGCATTTCGACATCAGTTTTGCATGTTTTTCCAACTCAGGACTGCTGAGGCAAGCTAATATACTCACTTGGAAATGTTCAGAACCATTTTCAGCTTCAGATAGAAATAGCTTGGTCTCATTTTTTTCAGGTTAAAAATAATTGAAAGGTATTTACACAAGTGGCTGCCTTTGCTTAGAGGAACACAAATGGGAAATCATCTGCGCAACAAATTAAGAGGGGTCAATGTTAGCAGAGTTACTTGGAGGCCTGTGATGTGGCCAGGTTGCAGGCAAGGCTGTAAGTCAGGAAAGTCTACAGAGCACCTACCCCTTATAACAGAGTTGTTTCCCGTAGATGTGGTATCTCACTCTTACAAGTTATAACTTCACCCACACATTTTCCAAAGTGAGTAAAACCAAGTATTTTATTGATGTAATGCATGAGATACTAGTCCGAGAAATCCAATACACTATTGAAAGATGACTATTATTGAAGATCCCAGCAGTTCAGCTAGACACATTTCAGAAATGAATCTTGAAACTGCTCATCCCCTGCCTCTTTATTCTTTAAGTGCCCATTGATTGAGACTATGATGTGCATCCTCAAGCACAAAGGGTTAATTACTGCATACCACTATTACTTAAAATAATTCCAGTAAAAAAGGCAGCTATAATAGCCTATTGTGTACTTACTTTGAAGAAGTCTGAGCACATTTTCTTTAGAAATCATTGCAATTTTTATGTTCCTGGCAAACAAAGAAATAATTACCCTTGAAGTCATTGGAATCAACAATGTGCACACTATGAAAAAAACAACTGGAAAGAAAAGTATCCATTTCAGCCTACTTAGACTACAACAATTCCCCAAATTTAAAGGACAGTCAACTCTAGCAACAAAACTTGACAATCGCTTTTCTCGCTTCCTCTCTTTCTTTCATTTTATTCATTCTTTGGTAACATATAGCTAAAATCTCTGTGAAAAAGCAAGGCCTTATAAGCACATACAGGCATTTTAAAAGCTGTCTCTCTGTATATTCTATGAGTCAGAGACAGGTAAAGGAAAACACAAAAGGAAGCTAGAAAAACAGAGAAAATGGAGGAAAAATTAATGAGTGAAATCTTCTGAAACAAGCCTCTCCACAGCACTTTCTACAAAACTGTTCATTGCCGGACAGCTTGGAAAGCATTCCTGCTTGTTCACAGGAAAAAGGAACTCCCTTAAATGTGGGATTCATTCTAAGGAAATTCACAAATCCCACTGAGCAGTTCAGAGAAGACAGGGACAGGCTGTCTCTGTGTCCCTGTGCTAAAACAAATGTTTGCACAGCCTGGAAAGCAATGGTAATAGTAATGGTAATAAATAATAATCCTTCCCAGGCTTTCTTGGTTTTATTCTCTTGCTCTGCAAACTTCAAAATGCTGGAGAAAACAAATGTTTAGCTCTTCATTAAAATTCATTCAGTGATTCCTCCATCCAATCACAAAATATAAACTGAGGAGACAGAGAATACAGATGTCTCCCACAGAAATGCCAACAGCAGAAAGCTATGAGCTCAGCAGACAACTTGGTATATACTACCAAAATTTAGTGGAAAACCCAGCTTTTTGTACCGCTGCAAATCTTCTATTCAGCCAATGCTCCTCTGCAATGACTATTTTCCCCAGTTTTACCTCAGGTGACTTTCTTCACTGAGGATGAAGAGCAACCATTCTGCCACATTAGCAAAAAGTGCCCTGCTTAATAATGATACGCAGTAAGAAATTGCTCCTTGGTCCCAACAGGATCAGATGCCAGTGAGGGCCAGTTGCGCTTTGCTTATATACGAGGTCAATTGTCAAGCAGACTGTTAGCTTTGAAGTCACTGGTGAGTTCAAATCCAACACATATACAAGGCTTTTTATACAAAGGAGAAACGGGCTTGAAGAAGTGAACATCAGTAAGAATAGAAATAATTTCTTTTCTTGGGGGAAGCAATTGTGTACCAATGATCTCCCTTGTACAATTTAGCTTCTTTTTTTTTTTCTTAGCATGCTAATATAAAAGAATGGACAACCTAAGAAAATGGTTAGCAGAGGGAATGAGAAATAATACAGCTTGCTGTATTTCAGATTAGCTATGCTTTCACAAAAAGACTGCTCCAGCATGCTGAACAAAACACCATTCCCTTGTGGGTTAGATAGGAGAAATTACCTTTTCAGGTTTTAATTTTAAACTTAAATTTATGAAACACTAATCCATGCTCCATTAAAGATAACATTTTCCAGTACAGTCAGCAAAGCAGGAACGCTTGCGAGCTTTCAGAAGCGTTTTTTTAGAGAAAAATCATTGGAGTCAGCCATTTCCATTGTTAACAGTTCTCCATCTGGCAACACTCCAACAAGGAACTGGCATAAGAATTTGTGCAATCTGTTCTCCTTAAATCAGCCAGAGATTTTGCTTTTCTTATTTCTCAGTATACAGGGACTTATTGCAAGGGGATGGGACAAAATAGAAGTCAGAGCACTTTTCTTTTCTTCCTTTTTTTTTTTTTTTTAATATACGTCAAAATATAACCATAGATCAGATCAAAGACCTTCTATGTCCAGTAGCCCAACCCAACCTGTCTGATAGTGGAGTATGTCACAGAAAAATGGCTACATGGGCAAAACAAATGAAGTGTTATTTCCCCAAAATACTCTTTTAGTCTCCAGCAAATTGCCGTTCAGAAATTTCTGGAGCCAGAAACATTGTCTTGATATTTACAAGTCCTCCGTGGATTTTTCCCATTGCTTTTCTGAACTCATGTAAACTTTCAGCATTCAGAACATTCTGCATGTTGTGTGATCAACTACTGCTTTTTTATCAGTGCTGAACTGACCACCTGCTGATTTCATTTGTTATCCCTTAATTCTTGTACTGGAGAAGAAAAAAGGGAACAAACTGTTCCCTGTTTCTGCCTCTCCATTATGTTCTTTCTTAGCCATCTCTTTTCTAACCTGAAGAATCTTTCACTGTATCATTGATTGTGCAGAAGTTTCAGGACCTTGTTAACATCCTCCTATGTATCTTCTCTAGTTATACCTAGAAGCCTATTTCAATGTTGAGGAGAGAGAACCAGGAATAGGCACTGTATTCTGGGTGTTTTTGATTTGCTCTATTTCATCCTAACATACCTAGCATATTATGTGCTTTTTAGGATAATACTGAGAAATAAGCTAATATTTTCATCACATCATCCATCAGGATGCTAAAATTTGATTCGTAATTGGAAACCGTTCTCAAGCCATCATTTTATACGTACAGATAGGATAATTTTTCTCTGTCATGCATCACTTTATTTATCCGCATAGTTTCATCTGCCATTTCTTTTGCTCAATGACTTCAGCTCATAAGTCAACTGTCTATTCGCTCAATTTTCAACATTATTTTGATCATGATCATTTTCAAGATTATATGTTGATCAGCACCGACTCAAATACAAACTTCTCTCTAATGACACCAATACCTCTCCACTTCAAAAACTGATCATCTATTTCTATGTTCTTTCCACTTTTTAACCAATTATTTATTTGTGCAAGGACAATATGTAACTTTTAGCAACTCAGTGGGCGTCTTCATTCTCTGAAGCCCCTTTAGTGAAGTTTAACTGTCAAGCACTTTTTCAATATTAAGGTAATCTGCATCATTGGTAATGCCCTTATCCACTTGTTTTTTGGCTACTCAAAATAAATCTGACAAATTTGTGAGGCATAACTTTCCTTCACAGAAATTATGCTAACTCTTCCTCCTTTTGTACCCATTTCTGTAGTGGTCTCCTTCAGAGCCTTGTCAGTTCTTCTGTTGGTCAGAGGGTCAGTCAATGGCTGGTGTGCATGGATACACCTTCAGATTTCTCATGAGGCCCCAACTAAAGAGCCACAAAACTAGGAAAGAGAAAGCCCTGCAAGCACTTAAAGGGAAAAAAACCAAACAGCAATTACACAGTTTTCAAAATCAGATACAGGGAAGGAAAAAAAAAGGGTAAATCAATAATGTTGTCTCTTTCAGCTGTAGCTTAAATCGAGCTACACTTTTGTGTACTACACATTCATTAGTCATGACAAGTCTTTGATCTTGACTAATAGACAAAGGCGTAGAATAGCAGAGTATCTAAAGGATCCAGTTGGCTTCCCTGTAGCAGTGATGACATTTGTCCCTCTATTACCATAGAAACTGAGTCAACAATACTAGTGCTTGCAGATAATATCTCACCCAAATACCCTGTATGCTATCAAGAATCAATATTTGCAAAATATATGACAATGACCATCATGCGGGACAATTTCATGGGAACAATAGGCTGGAGAAATTTACTCTTCCAAGATTGATACTTTAACAAGCACAGTCAAAATTACGTCTTTATCTGCAAATGCATATTTCTCAAACACATCTAGAAATTATCTCTGTATTTTTATGACATGATTAAGTAGCCTTAGTTTGCTAGTACTTGCTCACACATCTTTGATGAACGGCTGTTCAAAGAATATTTAGAGCGGCTATTCTTCTCCTAACTATTGTAGTGGCACAGAAGTGGAACTGCATAAGTAGTTAATTTTATTTATTTTGCCATTAGATTTAAATTATTTAACTGGTTAAGGATGATGACCTTATTACCTCCCCCAGTTACAGATCACATAAAAGAGGAAAAAGTATCTACTTCAAGATGCAACAGAGAATGCGCAGAACAGGTTGAGTTTCCATTTAATTACTGCTTAGATTTTTAACTCAATACATAGCTCAAAATATTCATGCCTGTATATCAAAATTCAGAGAATTAGACAGTCCCACACAAGATATATGTTTTTTTGATTTTTTTTCTGAGGTACAGTAACAGTCAGATAAGGAATTCTTTGCAAAATTGATTGCTCTTCTTTCACCCAAATACCAGAGAAAACATCTGAAGTCCCAATAAAGTTTTCCAATTTCCTTTAAATGTGGTGTCTCTCACTTTTTCTCCACTTCTGAATAATTCCCTCGATATTTAAAATGCATCAAGTCTTTTTAATAGCACTAACTGAAAGTTTCATATAAACTGTTGCAGAAGAGTCTTTGTAAAATAGGTGCTGGAAAGCAAGTGAGCCACTGATAATGGCCTTATCTCAATGGCTTGGAGTTCTGCATACCTTACCAGGTTACTCAAATCACCCCATCTCACAGTTCAGGCTGCTGGACCGATATAGCTGCAAGGCACTTATCTTCCCTGTACCAGAAAAGGAATCGTAGCCCTTGGCAACAGCACAGCACAAGCATTTGCTAAACAAACATATGTCTGAGCTACAGTCATTAGTAAAAGTGTGTCTCTAGCTTCGCTTAACTGGCCTTGGGAGTGAGTCGAGAAAAACTGAATTAAAGTTCAGTTAATTATGTGTGAGAGCCTTGACAAAAGGATTAATGTGAAGTAACTATTCCACTCCAGAAGGTAATTCAGATTATTCCCTTTTGTGTCCTCCCCACATGAAGAAGCCATTTGTAAATCAACCACCCTACTCCCAACTCAGCTGGACTTTAAAGAATATGTGGTTTAGAAATACAAATAATTCCATCAAGTCCAATAACCCCACCCATGTGCTTAAAAGTGTTCACCTCTAAACAAACTAAATTAGGTCTTATGCTTATTTTGCATACTTCTCTCTTCCCCTTGGCAACAGGAACTTCTACAATAGTATTCAAAGAAACTAGAGTAAGGTAGATGTGTATTTAAGTGTTCCACTCTAGGGAACGCTATTCACATCTTATTACCTTATTACTTATCACATATTATTACCAGCATACTCAAAAACCTGTCCTTCTAAGACAAATGCTCTAGTCAAAACAGAAATTATGGTTTCATGCATAGATTACTAGGAGATATCCTTTGGTCCACGTTGTGAGGCAGTCTGATCAGGCCCTTGCGGCCATCCCTTCCAGCCAGAAATCTCCAGGACATTGCTGGAACACAGTTATTATTTTAGTCATGAATTTCAATTTAAATAATGAGTCAAACTTATGGCAGCTGCTGTCCAGTAAGGATATAGCTTTCCTTAAACTCCTAAGTTATTAAAATCTGTTAGAAACCAGAGGAAGCAAGCATGTGCATTAAATTAGCAGTACCAAAATGAGGAAGAACTTCTTCCCTCTGAGGGTGACGGAGCACTGGAACAGGCTGCCCAGGGAGGTTGTGGAGTCTCCTTCTCTG
>Ga0181612_102495_pt1 | contig 10783 bp, 6 predicted proteins | sample HoacroProtozoa21_FD_119630 | JGI IMG/M metagenome (GOLD analysis project Ga0181612, IMG submission 119630) | Hoatzin crop microbial communities from Cojedes, Venezuel. Combined Assembly of Gp0051906, Gp0051904, Gp0051908 | reverse complement strand
CCTCAAGATAGCAGAAGAAAGTGTGGAAGAAGTGCAATTGAAATGCAAATTGAAGACCTGCTTGGAGCTCCTTTCGCTTTGCTTTTGCATAAAATGGTCAGAACTGAGAGCACAGATAGGCTTGTGCTCTCTCTCTATATTACATATAATCTTGGTGATTAGTACAAATTTCATTTCTGTACAGAAGAAAACTGTGGTAAAAGGAGGTAACGGAGTCAGAACTGATGAAATCTTTCAGTTCTGTTCAGTTACTTTTCAGCTGCTTATCAGTTTGTCAGGTTAGAGGTTGACTCTTATTTTACAAACACAATCTGTTCTTAAGATTTAAACTTACATTGGTGACATCTCAGATGTTTCCAGCTGACCTCAGAAAATTGCACTGACTCGGCCTAGCAGCAGCAGCCGCGTAGCCCGTGGCTGCACACAGGCCCCACGTCGGTGGATTATTTACAACAGCTACATCTAGCAAATACGCTTTGAGTGACGAGTATTTGTCACATTGTTGTAATACACTTTGTAGAGGGGGATTTATTTTCCTGCCTCTTAAACCATTCACAGGCCTCCGTGCTATCAACTAAATAAACCCACCTCTGAATTTAACAATACAGTTGTATTCTGGTCATATGCATAGATGTAGTCACTAGTGAAATTTCAGCAAGGCTCAGCCCACAAGGACTTGCCCACATCCCTTGTTGAGCTGACTGGTATCCCTGCAGATGAACACTACACTAAGGGGGGATGTTGGTGCTACTCCAATGCAGTGACCAAGTTTCTAAGTCTCCATTTAGTAGTTACCTGACATAATGTTACTGTCTTCTAGATGCAATATGCATTTTGCTCTCAATATAAAGCATATTGCGCATCTGAAATGGTTTTAAATGCTTCCAAGATTCAAGACGTCCACCTCAGCAGCAGATCCAACAAGTATGCTTACATCTTTAAGTCTATACACCTAATGAACCACTGATGTTTCATTTTAAAAAGTCATCAGCCTGCTTACTCCTAATATAAGCATGCGCTGTGTAGCAGCGTGATTAAGACAATTAGTACTGCCCATGCTAAGTGCACAGCTGCTGAACGATGAGCCCGTCAGCAGAGTGGAGGGACAAGGTGAAACCCTGCCACTACTCTTTCTCTGTCCTGCTCACTGACAGCTTGCAGCAGGGAATGGCAGATAATTGATGATGTCCCAGTCCCCGGGGAAATAAAAGTCCCCTCTCCCAGCTCTCCTTTCAGCCTGGAAATGGGGAAACAGCTGAGCCTGAGGTAATGAGAGGGGAAGGGACGACCCAGCCCATCACTTCCACAGGGCTGCCCTCTCTTCATCACCCCCAGCACAGACCTCCACTTCCCGTCATGCTGAAATATTTGACGAAGAGCGCAGACCTCAATCCAAGCTAAGAGAGGAGAAATTCAGTCAGAACCACATTTGCTAAGTCTAGGCTGACTTTTGCACGATCCCTTTTTGTTTGCTTTTTCCCCATGACTGATCTGGAGACGCTCTATTTTGTTCACTACGTGATGAGGGGAAGTTTTTGCTAGATGTGTGCTGGCAACCATATAAAGCTGCAATAAATATACCAGTGGTGATGGTGCCCTTGATTCCTCCTCTTCTCTCCTTGTAGCAGCTACAGTCATGGCTCCGGGCCTTGGGTTTGCTGCAGGGCATCAGGGAGCGGTCTGCAGCTGAGGGTTCATGGAATAGAGGCTTCGAGGACACTTTGGGATCACGTATAATCCTTGATTAAATGGGAATGGGGGGCAGGACTCAATGACTGAAGGGACCCTTGATAATCCTTTGTTCCCATCATATTTTTTTGTGTGACGCATGTTTCAAGGCCCATTCTGGGTCTAAGGAGATGCAGTCTCTACAGTGAGATGGTTTGTCCGTTGCTGCATGTGCTGATCTGTGGTCTGCAGGGTGTCCGGTAAAATTTGGTGATAATTATTGAGGTTAAGGTAAGACATGGTAGTCCACTAAACTCATGCGAGTGGATTCCTAGAGAAGTCAACTGATTCTGTTTTGCATGCTAGGAACATTTCTTACCTGCAGACCTGGGGTATATCCAACAAATGAACCCGTATCTTCCTGAATAATGAAATAAATGAGTATGTTCCTCTCTCACCTACGTCAAAGCCTATGTTCTGCTTATCAGACTAGCTGGCCAGATTTCAAAGGTAAAAAATTGTAATTGCAATAACATCCCATTTAGGAGTGTGCATCTCCAAAAGAATAAATCCCATAAGGGAAGAACCTGATTATACCCTAGAAGCCATGTCCTCCTCGAGCCAGCCAATCCTTTCTGCTTTGCACTCATAAACCCAAAGAGCACAATTCAATTCTAAACCTACTCAGGCTCGGTTCAGTGCTAAGCTCATTCAGTGTGCCTTCAGGTGGTGTCGCTTGCTTTTGTAGCCTGAAGTCTAGTCATTTTTAATATTAATTTTCCAACTTCTTCCTTCAGACTTTATTGAATCACCCTGGCAATATGAGGCCAGCATGGCCAGTAGCCTAAATAACCACCTGGAATTTATGGTTTCCATGTTCCCTAGACTCTTAGGAGTCACAGAGGTATGCATCTTGGATGATAATGTAAACATTCTTGTGGATAGTTTTCTAATATAAAAATTTAACAATAATATATGAGTAAGAGTGCTCCAGGAGCATTATAAAAACTTTCATAAGTAATGTAATTCTTTCACAAGAGTTTTTGCACTTTGAGGACAACAACTTTTAGACATTAGTGCATAAGCTTGTAATTCCTGATGTGTCAGGAACATTTCCATGAGATAGGATCTCCTGGAAGCACCTGCAGAAATTATCTTCTGGTGGTCATTGGATTAATGAATTAAGACTTTCATGGCACATTTTATGGTCCCAGTGATTGGGCTGCTCCTTGCTTGTGCAAGGTACCATTTGCCAGAGTTGTACAGACATGTGAGCTCCATCTAAAGAACTATTCTTGGTTGCCAGAACAAAATCATGTGTATTCGTTCCACCAAGGTCCAAGGCTACGAGGTATTCCTAAATAGCAGCATATGGCTATACTGACAAGCACGCTTCCCAAGCCTACATCAGCCAGTGAAAGGCCAGCAGATCTGTGAGCTTCAAATGTTAATTTTAGCGTACAGAAAAAGAGCCACGTGGGTTTACCAGCGTGGCTGTGGAGAGCAGCATTGCACAGAGAAGGAGCTATAGCTGAGACAGCTCCCTCTCCTTCAAACGGGAGATGTGGGAGCACCCGGGTCATGGCTGGGTGGCCATCAAAGCCGTTGGTACCCACATATTCCTGCCCCAGCACAAGGAGGCAAACCTCTGCCCCATCTCTTGCAGCAACAGGAATCTTAATATAATCTACTGCAGCTGGTCCTGCCCTTGCTGGCAGCCTGAGGTGGGTCTCTTCCCCCACCACGGACCTCCAAGCCTCGCCACTCACTCCCCACCGACTGACTGTCTAAGTCTCTCTGAAGGCTTGTCCTCACTTTTCACCAATGGCTTGATCTTCGTCAGTGATGCCTGCAGTGATTCTTTCTTTTCTTAGTCATATTTCCATACCTTCACTTTGGGTGGATTCAGTTTTCACAATGCACAAAGAAGTGTTTATGCAACTCATGCATCTTTTATAGCTCTACTTAAGCCCATAGCTGGGAGCTTTACTTTGTCATGCAGGAATCCCTGCGAGTGAGCACAAGGCACTGTTACCTGTTTCTAATAAACAAAAATGTTAGCTTTGGGTACTTCAGTACCAAATTTTAGCTTTTGTTTCAAATAACATTTTTCCCAAGGCTTGATGCTAACAGCAACACTTGTACTTTATGGTCTCATTTCCCTAAGAACATTTTTTATATTGTATGTAAAGACATTTTCAACTCAAATGCTACAGTATTTGCTAGCTCATCACTAGACACCCTGAGCAGAAACACAAATTGTCTACCATCTGGAATAGCTCATGCTGTTTGTTCTGCTCCTCCTACCCAAACTGGATGAAGTACATAAACCAAAAAGCATTAATAATAGGAAGAAGAAAGCCAACAGTCCAGACTAATAGCAAAATGGTAAAGAAGATATGGCTGTAAATGTATAGGACCTGATACCTGATGCTCCCACCGCAATACAGCTCCACCAATTCAGTAAGCATTGGTCATCTTTCACACCAGTGTAGGAGCCAAAGTCAGTGTGGGAACTTTCAACTTCATCTTTTATTTTTACTGTAAGACATGCCTTTGGCTATAATGCTCATCACCTCACTAGCACAGAAATAATGACTGGCGGTGGCTAAGGTAAAAGCAGCACCCTTCTGCCTTGTACCATGATTAGCTTTCCTCCTGCCCCTTTTGTAGCCGCTCTTTCAGCAGAGCTCTCGGGAGACGCCCCGTTTCCCCGGTCGGAGAGCTGCAAACTGCCCTTTGCCCTGCCTAACCCCCCTCAGAGAAGCACCTACAGCACCGCTCCTTCCCCACCCTTGGCATAGCACGTGCCAAAAACATAGGGAGAGGGAAATGCAAAAGAGTTACTTCACTGTAAAAAACCCAAAGAAAATAAATTTGATCCTAGATGGCTCCCGCACACGACAGATGGGCTCGTGGTAGCTGACCTAGTTTTCTCCAGTTCCACCATTTATTCCACGCTGGCAGCTGGAGTGAGCGTGCACACGAACCCCACGCCGTGCCCTCCCAGCACTGGGAACGCACAGCAACCACGTTCAGCTGGCGTCAGTGTAGATAAGCAAAATTTGGTCTGTAACAGTACGTATGAGGGTGGCCGAGGGATCAGAATCTGGCTGTCTAATTAGATTTGACATTCATTCATTTCGAACCAATGCCGGTATGCAGAATGATCTTTGATCAGAAGTCAGCTCCAATTCTACTCATGGCTGATTATTCTTTATGTCAATTAAAGATTTAATTAAAAACAAAGCCCCCCTGCCATTCAAGTGCCGGCAAACAACCTAAAGAAAAAGCATTTCTGAACATCAACCAAGAACAATCTTCTCGTGCTCTGAACCCACCCTGCACCAAATCCGCAGCAGCGGTGCAGCACGCGTGACCTGCGCACTCAGTGAGTCACGCTGTCATTTCGGCCGCGCTACGCAGTCATAAAGGTGGAAGGCCTTGTGCTGCTCTGTTACCTACCCCTATGATAGGGGACAAACTACCAGGAGCGACCTTGCAAGGAGTAGCAAGACCAGCGTAGCAAAACCGACTGTGGGAATTACTTCTGTACTTCTTCCAGCATATGCTGCTGAACACCGTCCTGTTGACCACATGCTTTGGGTGGAATTTCCACTTCTCAGCTAAGATCACAAAAAGTGATCAACCTCCTCTACACTTTTGCAAGCATTAGCAGTAGGGGAGGTCTAGGAAACCATGAGTGGTGCTGGCGGTGTTCCTCGTCCCTCACTGACCAACAGTAACATTTGGACGAGCCCATGAGCAAGATCTGAGGACAAGTGGGGTAAATCCACCCTGATGTCAATAGACGTAACTCCGGTGGGAGTCTTTTGCCAAAATGCATGATGACTCTGAGCAGGAACCTAAATTTGCACATGAAGTGCAAGCAGCACAGTGGCCTCACTTTCTCAGACTGTGTAAGCAACGAACATAAACATCTTCTCACTGGCAGGAAAGAAAAGCAGTGACGCAGCAGTGTTTAATATAAAATCATCCTTAAGAGTCCTGCTTTGTTTCATTACTTTGCACGAGTATTTCTGCTGTTCACCATCCTTGGTTAATGCAGACGGCGGCAGCAGCACGGGCAAGGAGAGCAAGCCAAGGCTACCACCTCTTTGCATCTGCAGGAAAGTGAATGTGTCAAGTAAACACACGGAGGATGCTTTAGGTAACCAGTGGGCTGCTCTAGAGATTAGTTGTTTTGCTTCGGCCAGGACAGACAAACTGTAGCTGTACTCGGTACCCACTTCAGGTACACTCTAATATAAGCACGAGTGAGCTAAATTAAACAAATAAGACAGGCGCTACATCCCTGAAAGGAAAGTAAAACATTGTTGTTGTCAAATCCTTTCAGTCGCTAATGAGATACAAACACTTTGCTGCTTCTCTTTAAATACCTGGGATTAGGGTGATTTAAAATGCCTTGGATGTTTACAGGATGGTTCTATTTCAAGGGGTGTCTTAATGGCACATCGCTCACTAAAATATTGCTGAAGATGCATCGCTGCATGTGCTAGGACAGAACATCTTCAGAGCTGGACGTTCTTGTCCCAGATACGAGTATTGCAGCAATGGATTTATTTAACCTTTCCGACACCTCACAAGTGTGGCCATTTCAAGAGCACTGCCATAAAAGTCCTGCGTTACTTCTTTTATATTTGGCTATAGCATGTGTCTGAAGCCGTCTTCTAGAACATCCAGTAGCTGAACACTGCCCATGCACAACCAAGAGAGGCTGTGTGCGCTGACGTAACTCCCTTGTCTCTTGGCTCCAGTTCATTTAAATTCAAAAATTGAATCTTGTGCTAGAGAAGATCTTACATATACGACTTCTAAAACTTTGATTTAAAGCTACGGCAGAGGTTATTATTCTTCTCGCTAAAATATTTTCAATGTTAAAAATTCTCAAAGGCGTAGGAGACAACAGCGCACATCTAATACCACCGATAGCCTAAACTTCCCCCAAACCACCTCCGTCTCTTCTCTAGCCACGATGATTAAAGCAGCTGTAGAAAGCAGCTGGAGGAGATTTGATGCAGGTTAAAGGGGTAAGGGGGGTAAAGAGTCGCTGCTGGAAAAGCTTGTGGTAAAGACGCTGGTACTGGGGAAGAGATCTGACGACCAGCGCAGCAGCTGAGCAAAACCAGGCAGGCGACTGCAATGCTCAGCCGGCCGGGAGGCACAGGAATCCCCGCTCCCTGTCCCCACGCGGCTGTCCTACACGGAGCAGGCTCAGCCCACCAGCGCGAAGAGCAGGACGGCTTTACAACACACAAGTGTTTACAGAAACCGCTTGAAAAAAATATGTAGAATTTTATGGAGAACTGCTGTCCTTGCTGCAGCGTTCTGAAATCACATCTCATTTTGGTAGCTATCAAATGTCTCAGTATAGAAAAGCTGCTCCCTCTTGAACCCGCAAGGGCTTTCTGCTCCTTGGGGCAAAGGAGGGAGGTTACACTGCTCGAGCAATCGCTGGCACAGATTTGGTTTGGGCCAGTGAGCACTCTCCCACACAGTTACCGGGCACGGTTTGGGAAGTGGTGTGGGCCAAGGACCGTTTCCAAACCAGTCTTCACGTGCTTCCCTCTTTTGGGGGACAGGGGAGTTTAATGCCACGGATACAGTCTGGTCCATGCCTGTTGCCATTAGCACCTGAGAAAAATCCCAAATGTCTGTAATTTACTGTCACAGACACAGCCAACGCAAGCCTGATGAAAACCTTAAATACATGGTAAGTAGATCTAGTCAGGTTAAATTGGTAAATATAATCTGTAGTGAACATTAAAAAAATGAAATCTTGAGTTAAACACGTCATACGGTCCAGCCATGCTATAGGATTAGTTACCATTTGGGTCCTTTAGATACAGAGACATTAGGGATAAACTGAGCGTGGATTAAACTGATCTGACAGCATTTATTGTCGCTGAACTACAAGGTAATTATCTTGCGCAACTTTTCATTGCACAAATTAAGGCTGCACGCATCTCGGCACAGCCTTGCTTTTCTACAGTCTGCCATTTAAAGGAAAAATCCACCAAGGCCATCCCAGGCTAATGAGGAGCTTATAGGAATGACCCCACAGCTCGTCCCCCACTGCCCTCCTGCTCTTTTCTCCTTTCCTTCTCTGTTGAGGTTTCTGCATTTTCCAGTTCACATCATCGCAATGGATCATCATTCTGGGAATAGGAAAAGGAGGATATAATGGTTTTATATGATGATGGAAAACTATTTTGTCCTTTTGCCGACAGAAGCAATTGTCTTCCTCACCTGGTGGCAGCACGACATGCCCACAAGAAATACAGTGGCTGGAGAAAGCGCGCATCCCGTGTTTGGTTTATGCTCACACAGGAGCTGTTACGCTGGATCCACCGGTGCTGCCTTCCCTACCAGGAAGAAGGAGGAGTATTTTCTTTTTAAGAGTAGGAAAGAAGGTGGAAAAAGCAACTCCTTGCTGGATAACTGCAGCTGCAAAGCCATCCAACCTTCAGGGAGCTTCTGCTTTCAGTGTAGGACATGGAAATCAAATATATCGCAAGCGCTTCCAGCCCAGCACCTGCGCACATGGAAACAAGGCTTTGTGGTCCAGCTGCCATCTGGGGAGACGACGGCACCGCCTCCCTCTGATTTCAAGGAAAGCAAAACCTTGGTGTACGCAGGCAGAATTTTAAGCTGATTATTCTCCAGCCTCAGCTGAAGCCTTAGCATTTTTAATATGGCTTCAGTTTGACTTTGTGTAGCACAGATGACTTCGTGAGTATTTCCAGCTCTTGGGTTTATTAATCTGAGCATCTAATAAACTAAACACTCACCTCTGTTTACTTTAGTGGATCTCTACTCTTAGGAATAAGATTTTGTGGCTATACAAGTAGATGTGGCCTGCAAGCGTTACACTGAATTCAGGAAAAAGCCTCATGGTTCAAAGAGCACCTCACAGCCCATTGCCTCCTACCCTACAATCATCCCTGTACGAAAACCCAGGTCCTTCTTCGAACTAACAAAATGGTATTTTGGGGATGTACCGAACAAGACAAGAAAAGGGCAGTCATTCATGCAGGACTTGACACATTACACGCTTAATTGAGCAGTGGCATTTTGTCAACAGTATCGTCACCCACAGACGTGCCTGTACCTTTGGGAAAGCGCACAGGATCGCTGTTGCTACCCACAATCCAGCCATGCTTGCAGGGATGAGGGGAGAAAAAGGTGTCTCCACACCCGGGGAGACTCCCTGGCCAGAGACTACTCGCGGGGATGTTATCGCACAAAGCTGTAACGTGCACCCCTACTTCTGTACCACAATTACAGTGTTAAACCCAAACATTTTAAAATTAAACACCAACAGAGGATGGCAAGTTGCTTAATTTATAGAAAAGGCACTTTCCCTCATGTGACACGATTTGAAAATGCCTGTCGGACTTTGGACACCGAGCTACACCAGCCACCCCACCTGTCTGCCTGCGGCAGCACCACGGGCCAGCGCCATCGTCTCAGCCCCGAGCGTTAGCTCCTCTCCCCAATGCTTCTGAGGTGTCTTAACGGGATGCATTCACTGCAAACCATATTTTTGCCTCTGTTTTGCCTCAGTCTTCTAGCAGATGCTGGATAAATTTGACAAAGAGGAAAGACACCTCACTGAGGGGCAAACAGAGCTGCTTCAGCTGCTCAGACAGCGAGACGATAATTCGAGACACGAGAAAGGAAGCTGCGGTGCACAGCCTTGCCTCGTCTGTTGAGACACAAGCCTCCTGCAGCTATTTGCAGATGCTTATTTGCCTGTCTGTCTCCAACAGATTTCACCGTAAAGGAGATCCTTCCTTTGGTCAGCTCAAATAGAAAGGTTTAAATAGTAACAGGCAGGGTCGGTCTAGCCTGGTCTTTTGTGGAGATGAAGGCACAAGCTAAAATCAGAACCTCGGTGATGACTAGAGAGATTTTCTCCGTTGCAACTGCTTTCTGGAGTTGCTGTATGGGTTCAAGTTTTCCCGTCGGTGATGTTTTCAGGACAGAATCAAGTCTGACCAGTCTCTGGGTGTTGCAGCTAAACGTTTCTAATGAATTAAAAAAAAAAAAACAACAAAACAGTTTCTTGCAGAAGGGATTAATTCAAACAGATCTGGTGTCACTGAAGGGTTACCAGCAGGCTGCCTGACCTAGGAAGCAATAGCTACTGCAGCTAATCGGGCTGTTTGAGGGCCGGGAGAGATTGCAGGCTGTGAGCAGTGGGACAGCAGTAATGAGGTGGTGGCTCTGCCAGCCAAGGTCAGTTTACTGGAGGCATCAGAGACCGGAGAGCTTCTGACGCTTTAAAAGGGCTGGAAGATAAAATGTATTATTGTGACTACTTCATGTGTTGCACCGGTTCCAGGGAGCTGTCAGCTTCAATTTGTTCCTCCCCCTGAAAAGCAGAAAGGTGGTCACATACTTCTGTGCTAATCCCTCATTCCTTTTGTGCTGGTTGGGGGGTAAAAATTACAGGACACCCTCGTAACATAAAAACACAGCAGAAAAAGACAACTTCAGAAAAAACCCACAGTTAGCTCTTGCGTCACGCTTCGAAGACTCACTTATCGAGGCCACCGGGTGCAGAGCTTGGATGCAAACACCAAGCCAAGGTCTGTGCTTGCGGCTGCCAAAAAGTCAATCAAGAGCACCAAGGAACCAACTCTTCCCTGCACCTTCCAGGGAGCAGGGCAGCACATACCAGGACCTGCTTTTTGATCCCGTCTGGGATACAGCCAGTTCCTGGAGCCTCACTGACACTTCCTAATTAACTTGGACCTGGTCGGAGCAGGGAGTCCTCTTTCTCCCCAGTAGCACCAGTAGCAAAGGTACTTCAAAGCTAGAGTTGGAGGGCCAAAAGTCAGGGGACCGAATTTAAGTCCCCTGGATGCAGGCCTGTAATGACAGGACAAGGTGTAATTGTTTTAAACTAAAAGAGGGTAGATTCAGACTAGATATAAGGAAGAAATTTTTACCATGAGGGTGGTGAAACACTTGCACAGGTTGCCCAGAGAGGTGGTAGGTGCCCCATCCCTGGAAACGTTCCAGGTCGGTGGGATGGGGCTCTCAGCAACCTGATCTAGCTGAAGATGTCCCTGCTCCCTGCAGGGGG
>Ga0181612_101183_pt1 | contig 10783 bp, 6 predicted proteins | sample HoacroProtozoa21_FD_119630 | JGI IMG/M metagenome (GOLD analysis project Ga0181612, IMG submission 119630) | Hoatzin crop microbial communities from Cojedes, Venezuel. Combined Assembly of Gp0051906, Gp0051904, Gp0051908 | reverse complement strand
TAGTGATCACACAGCGCTCCATTAATACCAATGCCTGTTCAGCTCCGCATGGGCCCAGAGGGAACAGCTCTGCTCAGAGGGAACAGACCAATTTATGGAACTAATGCTTAATGTTTATCTAAGGAGGGCAATATTGAGCTTCACTGTAAATATCACAGAGGTTGCTTAAATGTTTTCTTGCAATGTGACTGGAATGAAGATCACAAAAAAGGAGGAAGAGCTGACTCTGACACCAAGAAAACTTAAGATCATCAAGTTGCTGAGAATCATGTAAAAACAAACAAATGACTCCAAACCCACCTCTAAGAAGCTATCACAAATTTCCTTTTCCCACAGCTCAAGCCTGGCACCTCTGTCAGCTGGCCAATTTAAAACTACAAACCAGCTCATTAATTGCCCCAGCTCTACTCTCAGAACAATAAATCTGCATGTAAATGGAAAGCATCTATAAGAAATTGTAAATTACAGAAACCCTTAGAGGTATTGCAGCTCCCTTCTTTTGTTTAACTTCTATGTAGTATTAATATGCTCCAAACACTGTTAGTTGAACCCAAAACACAGCTTATGGAATGGCAAAGGGCAGATGTCTCCAGAAGAAAATCTGCACAACTCTAAAGTTTTATTGTCAGGAACCTCCACTGAAGTTATCCTCTGTAAATGTAAAAGTATTGCATATATTAAAGCTCAGTATTTAATAAAATTATGTGTGCATGCATACATATACACATACACAAAACCACAAAAAGTTATTTCATTTCCTCACTTTGATTTTTTCTTAAAGAATTACACTAAATTTTTACAAATAATACCTAAATTATTACTTTATTGATGAAAGAGTAATAATATTAAAAGATCAAGAGACCATACAGTAAAGAAAACATCCTGCATTTATAGAGAATCACACTATATTTCTGAATATTCACAGCTGCAATTGGTGCTTCTTTCAAAAGCATTCTAGATTAAATAAATGAAGCCACATGAGTCCTGTATGTCAAAATGCACAGAGCTGAGATAAACAGCTTCTCACCAAAGACTGTTAAAGCCACAAATATGAAATGAAGGAAAATGATATAGAGGGATTCATTATATTTTGTTCCCCATAAACTTCAATTTAGAGAAAACTAAACACATAAAACAAGAATACAATTTTACAACTGTAGCATACACTATGAATTAAATCCTTGAAGATCCTTCTGTTTTTCCTTATTCCGTCAGCATAGGCATTCAGACTGTAATACCCAAAAATTGACGAGTATGAATTCTCTATCAGTCAGTACAGTAGCAACATGTTTTGGAAATACCATTCTCCAAAAGCACATGTTTTGAGCCCTTCTTTGCTGGTTAATACTTCACAGTAAACCTCCTCCCTAAACTATTCTCTTACAACTGATAAAGATTTTAACCCACCAGTTATCATCTATGAGCCTGGAGTATCAGTTTGGAAATGGCCCAAGTACCTTGGTGGCAGAAGGCACAAGAAAAAAGTGCACTGACTAACTTGCAGATGTATAAATAGTGAGGGCTACAGACAAGAAAAGAGGGAAACAAAAAAAATGGGGCTGATAAAGCACTGGGTAAGAGAACAGCAAAAAAACCCCTAAACCCTCACCACACCCCCACCACCAGCCATAATCAATGCTCAAGCATGTTGAAACCTGCTACTCAGCAGTGTACTCAATTATCAGCATCCAGTAAAACAGGATTTACTGTTCATTCAGAATGATTTTGGTTTGCATTGTCCCATCTGTGAGCCAAAAAACTCTATAAAGAAAATAGCTGGGTTTGCTCTGCAATTTCCTCGTTAGTGACAGCAAGGTTTGCCTAAGGAAACACAAGAGCAACTTGTGGTGTTGTAACCATATTTCATACTGAAGAATCTCCAAACATCAAAACAAAAGTCCCAGTGCCAAACTGAAAAATAGTATTTAGGTACCTGCAATGCACAGGCACACAACACTATTGCTACAAAAATACTCCCAGATTTGTATCATGATAGACAAATATTTTAAAACAACTTTGTTTAACCAATTGTTGATGCATATAAGGAATTAATCTTTACATGATACCTCACAAATGTTTCTTAAGAATGTTTAAAAAATGTACAAGTTCTGGATGAAAGATGATACAAAATTAGTGATATTGTATTGTTCTTTTATATAAATAGCAGAAAAACTGCTTTGAAACTAAAGTTCTAAGTGGTCTTTAAGAGAGCGATGACACAACTGATCCCTATTTTTGAAAAGCCAAGACAATGAAATACACGTTCTTTCCTCTACAGGAAGATGCTGTTAGCACATGATATCATACCACTTGGAAAGCCATTTTACACCTGGAACTCAGTTCAGGCTTCTAATATGCCAGTCACTTGATGACTAACTTAAGATATCTACATGGAGTGGGGTGAGCAAGCAGAAGGTTTATTATCTTCACGAGCTTAAAAGCAAAGAGGAGGCAACTAAGTTGCTAAAGGGCCATACAAAGCTGAGAAGAGCGCTGCAACTCCCTCAAATTCTCCCGGTGCATTGCCTGCAAAATTCTACACCAAAGGCTGTATGAAGGAGTCATGATTTCGGGGCTGTGTGTATACTGGCAAACAGAGCCCTTCTGGTGGTCGTCAGGAGGTGCTGGCACAATGAATTAAGGTATTAGTTTATATCAGAATATGATCATTTCCCACGAGTAGGCTAAGAAAAGATGTGATTTTAAAACATGATCATACAAAGAATTTTGTAGGGCAATAGGAATTAAATCTTTATAGAATGAACTCTACAAGAGCTTTTTCCAATTGAGATGCCCACTGTGATTCAAATAAGAACTTCTAAACTCACATTTAGAATTTTCTCAACATTACACCTTTAAATATATTAAATAAAACCTGCCAAATAAAGCAGCTCATTGCAAGAACAAAAAGCCACATCTTCCCAAACTGTTTATCTAAGAACTAACAGGCATAGTTTTATGAATTATCATGGAGTGCTATAAATTATAACACTGAGAGTTTAAAATTGGAAAAAAACAAGATTTGAATTGACAAGCCAAGTCCTATTAAAGTCTAAGTGGCAATATTCCTGAGGCATGATATTAAAATTGATAAACACTGCTGACTGTTATAGTAGAAGCCAGTATCTTCAACAAAACCCACTGGAGCAGCAAGTATAGATGGTTAGACCCTATCTAGTCAAGTGCATATTGGCTGCTAAGGCAACATAAAGCAACCGTAAAGCTGGCTTCATGCTTTTCATATAAATTTTGTTAGTTTGTCTTGCCCTGGTGGCCTGGATTTTCTGTTTTTGAACAATCTGTTTTAAACATCTTCTAGAAAACCCCTCAGAAACATTAATGCGCAAGGAATTATCGGAAAAAATAATAGCATGCTTTACATATCTGCTCATTAAAACACAACATTTAGGATACTGGGGATGTATCCCTTCTGCAGAGCACTGTAGAATGATGCAGTGCTTTGGAACAGAGAGCAGCAGTAACAATTACTCTTCTATACTAATGAAAAAAATCACTGAAGTAATTTACATGGAGGTTGCAAGCACTTCAAACAATGGCATTCCAGTTCATGTCTGTTCTCCACTTAAGAACTCATAATTAGTTATTCCTATGGTCATTTCCACATTTGCATGTCTAAAATCTTGTCCTCAGTGGTTCCTAAGTTTTCCAGTAACTTAGTCAAATGAATACACAAGGACAGAAAATATGCAAAGGTAATGAGTACGTGACTTCCTTCAGTCTTACTCAGTTTTCTGATAGCTTGGCTTGATCTGAGTAGAGCCAAGTCTTTAGCTCTTCGTATTCCTTCAGAGAAAGGAAACTGGATAAACTCTTCCTAATTTGCCACTTGTTAAATATTTCATGGTATATATTCATGTATATAAAACCCACAAAACTATGTGCTATATTGTTTCACTTTGTAATGGGAACAGAATTGGGATATATTTCAGAAATCTCATGTCAGATCTTCTATGAGGGGAAAACAAAGTAGCAATATCATTACAGCAACCGAGCTGAAAGAGGTAATAGGAAGGAGAGGAAAAAATAGGGAGCCACTTGTCACCTTATACCAGCTTTAAAGATCAATATTTCTTATGAAAAATCTCATTGCCAAATCTGTAATGTGGCGTTCATGTACACTGAAACACACTTTTTAGGTCCACTGTAATTAGACCTCTTCCACAAGCTCTTATTTAGAGCTTGAATTGTTTGAGTTCACTGGCATTGAAATGCTAACTCCAAGTATATGTTACTCAAGGCTTTCTTTGAGATTTTTTTTTTGTATTTTACTATTTGCATATTTTCCACTCTTTTCTGAAACACTGTCAGTTCTAAAGTGTACTTTACAGCACTTGACTAGGTTAAAAAATTATAGATGTTAACCTTTCTATCAATTGTAGAAAATGTTGTTTGTATGCAATTTCTAGCACGCCTACTGCAAACTGAGGCCTTTCAACAATATTTCCCTTTCCTCATATAATTTGCTGTTATTAAGGAGCAATTGATTGTATTCTCTGGTTTGATTCAATAGTTTGCGATATGCCCCAGCAGTACTCCCTCCCGAGCTTTAGTAGCCAGCACATTGACATATTTGCATTCAAAAACCTATGCTTCCAAGTTATCAAAACTTCTAATTACAATATGTGATGTAAAGCATGTAAATGATGCCTAAAACATTGTTTTTAAAGTCAAGAACAATCCTTTTATGTCAGGAGTGAGTTCTCTTTGTGTGCAAAATAAAAAAAGAAATGTAAAGACAGAAGGGGCAAAGATTAAGATCTGTTTTCATTAACTTTTCAAGAATAGCAAGAATTTTGTTGGTTTATTTACATTTGTCAAACCTGTCCTTCAGGTAGAAGCATAGCAACTAAATTAGTACTAAGTTGAGTTAACATTTTCAGAGTGCTTTGACCCATGAAATACAAAACATCTAGTTATTACTTTCAAATATGCTTTCAATTGGTTGGTTCTTATCTACAAGGATAACCAGCATACAGCATCGTGTTGTAACGGCCTTGCATTCAGCTTGACTTCCTAATGCAACCAGGGTCAAATCAATCATAACCTTTTCTACAGTTCCTCAGTCCTCCGTGCACAGGTCATCAGATTTTTCCCTCCTCTTACTTTTTATCAGTTATTGGAGCCAAGCCTAGGGGTAAAATCATTCCCTTTATTATCTCCATTTGTATAGCTTTATTGCATCAGTGCTTGTCTGGAGGACACGCACAAAATCCTGTCGTAGTCTACCCTCTTATTGTCTTGTTTATTGCTAAGGATAACTCTTTCAGTGCTTTTAGCAAACATGTGCTGGCCTCAAATTCTATTTCCATTTCTGTATTTCACTCTGTGATGCTGATATACGTCACCAGCGCTGATGAGAATATGCTTATAAAGAACCAAAAAAGACCCCAACAACCTAGAGCCCTGAATAGGATGAATACATCCTAGTTAGTATTCCTAAGGGATGAGAAAAGAGATTCTGCCTAACTCGAGTGCTTAAATGGGGACTTCTTCTTTCAGGTGAAAAAAACCTGCACAAATTCAGCTGTAACAGTTCCATTTCAATGTCTTTTGCTGAGGGATCCAAACTACAAAAGCACACATTCTCAAAAATGACTTTCTTTCTGACCGCACCATAAATAGGTGGGATTGATGCAAATGAAAAAAAATCAGTTAGTATTTTGACCTTGTTCCTGCTTTGCTGCTAATTATGATTAATTATTCTGAATGGTGATTCTCTTTGAGAAATAATACATATGCACAATGCAGCATGACACAGCTCTTTCACAGGATCAGTAGTTGTGATACAATAAAGGAGGCTGCTGCAGCTCAGACTGTCCTTCCCAAGGCTCATATTGTACAGGAGGAAACTACAATCTCAAGTATAACCATATAGTTTCCAAAAGGAAATTTAAAACTATCCATAGCTGCACACATGTGCAGTCCTTAACACAGCTATATAAAACATAGGCATTTATGAATGAATGAGAAAGGAAGTGCATTAAAGAAAGAAAATTCCCAAGTATTTTCAAATAAACTGTGTGCAAAATGTTACAGTTATTGTACAATAAATCCATTGTATGGTGTAACATTTCATTGTTGAAAATGCAGTCAACTTTACTTATTACCTTATATACTGAAAAACATCTGATGGTGTTTTGCTAATTTGGAATAATGTAATTATACTAACACTTTACAAGTAAGTCATAAGCCAAAGATCTAAACAATTGCACAGTGCAAGGACAAAAAAATTTTATTATCAGCTCAAATGTATTTGGGTATTTTCCTCCACATATGGATTTTTGATGTAACTGTCTAGCTTCCCTCATATTTTATTCTTTTCTGTTAGTTCTGTGGACATAAAGGGGTTTCACAGAAGTTACGAACATTTCAACATCACTTCAAAAGAAGGATTTAACTGAAAAGCTGTTTTTAACCAGGGGTTTTATAGGTGCTTTACTGTAATACTCGCAACAAATTACCTGTATCTAAGTTTTGAAGGTAACTTAATGAACATTACTTCAGAACATTTCCATTAGCATCTGTGTACAGTTCCTTTGAACACAGTGAACTGGATTAAATCCTGTAGGATGCATCGCCTGATAGCCCTGAGGAAAGACTCGGTCGGACCATCACCGTCTCCTGCTAGTAGACGTGCTAGTTTCCACTCTTCTGTCTTTTCCAGTTCAAACTTGCTTACAGCTCTTACCTAGTACTCAGCAGCCACAAGAGAAGCCTTCAAAGTATGAAGAGCTGTTTTCACGTGATAGCATGGAAGAACTGAAAGAGCATATACAATTTACACTGATGTTGCTGGCTTTAATCCCCCAAATAAGCTGTCTGGATACTCAGGATTATCCACAAGAGTAACAAGAAATTTTCTCATAACAATTTAAGGAACAATGAATCGTTACTTCAGTGGTCATAAAAGTGAACTACTAATGCAGAAGGCTACTAAATCCTATGAGGTCAGCGATGCTGATGTGTTGAATAAATTGATAACAACAACCTCCTTTCCACCCTCCCCAAGCATGTTTAGAGAGGAATCTCATCTTCAAAAGCATTGCTGTGGAACTCTTTGTGGGGAAGGAGCAAAAGACTCAAGAGCAGGAAAATTCTTAAGCTCTTCACACAAATGTGCCTAGAAAAAACGTGATGAGAGAATATTGTGCAGTGAGGATGTATCCAGCTATTGTACCGAATGCAGCATTCAACAGCAAGAACAGCAAGAAATTATCTTTATGGCTACCTATTTTGCAGCTGAATTCTGAATATCAGACAATACAGAAACCTTATACCCATCTCTCTCCATCCTTTTTCCGAATGAAGTATCTCTTTACTCACATTTTCTTCCCAAGGTCAAATGGAATTTAATGCAAAAAATTTAGATTCACCAGAAAAACAAACAAACAAAGAAAATTCGAAGAACTCCTGTTGAAAAAACACAAAAATCGCACAAAAATCAGAAGGCAAAAAGATTTTTTCCAGCAGCAGCTCCCTTATGCTGTACGTTTAGCACTGCAAACCTCAGTAACAACACACTGCATATCTATACAAGATAGGAAAAGTGACATAGATCACAAGGACCCCACCTTTTATTTTCCCGACCTCTGTGGATTTACATTTTTATCCACATTCTAACGTTTGTTTTCCATAAAATTTGATGCAGCTCTCATAAAATGAATCAGAAAGAGAGAGGGAAAGATATGAGGAGTAATTCAACCAGAAAAGAGAAAAAAAAACCCTGCTTTGATTCATGTTAACAGCTCTTTGTGCACCAGTTAATAATTGAGTAGATTTTTCAATACTGAAAAAAATGTATTTGTATTACACAATTAGAGAGCAGAAAACGTATTCCATACATTTTTAAGGCATGAATGTTCAGATAATCACTTAAGATTTGTCAATTCCCCAATTGTTAGCACTCATTCTCCATAAAAGGTCTCCTTAAATAACCTCAGCTCAAGCATTAGAAAACACAATTCCCCAAAGCGTTAGTCGCTTCTGAAAATTTAGGTCAGAGAAGATTTCTACATTTCAACATCAAAATGATATTCCCCTGAAAACTCACAGGGATTTCATTCTATTTCCTTGAAAAGTTCTACCGAATACAACAGAAAGCAAAGTGCAATCATCAAACTTCTACCTCAGGCCTCATGTCTACACGTTGGAGAAAAAAATCAGAAAGAGAACTCTGGAAGGGTGAGACCTCTCAGGTGATGTGTGCAAAGTGAGGAAAAATACCGCACCTATTTTCATCAACTAGACTCCACGAGTTCTTTCTTTAATTGCAGAGCATCTCCTCTCCACTTAGCACCTTAGAAAAGCTATAGCAGATTTGATGGTTGCCCAAAGCATGGTTTCTAAGAGAGTATTGGAAATGCATACGAATAAAAATAAAAATACCCTTCCCAGCTCTCTGGGTCATGGAAATCATTATTTTATGGATTACATACCTTATAAACAAATGAGCCTTGTCTATTAAACCTCCTCCCTTCTGAATTAAATGAAAGTTAGATACAGGAGCATAGAAGGGAAAGGCTAAATTTTTATTATTTTTTTTTAGAAACATAAGTAACAGGTAAAGGCTCATAGAACTCAGTGACAAGTGATACCATTGCTATGTTCCTCCTAGTAATGTAGAACTGGTAAACCACATCATTATAGAAAAAAGGCCCAACAAAAAAATCCCAGTAGGCTGATACTAATCTCACAACCTAGTGTTGCGGTTTTATGGAACTCTGCTTTTATATCCTTGCTCCTTGTACCAAGTAAAGCAATACTACCTCTGTGTGCTCCCTGCTCTAGCAATACATGGAAAGGTTGTAGTCAGGCATTTTTCTCCCAGCCAGTGGTACTCCTCTTCCCAACATGGGCTAGAGCGGAGCAGGAAAACCAAGATGACTACAGGTCCCATGAGGACAGGAGCTGAAGGGAGGAACAGCACTACCTGGTATCATAACTTTTGCCGTGAGTGTAAGTTCCCCATGAACACATTTAGCTTCAAAAGCAAAACCTGACCAACCAAGATACAGGGGAATGGCGAGAGCATAGAAGGCCCCCTTGAACCCTCTCAAAACTGTCCCACGGAAAGTTGAAATAGTGTGGTGCACAACAGAGAGCAGTGTGCTAACTAGCATTATCAGCATCCTGAAAGATAAATTAAGTTTCCTCCTAACTGCAGAACGTGAGGACTGTGGCCATCATGGAGCCGTGGGCAGAACACAGAGCTCTCCTGGCCACCTGCAAAGGTAAGAAGGAAGTGTGTTCTTTCTAAAACTGTGGGTCTAAAATATATCCATTATGTTCCTAGGGGAGATCTTGTTTTCATATGTGATACTAGAGACCCTTGTGTTTTGAAATCAGCAACACTCGTTTTAAGCACAGAAAAGAGCTGGCTCTTCATCCAGTCTTTTGGCAAAAACACGCTAAAATAAAAATATATGTACTGTGGAAACTCTTAAGTAGAAGGCAGTTTTTATTTGTGCCAGTTGCAACTGTATACTCGAAGTTATAACAAAAGTCTGTCTATAATGTTTTTCAGATGAATGCTTTAACACTCTTTCTTTTTAAATATGGGTGCATTATTTCAGCATTAGCTACAAACCAAACTTGAAACAAACCAACAACCAAAAAACCCCGCTTTGAATCCTGTAACCTTCAACTTTATTTCTAACTGTACAATCTAGAAAGTGCTAATTTAGAGGCAAGGGGAAGTGCAGAGGTGTCTTGATTGCTACCTGTAAAAATCTGCTCTCTCACTAGCAGTTTGCTAGTTTCACTACTTAAAAAATAAGACCCAGGAAAACATTTTCAAAGTCCAGATTTCAGTGCGGATTTTAGAATCCTTTGTTAGGACTTCAACTGAGACTTTTGCTGTCAGACAGAAACTTCACTATCCATCTATGGCTGTTTCTAGCTTGAGAAAGATCAGCAGAGAGACTAAATGAAGGTTAGTCTGCTCAGTTATATAATTACTTAAGGGAAATTACATTATAAAGACAATTGAGAAAAAAAGTAGTCAATCAAAAAGCGAGTGAAAAGCCCAAATAATTGTTCATTTTAAAGCCCCTCTCTGGAGATGCACTTACATAATCATAAAATGTATAAATTAAAAAAATAGTGTCAGTAGATCAGAACTGAGTTTTAAGAAGCATTTGCACACTGGAGATACTGGAAGTATTTAACTATGACTTCAGTGCTTCTACTGCAACAACTGGATAAGAAAGACGTGCTTCCTCACACAGCTTGCAATGCCCACAGAATGCAGTTGTGGAGATTACAACATGTACTGATAAACCTTAAAGGAGCCAGGAATGTAATATTAATAACTATTTTTTTTAAGAACTACCGAGGGATTAAAAAAAGGATTGCAGATTAATATGCCATTTGAAAATGAATGTGCTTTTTTTAAAAAGAAAAGTTACATGTAAAATATGCATTATAACATTTATATTTGCATTTATATATATATATATATATATAAAATGTAGTTGCAAGTCTGAGAGAAACTCCCTGTGAAGTTCACACACTTTGCAAATTGATCCTTCTTTGTCTTGTAACAGCACCCTTGCATATTATTTCCTGAGGCCCATGAATTTTTCTCCCACCCTTGTGTTACTTGACCTGAGGCATCTTATCGGTACATCACTAAATTCCAGGCTTGTTTCTAATTTCCACTTGTTCCAATCAGTTAACTGTGAGTAAAGAGAACAGCCTTTATTTAGTGTGCAGTTTGCACTTTCTGCCTCATCGAATCTTCATCTGCATAAAGTCAGAAATT
>Ga0181612_159151_pt1 | contig 10784 bp, 5 predicted proteins | sample HoacroProtozoa21_FD_119630 | JGI IMG/M metagenome (GOLD analysis project Ga0181612, IMG submission 119630) | Hoatzin crop microbial communities from Cojedes, Venezuel. Combined Assembly of Gp0051906, Gp0051904, Gp0051908 | reverse complement strand
TTTTTTTAGTAAAAGGTAGTGTATGTATCATTTATCGCACAAACCCATATTTAGGAGGAGCAGAAAAAGGAGGAAAATTGTTGCATGCAGTGTACAGTTTGTGCTAACCTTTGGGGGAAAACAGTATTGTACATCGTCTACAGTTTGTGTTAACCTTTATTATCACACTAGCTATTTATATAGGGGTTTTTGTGCTGATAATGATGATCCTTGTTACAGGCAGATGCAACGGAAGTCAGAAGCACCTGCAGTCACTTATGCCACATATCGAGGTTCTGCAAGGATTAGGCAGCTACTGAAGAATCAGTCAGAAATGGCTGAAAAAGGAGAAGAAAATACTGAGAACAGAAACGTTTCAATGGTGAAAGAAAATGGAGATATCCAAACAACTGTCTCTCCAAAATCAGGACACTTCATAAAAGAAAATGGAGAAGATGAGGGTAAAGATCACAAAGATGATGTCACAGTAAATTCTTCTGCGGTTAAAATGGGAACAAAAAAGTCTGATAAAGATCGGCATTGCTTGGGTAGCAGTAAACATGAAATAACTACAAAGACCACAACTTCATCTCATGAATCATCTCATGAGATAGACTTAAAACATACACCTGCTTTAGCTGCAACGAAAGTTAAAAGGACATACTCATTAGATTCATTACTATCATCTAGTGGTAGAAACGGTGAGATCCTAACCAGTTCCACTTCCCAGATTGCTAGTTCCCTTAACATGAGTTCTGCAAGTGATTTGATTGGAAAAGAAGTTGGACTGCTGGGAGAAGCAGAAGCTCAGCTTCAGGCAGACAAAAATGTCACTTCTAAATGTGATAAAGAAAATCAGTGTAGTAAAGAAGCTAATACGGACTCCACAAAAGAAATGCAGGATGATTGTTTACATTCACCCAAATTAAAAAATGAGACAGTTGATGAAGAACTGCAAGTGAGTGAGGGAGAATATTGCTGTAATCATCAATTGGATAGTCACTCGGAGCTAACATCAGATGTCCAGATGCTTCATGCCAGTACCACTACATTTCAGCAGCAAGCAGATCAGCATGCAGGTGGTGCAAATAAAGATAGTGATACAAGAAAAAATGATACATGGAAAATTGTGGCAGCTATAGAAAGACAGCAAAATCCACAGAACTTTCTTGCTACTGTTCTGCCTTTTAATGAACAAATACCCCCTTCTCTTAGCATGGAGCCCAAAGGAGAAAAATGCATAGCCACAGGTAATCTAACTACTTCAGTATCATCTATTAAAAATGATGAAGACATAGTCATGGACAGAGGGACTTGTAATGAAGAACTGAGTGAGTTAGGGAAACCGATACACATACAAAATGATTACAAATTAATCCATGTGGAGAATTCTAAAGATAGTGCCACACAGCAGTCTGGTTTACCTTGTCTGGAAACTGGGGGTGTGGAAACAATGGAGGTTTCATCTGAGGTTGCAGTGGAAAACCTTGCCAATGTATTGTCATGCATACATGGGTGTGAAAGTGTGAAATTTAACTTCGATGAGCTGACAGCCCCTCTCTCTCTTACTTACGAGTCTTCTTTTGAAACTGGAGGCTATTGCTCAGCTTCTCTTCATCCTAGCTGCAAGTCCAAAAATAAAACTACAGGAAAAAGAGAAAGCAGTTTAAAAGATGTGAGAGAGGCTGTTTCTCATCCTGATCTTGAGTATGACAAGAGCAAATCCTGTGAGCCTGTAGAAATGAGCCTCTCGGAAAACTCGGTTCCTGCCCACGACCATGGTCCCGTTTGCCTTGAAACTGTTCAAGACATTCCTGCCAAGGGATTAGTTATACTTGCAGAAGATAACACAGCAAAGCCTGCACCTTGCCCTTTAATCACTGTTGACAGGACAGACGATTGTACTCCAGCTGCTTCTAAAATCGACAAGGCTAGTATGACTGAGGTTGCTCTTGTTCCTTCCGAGTGTAAAGATTGCATCTCTGAACTTTCCACTTCTATTTCTAAGTCACAAGAAAAAAACCTGGAGGTTTCTTACTCTGCCTTGAGGTATGGAGGAAGATGTTTGACCAGCAATTCTACTTTCATCTGTGACAAAAACATTGATGTAGACATCACTTCTGAATCTCCACCCATTTCTGAAGATAGGCCTATTAATTTTTCTTCTGAGAAGGAAAACAGTAAGAAGTCTAGGATATCACCCACAGTCCTTGACTCGTCCTCTGACAATCAAGGAAAAATGCCTTCTCCTGCCACTAACTCTGAAAATGGCCAGATTGCTAGATTGTCTGCTGCTTCTGACCAGGACAGTTTTATTCTTCCAGCTGCTGAGCCTACGAGAATAATCCCTGAGGACAGAATGACAGGGTTGCCGTTTTGCTCAGGAGACATGAGAGCTTCATGCCCGGCTGGTTCTCTGGAACCTGAGCTTACGTCAGCTACGCTTGATTGCTCTACTGCTGGAGTAGATGTAGGGGGTATTTGCATCCCCAGCCACTCTTCACCTACTCTGGGATCCAGAGAAGCCTCCAACCTTTCCGTTTCTGCCTTGGAAAGACTGGGCGTTCCTCAGGGGAACAGTAATTCCTCCAGTCACAGAGCTGGCATGGCAGAGGCAAGGCTGTCACCCGTCTGTCCTTGGAAATCTTTGGAAGTGACATCTGAGTCAGCCCGTACTGAGAGCATGTGGAGAAATGCTGTGGGAGAGGTGAGTCTTGGTAACCATGCTGCTGCTGTCTCAGAAGCCCCTTCTGCGACAACGGATCAAACAGCTGCTGCACCTGCAGAGTCAAATGAGTGCTGTTCTGAGGAAGTACAGAAAGATACAGATGTGAAGGGACAAGAAAGTGCTAAATTCCAAGAAGCTGTTTTGTTTAAAAAAGCTGAGGAAATAGCGGACTCAGTTTTACACTTGGCCATAGAAGAAATAATAGCAAAACAAGCCGTCTGTGTCTGCCAGCTTTGTGGGAGCAAGGGTGGTTTAATAAATACGGATATTCTAAATGATCAGAAAGCTGGAACTGTGCAGCTGGAGGCAGAAGAAATCCAGTCAGCTGTGCAGTCATTAAAACATTTTAATGAGAGCAGTGAAGGAGGCTCATCTTCATTTACAGGAAACGCAGCAGTGGATACAAATAATCAAGATAAAAAGATATTATCTTGCATCCCTGATAAAAATGACCTACATAGTGCACTAACACTAAAAGCAAAAGAAATAATTGATGAAGTCATTAACTCAGCCAAACAAAAACTGTTATCCAATCAGTGGCAAGGCAGTGAGAGTAAAAGGCCTTCCGAAAAGATTGAGCCTAAGGCTGAAAGCCCAAATATTTTGAAGCTGGATATGAAGTTAACTGCCAAAACACAGGAACCGACAGAGAAGGCAGAAACTCAGCGTGTAACTGTAAACTGCACAAAAGCAGATTGCTCAGGTCCTCCTTTACTTCCAAATAGTATGGAAAATGGCACGGATTGGTCCCAAAGTGGTGAAAATATACCAAATAATGCATTTACATGTCAAATAAATGGATTACTACCCACTGGTGGTTCAGCAGGGCCAGAATCAGATCTTATGATACCAGCCAAAGAGAGACAGGATAGAAAGGTGTGTGAACATCTGGCTGCAGCAGAGTTGTGTGGCAAAGCTGGAGTATCAACCGCTAGTAGAATATCTGATGGATCTTTACATTTAATACGTAGAGATGCTACTGTGACTGAAGAGATGCTTCTGTCCTTGCAGTTAAAAGATTCATGCAATAATACGAGTGTGCCACAGTGCACATTGCTGCCAACTGTAAAAGTTAATTTGTCGTCTTTTACGCCTGAAGAAGAGTGTATCAGCGTGCAGAGTGAATCCAAAGACAAAAGCAGTCCTCAGGGTTCTGTAGAAAGCAGTGCAGAGGACAGTCCGTATGAACCCTGCGGAAGAGAGGCTGCAGAAGAAGTACCTGCACAAGTAAAAGCAGCCTTAGAAGATTCAAAGGCAGTGGAGAGTGAAGAGGAACTAGCAGAAGGAGCAAGCGAGATAGCAGAGTTTAATACTGAATTAAATATACAGTTCGCTGTACCTGAATTGTCTGTTATTGGAGAGAGCAGTGAAGGGAAAAACTGCTTCAGCTCAGTCTTTGCCCAAAATAATGAGAATCTGCAGCAAGTACAAATGAAGGCTCAAGACATGAAGAGAAGTGATCAGCTTGAACAAAATATTCTGGACTGTGATGATGACATGAAGGAATCAACTAATCTTTTGGCCTTTTCTCCACTGATTGAACAGTGGGAAAACAGTTCTTTTACTATCATTTACGAAGGTGCCCTTAAAACTGAGAGCAAATATGTCTCAACTGATGATACGCAAACTGATCCGCTTTCTTCTTCTGTTCTGCCTTTGGGTAGTGTAGATCATCTAATGTGTGAAAGAGCAAAGAATAAACATGAGCCACCCTGTCTTTATGGGAAGGATAACCAACTGAATGAAGCAACAGATAGCTGTAGTTCAGAGTCATTTCTGAATGTGGAGGCCAAGCGCTATAGAGTATATCCTTTCTCTTTGTCTCCAATATATGAAGATGACAGCTCCCAAGAAGATTTACTTTCCACAGACGTGTCGCCAGAAGGCCATCCTAGTGGAATATCTAAAGAGAGCACTGATCACGCTTCTGTGTTGTCCCTTCTCCAGTCAGTTTCTGAGCGCTTACAGTTTACTACTCAGTTTAGTAAAGAGGATGAGGAGGAAGGAATGGAGGAGGAGGAAGAATCATCATATCAAGAAAATACACTTGATGTTGAGAGGGAAGACAACTGTCTTTCCAGTCAGTGGAGAGGCAATTTGAAAACAACTCTTCAATCAAATGACCAGAATAGATCTTTGTTTCCTGAACAATCACCTCTTCTTTCAAAAGAACAGCTTGACTCTAAGGAGCAACCAGAACTGTTTCCAGATGTGGCTTCTCCCAGTCAAACACCTTGTAAGCCAGTTTCACAGACAGCTGATGCTGCTTTAAAGTGTCCTCCTACAAGTGCATACTACCAGTATTGGAAATCGGCCAGCAATTGCTCCTCTGAGAAAGGGCCCAGGTTTGGAAGCATTCTCCAGGATATGTTGCAGCCGAAGATTCATTGGTTTCAAGACAACACCATGCCAAAACTGGGAGAATTGTCAGCGGTAAGATGTCATGTCATGTAATCTTAATAATCAAAGTGATTAGCCTAGATGCAAAATTGCTGTCTCCCTGTTCTCCTGCCTCACTTTTTAAGGTGAATTCTTTTATCATAAATGAAAGTAATTAGGCTGTTTAAGATCATAATTTAAAACAAAGAAACTCTTCTGATTAAAATAATGTTTTAAAACATAGTATTCTTGATTCAGTACTCAGATGAAAGTGAAAATTGTAAAATAGAAGATGGGAATAGGAAATGTGCATAATAGCAAGTCTGTGTAATAGCAAAACACAGACTTACTCATGTTAAGGACATTTCAACCTGAAGATGATGGAATTGCCTTTTGTGTGAAAATTGTTCTTTCTTTTCTTCTGAGATTAGTAGAGCTATATTGTCTAAAAATTATAAATATCTGCTTACTGGGCTATTTGGTTGTTTCATCACAGAGTCTTCTACAAATTGTAGTTCAGTTAGCAAGTAAATGATATAACTGCTTCTGTAGATTAGCACTTCTTTTTTAGTTTATTTAAAGCAGTGGCAGATGAGGGTATGGAAACAGTTCTTGCAGTATTTAGAAAGTGAAAATGCCACATAGACTGAATGCATAACTGAAGAAGAAAGTCTTTCCATGCTTTTAGGAATATTTCAGTCTTTGTTAGAGTTCTGTTTTGGTTTTGCCACTGTTAAGACATGCAGTTTATTGTTTACTGGGAAAGGGTATAACTTCCATACTAGTTCTGCCTGTCTAGTCTTGCTGCTTTCTGCTGATTGTTTGATTCTGTTAAACTATTTACACCAAGTCTGAACGACAGTGAAACAAACCTTGGTTGTTTCTGCTAGTGGCAGTTGCATACATTTATAGGAATAGTGGACCCAGAATAATCTGTCTGTGCTTTGTGCTGCTGTTTTAGATATTAACCGTTGTTTTCCATGTCCTTGTAATTTCAGAACCTCATTAACAGGGCAAGTCTCAAATGCAATCCAAGACCAGGAAAGGTGAGCAGAATTTGTCACATAGATCCATATGATACATGGAATAGTTTGTTATACCAAAATTTTTGAAAGTAAAGCATCTGAAGTTGTTAGTCTACTTTTCTGTATTTTAACGGTGCATATGCTTGGACTTGCTAATAATGAGATTATATCATTAAAAATCCTGCCACTAGTAATTTTGCTGTATTTCTATCAGCGACTGCTGGTTTAGTTCAGTTTCATAAAAGAAGAAAATGTGTAGTGTATCAATTGAGTGGGCGCAGGGTGAAATAAGTTTTATTCTAAGCAAGAAGTAACTGTCTACACTGTATGTTGAAATGGGCCCTCATTCATATGCGTTGTATGTTGTTTCAGATTGTTATTTATGATATTTATGGCGACAAAAGGAAACAAGAAGTTCATTCTGATGTGCTAGATACCACGTCCTGGGTCTTTCCCGTTGGAGCATTACTTAGGATAATTAGAGGATGGTAAGAAATCCAGGTCATATTTAAATAGAGCCTTTCCAAAAGACTGTATATGTGTTTCTCTTGTATTTTCATTTGTTTTATTTATGACACATGTCTGATCTGCAAGAGTGTCTCTTTCTTTCTTTATAGTTAGACTGATACCAATGAAAAAAGCATGAAAAAAGGCTTCAAATGCTGCAATAAAAAAACCCCAAATATTGTTTCTCCTGGGAACTAGCTTCAAACAGAAAGTTTCTAATAGAACCACAAGTAAGTTTAGACTGCTTGCCAGACCGTGCTGAGGCAGTACAGCCACAATCATCATTAGAAGCATGCATATGCCAAAGAAAATGTCATCTTTTACAGATCAGTTTCATTATACAGTAGCTATTGTGAAAGGAGCATAACATGAGCAATCTCAGGTGCTGTTTGTAACATAGCATTTAGAGGTACGTGGATGCAGAAGGATGTACGAGTACCTTTAAGGTAGATTGTGGAAGTGTTTCTTGGTTTGCTTTGGGAAACTGGGGCTGGGACCATGTCAGTTGTTGCTTTGGAATTTAATTGGTGGTGCTTACAGTGAATGCTTCTGACTGTCCGCCATAGTAACAACGCATGTCACATTTATGCAGTTTTGAGGCAGCCTTGTTTGGTTTTGCATATATTTTTTTCACATCCTGAGAAATACTGAATGCCGTTATTAGTGTGTATGTGTTTTATGCCTTGCATAGTGTCTGCCTGAACGTGACATGTTTTGATGCGTCAATTAATAAATTTGTTCTGATAAAATAGGCTTTTTATTTACATTGTGTTTTAGTGGTATTTTTATACAGTTAATATTTGAAGTTATGTTAGACTAAGTCCTGGAGAACTGTGTGTTTTAAAGCACAGAAGTACTAGCCCCGTATTTATCTAAAGTGAATGTGACTACTGAGGGACAGCATAAGAAAGGTCTGATAGGTGGCCTGATAAGAAGAGCTCCTTACTGAGCTTTCCAGAAAATGTGCTGTATAAGGACAGCAGGACAGCCTTACCTAACAGCAACAACTCAGTTCATAATATCATTATTACAGTTGGATTTTTTATGAGAAACCAAAGTTCCAGGGTCGGAAATATGTACTAGAAGAAGGAGAGACTGTGCTGGATCACCTTTGGGATCTTCCGGGAGTGAAACATCGTCGAAGAAACCTGACAGTTGGTTCAATCAAACATGTAACAAAGGTATAGACTTTGTTAATAATATACTCGTATAGATAATTAATGTCTGTTGGCAGTAGTGGAGTATTATTAGCAATGGACAATGTGTGTATACTGTGTTTCTGATTTGATTCAGATTTGCTATGAATCACATTTTTCATGCTGAAGATAAATGCCAGGGCTTTTGCTGCACGAAATTTCCCTTTCTTCCCAAAGGTAATGAGCAGATAGATTATTTTTCATTGCTACCACCTTTATCTGACACAGTGACTTCCTGCCTTTTGGATGTTTACCTGTCCAGTTAATTGAAATTAAATGGATCAATTCATATTTTTCAAAGTGGTGTTTACCTTAAGCTATCCGCTGTGTCTGTATGGCTTCTGTTTCGGAAGTTAGTAGTTCATTTCTAATCCCATTTGTACTGCGTAGCCTCCAAAAGTTACTGTTGCTCCCTCTACAGCTTTGTGCCATCTCTAGGGGTTCCACGTGGACAAGTGGTCCATCTACAGCATCTGGCTCTGCATACAGCCAGAAGTTTAAAAGCCTTTTGTTGTAAAGATAGAAATCAAATGCCCAAACCGAAATATAATGCATCCATTGTTATTCAGTGAATGAGGAATGTATGTACCAGATCTTGTGATTTAGGAAGACTTAGTGTGCTTGCTGTTTAGCATAACATTCCAGTTATTCACAGGGCAGTGGCCCTTTATTGCAAGTGAATTATCAGTTCTATCGCAATGTGAATGTTTTTCAGAAAAAGTGGTGTTTCTCTGTTCTTTGCTGGTATAGAGGTCGTTTTAAAATTGATAACCTTTTTGTTGTCAGTACAGGGACATAGTATCATAACAGCTAGGAATACTTTTTCATTCTCTTAAAGCCTTAGCAATAAATAAATAAATTCAAAAGTGGCTGACTGAGGGCATGAATAATGAAGTTAACATTTATTTGAGCTAGACAAATTAAAAGCATTTGACCAATACGCAGAATGAATATTGATCAATAATGTGGAAGGCAACTAAATAGTTAAAGAAATGCCACAGTAACATGTGGAACTATGGTCTGAAGCCAAGGGAAGCTGCGTGTGTCTTGGCTATCAAAGAAAAGCCTTGGATAAGAAAGACACTGTGGTTAGCTTCATCATGCTTGATAAAAATCTTTGCAATACAGCTAAGTAGGTTCAAGAGTTGTTATTCCAGTATGTGGTTCATTTGTATGGAACACAGATGGAAAGCTTTGTTACAGTACACTAGTTCGGTAATCCATACTGTTTCTCATGTAACTTCAACCTCTGTGGGAGGACTTTGCTGTTAGTCCACAGGGCTGTGTGGCACTAGTGTGGGTGTGGAACTTCCTAAGCTGGGTTTCGTCCTCTAAACCTTGATTCGTGACAGCATTGCTGGTTTTTAGGTTGTACTTCAGCTGCTGTGGAACTGCTTTCTAAAAGTAGTTTGGCAAAGTGGTACCTTTTTTTATTTTTTTTTGTGAAAAATATAGGCATTGTTTTTAATTGACAGATAGCTGTTTCTTTTTCATGCAGCGCATGTGTATGTGATATGCAGGGTGACATGTTTTAGTGTCATTCTTTTTTTCGTAGGTTGGGTAGCTCAGTGGTTTTTCTCCTGCCTAGTTTGGTCATACTGGCTGTGCGTCCAGGCTGTCTGGCTTGTCTTCTGATTCTTCAAGTGGCTTTTTATGGTGCTTGTTTAATGGCTGCTCAGATGCCTTGAGTTACAGATTTGAAAGATGGCTAAATATTTGAGAAGAAAATGGCTTGCCAAGAAGACAAAAACAGATGTTTACTAAAGAAACTGTAGGAGGTACATTTAAAGTTGTTTTTTGGGAGGTGTTTTTTGGGTGTGGTGTTTTGTTTTTTTTTACTGGCAGATGTTAGTTTGCTGAGAAACAGTTTGCCAGTAGCTTCATCCTCTGATTTGGCTTCAAGCCTCCACAAAAAGCAAAGGTTCTGTTAGTTTTGTGGTTAGCCTGTGGCTTGACTTACTGTGCATGCACATTAGATGTATCCATGTGTGTTTAATTTGAAGGAACTTAGGAGGCAGAAGAAAGATCCCAAAGGAACAGATTGTGCAATTACTGAAGTGGAGACCTATTTGAAGTAACAGGGAGTCTGAATTCCACTACGGCCAGTCAGCAAGAGCCTAGGCTAGCAAAATCTGCCTACACGTGCAGGTTTAATGCAGCTTCTGTAGCACAGTCTGTTTAGCCAAGTCAGTTCTCTGGTCTACTGCAAATGCATATATTGATCTTATGGAATTGGAGGGCTTTTTCTTTCTGTTGCTGGAAGCCCAAAGAGGGTGCTAAATGTTACTTTCCCAAAAACAAGAGCTGAGAAGAATTGCTGATGTTTCCATTCTGGAGTAAGCTTGCAAACCACTATTTTGCAAGGTGACAAGAAAACTGAAACAGCACTTTGTAATCTCTGTCTGCAAGATGGTTAGGGAGGGAATGACTGAATTCCTTGTGGGCTCTCCTTAGGTAAAGCTCTTTGTAATGGGAATGTTCACAGTGTTACGTGAAGGGTGTGTTTCTTTTGTTTGTGTGGCTTGCTAGGTGAAAACAAGTTATCAATTCAAGCAAGGAGTGCTTTGTCGGATGCCATAGGAAGATGCTATAGGAAGACACCCAGCAGCATCAGATTGTCTCATTTGCTAGTTGGTATTTACAGGACATTAATCGTTAATTTCCTTAGTATTATTTTAGTACTAGCCCTGTTGAGTTCTGTAGTTTGGTTTAGTGGTAATGGATGGTAGCAAGAGTGGTACAGAGCAGGAGACCTGGGAGAAAGAATTATGAATGGGTAAAAAAGGCTGGAGGACCAACAGAGAATAAGATTTAAAATAAAAAATGCTGCAGAAGCTGGCATGTCCTAAGAATGAACTGTGTATCAAAAGTAAGATGTGTGTCTAGACTGTATTAAAAAGCAATCGTGTGAATACCAGAACTAATTAGGCCTGGTTTTCAATAGACTATTCTGTCATCATTGTTTTGGTA
>Ga0181612_120808_pt1 | contig 10784 bp, 4 predicted proteins | sample HoacroProtozoa21_FD_119630 | JGI IMG/M metagenome (GOLD analysis project Ga0181612, IMG submission 119630) | Hoatzin crop microbial communities from Cojedes, Venezuel. Combined Assembly of Gp0051906, Gp0051904, Gp0051908 | reverse complement strand
AGAAACACTGTCACATATTTCACACAAAGTGCATAGATAGTACTAGATTCATTTTGTGAGCCTATGATCTCCAGAAATCTGTACTGAATCTTTTCAGTTTCCTGGTGGCAATTTCCCATAGTAATAGGGACCACAGATTTGCAGAAGCATTGTCATGATAACAAGCTCTATCTCAATGAACAGTAGTTTTGCTCAGGTAAAGAAAAAGTTCTGAAAAATATGGCAGACATATTCTCAAAATATTTTCCAAATTAAAAAAAATGCACTGGAAAGAAAATACTTTCCAGTTCAAATGTCACAGACAGTGGAAGACAAAATTTTTAAGGGGATTATTAAAAGCATTTTTAGAAGTAGTTTTGTGTTAAATGCATTTTAATAAACGTAAAATGTATTCTCTCTTTACTAAAGCTGAATATCGAAGTTCAACATTTTTGTGGAAGAGGTACAAAGTCCATCCTGAGAGGACAATTAAAGTTGCTCAGTTTCATATGATCCTGAGATATTCCATCAGACAGCCATTAATGATCTCACCAGGGACCGCATGTGATTCACTTTGTCCATCTTTTTCAGAAGACTAGATATTGAACGCTCTCATCTATTTCTCCCCGAAGCTTCTGTGCTGACTACATATATGTGAGAGAGGAATCAGAAGGGAAGATTCTGGGAGAAACTACTCCTGTTTCTGGCTCATTGTGACATAAATAGTGTCCAGAGGCTGGTGCTCTGCCAGTGCTAGAAGAAAAGGAAGTTTCCTCCATCTCCTCCACTGTGGAAATGCTGCTTTTATCTCAATAATTCACAGATGGTCCATTAATATTGAGGGATTATTACCTTACAGGAGTTCCCTGTCTTCAAAGAGCAAGTCTACGCAGGTGCTTGGTTTGGCAAGGTGCTTAGTCATGCTCGTGGATTAAATGCATGGGTGGCATAATTATTCAATACTATCAGTCAGTGGCAGCAGTAAACAGCAGCTCTCACAGTAGCTGACCAAGGGCTGAGGTGAGGCTCTGATAATTTCTAGATTACGATGTCAAACCATGACCACCTGCCCTGCTGCCAGCACGAAAACGTTGGAAAAACAAAACAATCCAGCAAACTGATAGCTTGATGGAAAGTGGCTTGCTCTAAGTGCCTACTTCTTCACCCTGTATTGTGTCTGATTAATGTGTCATGTGTGGTCTTAATCGAAAGCCAGCAACCATTACCATTTGTTTAGCAGAACTGTTTCCCAACGCTCTTTTTTTTTTTGTGATTTGTGGTGTGTGATATGTAAAAGGAAGATTTTACTCTTTATATGACGCCATCTGAAACTAGAGGAACTGGCTAAATTTGAAAATGCAAAGGACATCCTACCAAGAAGGTGATTCTGAGGAGGTAAGTACTCTAGAAAATGTTATGAATACAAGAAGAAACAAAACACTGTCTCTTCACCTCATTTTCAGGGAAAGCAAGATGAAAATGACACAATCTGAAGTCTGCATTCAGAAAATAGGGGCTGCTATTTGGATCAAATTCACACCTCTAACGATAAGACAAGCACTGAGGATCTTAGCTAAGCTATTCTGAGTATTAGAAAGGTACTTAGTTAGACAGTGATGATAGACACATTCTTGAGCCCCTGTTTACAATCTTCTAACTGAAGCCTAACCAAAGGTCTAGCTGAAATAGGACTTCAGCTTGTTTAGCTCTTTCCAGAGTTATGAATTATTTCACATGAAACACAAAAAGCTGACTCTATCCTTTTGTAACAGGGAGTCCAGGTAAAGTCATATAAGCACCAGCAAACATCATCCAAAGACACAGGAACCTCTCACCTGCTGGATGTGTGGCAGAGTGGAGCACACTGACCTTCCAAGGGGGCTGACAAGTGGCTGAGGATTTTCTTGAGAGAAAATACTTGCTGGGTGAAAGAGGAAAACATATAACTTTAGGTTATAGGATTTATTATACTTTATTTCCATTTAAATATTCTTACAAATATTTCCTGTATTTTCTTCTTCATGCTACACTCCTAATACATTTATTTGTAAAGCCAAATAAGAAAATAGGTAACATGTAAAGTAATTCAATTAGCAATAAATTACTGCTGCTATTTTAAGAATTGTCAGTAATTAAGTAACTGTCAGTATTGAAGAACTGTCAGTACATTCCAAAGGTAGTTTCAGAGCAGAAATCCTGTAGCCATATTATATCACCCATGCAGACAGAGCCTATTGTTTCCCATGAAACGATGTTTCCTAGTTCCTCTATCGTCAGGTTACCAAGGCTTTTTAATTGTCTCTGTTATTTGATACAAAGCAGCATGATGCTTGAATGGGTAGGAGGGAAACAGATTAAAAAACGAAGGCCAGTAAGGTCTTTAAGCTGTTATTCATCATTGATTTATCTTTAACAAGAGTATGCAACTAAATTACGCACACATATAAGGTTTACATTAATGCATATCTTATATTTTTTTTTCTTATTGTAAGCACTGCAAACATTGTAAATCATGAATAATTTTAAGACAAAGAGTATTCCCACTGACTTCACTTGGGCTACTCTGATGCAAACCGCCAGGAGTAGACGACAGACTTGCAGAGCTGGGAGCTGAGCATGTAATTGAGTCAGAGTCTCTTTAGGCCTGATTAAGCACTGTTCAGTAAGATGTTGGCAGGAAGTGCTGATGCATCAAAGACGAAATTTCTTCTGTTAATGTACAAGATTTCTCAATCTGACACGAAGGAAGACTTTCACTTGGAGGGAAGAGTATCTACCAGAGTAACTACCAGAGCACTTACCTGGGCCATGAGTGATTGGATGCTTACATCTCTTTCCCGCCTGATTTAAACCGAGGCATTAGCTGGATCAATTCTCAGCTGAACTTGCTAGAGATTTTATATACTCACAAACTTACCTACACTTATTCCTGCGCACAACCTTTATGCACAAATACCACAACGGATTCTGGGCTACGAGTGATTTCTATTGGCTGCCTTTATCAGTGTTTCCAGGATAAGGTATAGGTTGAAATCAGTTTCTTTACCCAGAAAAGCCAATAGAATAGTGCAAGTCATAGCTTAATCATTTGATAAGTGTTACCTGTCTTCTTGCTGCAGTAAATCCCATTTTGACCACGGTGGCCCTACTGTCCTTTCTTGTTCGAAGTGTATTCCCACATGCTATAATTTCCTGTGATTCACATTTACTGTCTGTGAAAATAATAAATAAAGTCCCACTCTGAACACTTTTCAATTAGCACAGTTGCCTCTGTCCTCCCTCCTAAGGAACCTTTATGGCAGAATGCGTCTCGATATCACATTTTCTTCAACAATAAAGCCAATTGAAGTCATTCCTGAAAGCTCACTACATTTTCTGGAGTTTGACAACTCTCTTTCCTGAGCTTACCGTGTTTTTGAGGTCATGTCATAGAACAGACCTGTGAAATAATTCCCTTAAAATAAATGCGCACCAAAGAAAGGATCTCCCACTCTGAAACTATGAGGCTATCATACTCCTCTGACTTCAGTGATTTTGTATTTAAACCAAAGAGCTGGTTGTGGGAAGAACGCACATAAAGTCACGTAAGAATCCCATCATTCTGTTTCAAAGATTATTTCACTGTTTTATTTCTGCTTAGTGCATTACACGTTGATAAGTATAAACTTTTAAAGTTATGTATGTACTTGAAGACTACAGTTTTATATGCATGTATAGGTTTTATTTATGTATCACTGCACGAAGTATGTATTAAAATTTGGCCTTGACCAATGCCTGAAGCTTGATTAATTTTATTTTTTCTTTTGTTAATAGAATAGCTACCTACTCTCACAGGTGTCAGAGGGGAGTCAAAGCAATCCTGTCACAGAGAAACTAAACACTGCATCACTGCTCTCTTATGTAGTATATTAAATGGAAAGCTTTGTGTTATCTGTAACTGTTCCTACTGCGTTATTAAGGATAAAATTGAAGCACTTTGCCATCTTATTACTGGTGGTTAAGTCAAAATGTCGTGTACTAATTTTTAGATTTTCGCTATACTGTTTTGGAATTGGTTTATTTTTAAAATCAGGCAAGTGTGGAAATTCAACAGTAGTCGGTCCTCTTCACATGAAAGAAACATATGTGTTTGCTTACCTTGAGCAATACTTTGATTCCTTTTTACCTAATATGTGTTGGTAACAAATCACGGTATCAATTTTCTAGCATATCCAATACGAAAAAGAAAAATTCAGGTAGTGAAATTTGGGTATCCAACTTCATAAAGGTAGAAGACTTCAGCAAGTTTCAAATTTTCAACCACAACATTATAAATCAGAGCTATAAAGGCTGTTATCCTTTCAGAGGAAATGCATAAACACGCCTTGTTTAGAGTCAGCATGCAATTTTCTCATTGTATTAGTCCACTGTTAATCTTTTCTGAGAGCAATAGTCACAATTAAACTTGCTTTGAATACTTAGTAGAATACGCTGTAAAAGGTAAATTGTTTAGTATTGTTTGGACAAAAAGCTAATTCCATTCTCTCATAACTAATTTACAACAAAATAAGTTACAGTATTTAGTAATATTTGGTGATAAATGCCTTACTTAGCATAATGGGGAAAATGGTACATTTAATCAGGTTTCCATTCTCAGGAAGTAAATAAATACAACATGTTTTAGGTTCCACTGAAAAATTCTTAAATATTGTCGGTTCATTTTTACACTCATAATTTTTTTTTACTGTGAAAGAGAGATTAAAGAACTATTTTGCTTCACTCAAAGCTAGTTAGACAAGACCAGAAATGTGACTTTCAAGAAAAATATGAATAAACAAAAGAGTCAAGAGAAGTGCAGTAGTAGAAAGCAAAGTCCAGAAAAGCAGGAAAGAATGAAAGAGTTTGGATTATTTATTATAGCAGTAAAAATCTGACTGGCTTCAAACATATGAATACTGAAAAAAAAACTTCAAATATATCAAAGGCTGTTCCAAAGAAGAATAGAGCAGTTCTCCATATTCATCTTGCACAGAAGAAGAGGTGATAGTCTGAAATTACAACACAGCAGACTAGTATTAAACATTGAAGAAAAAATAGGGACAGCTGGGAGCTGAAGTAGATCGACTAAGGTGGTCATTACACTTCCTAGATGTGTCTTCAGGACGCAATAATCATCTGTCAAGAATGGTGTTGAAGTCATTGAGCCTGATGTTAGAAAAGGACTGACAGGCTATATGATATAACAAGGTCTTTCCAAATTCTAGCCTTTTAATTGCTTCAGGGTATCTACACAGCATAATCTTGTCAGCTTGGATTTATCAGCAATAGTAAAGACATGGTGATAGGGACTTCACCAAAGCTTTACTTACCAAAGCTTGTAACTTGACAGCACATGCTCTATGACCTATCTAGTCTCTTTCCAGCTGCCAGCACAGGTTGCTGTTGTGTCTTCTATTTTTAGTCTTGGTTTCTGGTTTAAGCCTGTACAGCTTGCAATTGCTCTTCACCTCTGAGAAGGCCAACCTGAAGTCCTCTATTCTTATCAAAAGTTGTTTTTTTTTTTTTTTTATCTTACACTTACACAACTCCAGAGCTACAACTTGCAACTTCTGAGTATGCATATACCGGCTACTACTTGCACCCTTAGAGAAACATCCTGTACACCTGTCTTTGATCGTTCTCAAGAAATCACCTCCCACAGACAAGAATTGTCATAAAGTCAGTATTCCTGGTCCATTCACCTTACCGATCTCCTCACAGTTTCTAAATAAAAAAAACCCCAACAACCAACAACAGAATTATACAAAAAAAAATGTTTTGATCCCCAGAGTTTCAGCTACACTTGCTTATGAAACTTTCTCTCTTCTTGTTGACATTAGGAATAGCCTTTCAGCTCATTCTGCCCTCTTCCATGGCTTCTGAGTACCCCACTTAAGCTGGGATGATGGCACCCAACTGATGAGTAGCTTAAAGGCTGCTTAATATGCGGTAGGCATACATTTAATGAATTTTTCAGCCTAAAGTAGGTCAAAACAATCTCCTGATAAAAGGCCTTCATCTGTCTGCTCTAGTATTAGCTTTCCAGGCTTTCTGTTGAAGCTGTGGGGTGGCAGAGCAAGGAATACATGTTTCCTGATGTCAGGGGAGAGCTAAGCAGAGAATTAATGTCTTTGCTTCTGCTCAGATCAACCCAAACAAAATTTCTCTTCAAGTCCCTGAAAGAAAGTACAAGACAAAGACAAAATTGAAACAGAAATATATAGTGCCTTTTTTTTTCCTCAGGCTAATCTACATATTTTTCAGTCAATAAAGTACAAAAATAATACCAAAAGCCAGGACTAAATCCATGGACTTACTTCTCCCAACTGGCTGTTCTAACGATTAAAGTCCTTCCTTTGCTATTCAGGAATCACAAATTGTTTCTGTACAGAAGCAGAAATTCAGCAGTCAGGTGGTGGGAAAGGAAAACAAGAGGAAAGGAGAAAGAGTGTTCGTAGGTCAAACTGGACTAAACCTCGTCAAAAGGTAATTGTCCTGTAGGTACAGACTAAGGCCAGTGGGTCAGTGCCTTCAGTTTCCTGGGTAAAAGCTGTATCTAGAAGATGGGATATACTAGAGGCAGGACACATACTACCATCTCCATCATTTCTTAAAATTAAAAATTAAGTTAAACCCAATTCTTCCAGTTGCAGCATCTCTCTGAAAGACAAAGATCCTGGATGGCAAACCTAATTAAGGAGAAAGGCTAACTGTAGTGCCTAAGCCTAAAGGATAGGCAGAATTTACAATGTCTTTTTGTTATTTCTTTTTTTCCCTGAGGAAAGCCTTGAAGAAAGACATTCACCGAAAAGATAATTTTCCAAATTCAAGAGAGTCACAAGGATCATTTTTCTTTTCCATGGCAGCATTCTTTTATATCTTATAAATATTGCAGTATTTCCATGAATGAAAGTCTTAAATAATACAAAAGCAATGAAATTACTTTGTCCGCTTGTCAAAAAAGAAAATACAGGGAATGAAAGGGAACCACAACGGGAGAAAGAGAGTTCCAGTCTTTAAATAGCAGGAAAATCTGCATTTCTTGCTTTTAGGTTTGGAACAAGTTTCTAAAAGCACCAAATGAAGGAAGAGATTATGCAATACGAGGAGAAGCTTCTAGGAAGTTCACTTTTGTGGGGCTGGAGCCAGACAGAGACAGGAGCAGTTAAGGCTAACTTGCTCATGTAGTTATCTATCATTTAGTTCATGAACTACTAAGGAATGTGGGTGTTATTTATTTCTCTGGATCAAATGAGTCTAAATATGATCAAAATCTGCCCTTAGCAGTACAAGACTGGAAAACATTACAGAAGTAAATTTTCTGTGAGAAACCCTACAATTTCCTGCAGCAATGGCAGAGAGCTCTCACACGCAAGATGACAGCAGCTGCCAGCGTTTTAACCACTACATCACAAACAGACTAGTTTTGCTCTGAGCAGAACAATACGTGACACGGCTACAATTAGCCAATGGCCTTTTCACACACTGGACTTGAACCCATGGAGGCAACAGCAGGAGTTTTCATGGAAATTATTCAGTACAAACAAAGCTTTCTGTTGCCATAGTAGATGCAGAGCTTCTATCTTCTTAGCTGCAGACAAAGGCTAGGAAAACAAATCATGGGCTATTATAATATTTATACTCTGAGGCAAACAGAAAAAATAACCTAATGTGTTTATACACATACAGCTAGCCTGGCTTATCTTGGCATTTGACAGGGTTTTTTCTTTTCCGTGTATCACTTTTGGTTTTTTCCACTGAGTTCCACTGCCTATGACAAGAGTTTATTAAACATACAGGAGCAAGTTCTCTTTTATATTAATAGACAGTTTCATTTTGCAATAAACTGATGAGTTCTTGCAATTTAGCCAAAAGTTTTGGGTTTTTAAAAAAGATGCAACAGACGTGGAAAGTTCACATTCTAAGCAAAATTGATGTTTCTTGTTTATGCTGCTATATCCAGACATTGAGTAATATTGACTGATGTAGTAAGTTCCTTATAGGGAAGCAGGACATTCATTATGAAGAATTTTACTGAGACCCTTGAGATACTACTGCCTCTAACAGAAGTACTTTAACAGGTCTAGGACTGTGTCCAGGCTACAAAGGGTTAATGCGTGTTCTAAAATCACTAGTTTAGCTGATGGCTTTGCTATATTGTGATGGTTTTCTGTGCCTCATCACACATACCTCAGATCTACCCACAGGAAAGAAGCTGACCACGGGAAGGAACAGGGAAGTTTGCCATCCTTTCCTGACGCCAATATTTAAGTTTGGTGCAGCAAATGTGATAATTTTACCATTACTTCAGACGTGATGATTGGTGTCTCCAAACCGTTCATTTAAGTTGTCCTCCCACTCTCACTGCTCCTTGCTCTGCCTGCATGAATCAGAAACAAAAGTACAGAATATATGAGAGATGATATGCACAGTATCTTCCTGGAACAAAAACATTACTCATCCCCTCTGGAGAGCTTGGGAACTCAAATGGAGAAGACAGTAGTTTTCATCTCTGTTTAGGACTCATTTAAACCTTTACCCTTGGTCTGGGAGGGAAGTGATGAGGTAGGTTTTACAAAGACCACCACCAGTATATATAAGAAGGGAAACCAACTTTTACTCCTCCTCTGGAGCTGCACTGCTGTGTAGTGTGCAGCGCTCTGCCCTATCACAGCATATTTTATAAAGACAACATTATTATCTATGTCAGCACAAGGTACACAGAGCACTTTGTCTCACGGCTTGATGAAGTGGTGCTTGTTGCCCCAAAGAAATACCACTGCTGAAGGCAGTAAAGAACAACAGGCATGAGACTGAAGCCAAGTGGTTTCTTTATTTTTAGCACATAAACTAAAGAGCTGTTCTGATGACTTTGCAGCCATTTACAGAAGTGGGTCAAATTCATCAAGTAGCTTTAGCTCAAAAACTTTTTCAAACAGATCCAAAGACTGTCTTGGTAGCCAAGTAGTTACGCCGCTGCTTCAATATTTACAGACTGAGTGTCTGTGCTTGAGGAGCTGGAAACCACATCTCACCTGTCTGAGGAGAGTGGTTTAAAGGAGGAGAATTCTGGGTCTGGGTGCTCTCAGACTCTTCTCAGACCAAGACCTGTTCTGTACTAGATAGTGTCATCTTCACCAACACCGCAGTACTCCTTTTCTGGCCTGGTGAGGAGTATAGGTAGGACACAACATCTCAATTTCGGATACAGAGAGCTTTTGCATGGTTACACCCAGTTGAAAAATGCAAAGAGAATAAATGAACTGAAAAACTTCAACCTGACTTCAGATGAAGGGCTATGCAGGGTCGAGTGCCCCTCAGAGAGTAAAAGCCACCAAGCCCCTGAGTCATGGCAGAGAAGCATGCAGTGCCTGTCCCTTAGCCCACTGGTCCCAGCCTGAGCACCCTGGCTGTGGGATGTAAGGGGAGGCAGCACCCACTCCAGCCCTCCCCAGACAGTACTTTGAACACAACAGCTTTTTTCCTTTCTATTCTCTCCCTCTGGACAGAAATCCTGAAGAAGGTCAGAGATGTAGTTTGAGCCAAATCTCTCCTTTTCCCCTACTCCTGCCTTCATCTAGTTTGGCTGCCAAACTGGGAACAGCACAAGTATTTACTCAGATTTCATTTTACGCCCTGCCATCCACTTCTGTCTGAGCAATGTTCACACAGCAGTATCCAATACCATCAGCACCAAGCTTTGTCATTTAGCCACGAAGGTAGAAATTCTTTCTCTTTGCCCAGCCAAGAATGAGTCCTAAAGTGATCCTAAAGCAGCAGCAGGAACCCTTTTCTTATTTTTGCTTCACTGAAGGCATCCTCCAAGGCTTTACAAAAATCTTGCTTTGTACATGAAGTTGACATATTTGTCAACCCATAAATTTAATATTTATGTCACTAGAAGAAAGCAGAGTCTGACAGAAGAAGGATGAAGAAGAAAACTATTTTAGTCAAAGTATCTACAGCTTTGCTGCTTATTTGTTTTGTTTCACTAAGGCCTCACAAAATTGAGGAGAAGAACTATATAACTAATCAAGACCCGATACTTCCAACAAAATCCATTTCAGATTTTTCAGGAGTTTAAAGAGTAAAAGAAAAGAATATTATGGAAGTTAAGACAAAAAAATGGACAAGGTTTTGAGATGTTTGCATGCTTAAGGACAGGAAAATTTGCAGAATACCTGTAAGATCCGTTAGCAAAGTAATAGAAAAAAACACAGTAGAAAGCTCTGAAAATTTGCTAGCATACACGGTAAACAAACTGTATTCTGCACTGACTTGCAACTCCAATCCCACTTTGTTAAAGTAAAAGTTTACATAAAATCAGTTTTCCCTGAGAACTTAAAGGTTATTTCAATAAGTTCAAATACATTTTAAAATGTTAGGTTGTATAAAAATATATAGCATCTCATATCTCTTTTTCAGCATCATAATTTTTACAGGCATTTTAGAAGTTTTCCAAAAAAATCATTAAGATTTGACTCTTCTATGTTCTGTAGGATTGAAGTATAGCATAGAGACACCAATGAGGCTGACAAACCATGGTGGGTCAGCTAACATGGAGAGGAAAAGGCTTATCTATCCTAGAAACTTTTTACAGATTTCAAATCTTTCTCCTATCCCAAAGTGGAATAAAATGGTGAAATCCACCAAAAGTTTAGAACTGAACGCTTCACCTCAAAAATGTTCTTTTTATGTTTCATTAGCTTGGAATTTATAATGAAAAGATCTTTCAGACTTCAACAAACTTGGTGCTTGGAAAATCTCAAAGGAAACATTTTTCAGTT
>Ga0181612_118696_pt1 | contig 10784 bp, 5 predicted proteins | sample HoacroProtozoa21_FD_119630 | JGI IMG/M metagenome (GOLD analysis project Ga0181612, IMG submission 119630) | Hoatzin crop microbial communities from Cojedes, Venezuel. Combined Assembly of Gp0051906, Gp0051904, Gp0051908 | reverse complement strand
TCTTAGCTAGCTTTGACAGGTCTCGGAAAGTCTGTTCCTTTCTTGTATTTCTTTTTAGCTGAACAAAACAGTGTATTTCATTTATATTGAACAACGGCAGAAATCAGCACATATTCTAGCTATAGTCCATTCTTCTCTGAAGGAAGCTTGTCACTTCACATGTGTATACAGAACAATTACTGGAGTAGTAGAGAAGCCAGAGATTAAATATGACAGGCAATTAACAGTAGCATTTTCAAACGCATTAATTGTTGGCCTGCTGTGCTTTCCCTCCATGTCAGCGACAAGCTTTCTTGATTGCAGTCAGGACAGATTAGCTTTAGGCTGGGTGTTATTGCAAATGCTTCTCTGAGTGACTGGGAAGGCTGCTCTGGCCTGTGGAATTCCCGGTGCTGGTTCTTTTCTGCACTAAAATTTTCCTAAATATTTCCCACTGTGGCATTATCCCTAAATGCAACTTTAGAAGCAAATGTATGCAGTTGCACAGATGGGCATTCGCCTAACCGAAATCTAAGTATAACCAGTGTCACATGCGGTCAGAGCCAGCATGGGTATTCTACACGTGTGCTTCTGCTCCTTGCTACCACAGCACCACAACAAGAAATCCCTAAATGCTACCACTGGGACATTCTGCAGCGTTCCTTCCTGCACAGGCTGTGAGCACATAAGCAGTGCAACTGGAGGCACAAAACCAGTCTTAATGAAGGAGAGGTTGATAAGGAGTCTGAGAGAAAACCAAGGCTAGCTGACATAGCTATTTCCATATACATTACTATAATTATATGTGGTGCTAAAGATGCGATTAATTTCATCCTTAAGTGTCTAATTAATAGGCACTTAGGATGTAGGCTCTCCAAGAACAGATGCTCCTGGTATTTTCCGTCTTGCCAGCTGATCACCCAACCTCAAAAATTGCCAAATACTCAACACATGGGTGCACGTGCATGTTCTGTTCACTTTCTTTATTTCAGTACCTTGGGTCCACTGTAATGGACCTTTGAACTCTCTCCTCCTGCATACCACGCCATGGAACAGATAATATTGAGAATACAGCTGTAGGTCAAGGAAGATCCTGCACTGCTAAAAAGGGCTTAGCATCAGCAAAACATTGAAAATCTTGCTTTTCACCGGGAGAATAAAAGAAGCACTACCATTTCTCTGTCTGTTCATGGAGTGATTTCTTGGGAGATGGCATTTGCTTGTTTGAAATCAGCTGTTTCTCCAGTGGGAGTAAGCAAACAGGTCCCACCCTGCATTCCTTTTTTCCTCTGCATCTACCTGGAAGAAGAGTTAAGCATGGAGACAGCACAGAAAACTGACTGACTTAAGTTGAAGGCCGCATTTCTGGGAAAAAAGTGCCCTCAGAGTCCTCTTCCAAACCTCTCCTCAAAAGTTGCTTCACTCAGGAAGACCACAGGTTTCTTAGCGTATGTCAGCAGAAACAACCATCCATGAGACTTATGTACTTTATCTCTCAGTGTATTTTTTGTGTCTTGTCCATTTGTTTATACCATGGGTATCCCACTCTAGGTTTCTTCTTCACTATCTTATAAAAGCATGGACTATTCTGCAAAATAACCCTAGGGAAGCGTAGTGCAGTAAAACTGATTACATGTTGGGATCGGTGGAACAATAAATACAACAGAAGTCTGAACGACTGGCTTTTTAGGCCTGGTCTGGCTCCATCTCAGCCAGACCCACTACACTAGACCAGGTTACCTGATACAGTGCGAGTCTTTCCAATATGAAGCAGCACAGTAGAAGGATGAGAAGAACAGGTTTTAATGAGAGAAAGGAGAAATACAGCAATACAGCTGATACAAAAAAGTACACAATATAACACAAGTGTCTAATAAATTAGGAGAGAACTCGAGAAAGAAGAAGAAGTTTCAGATGGTTGAAGAAAGAGGCTTGCTCAAAAAGATACAATCTTAAGTCTTCATAGGTATATATACATTCTTGGCAGTATAGGAAACGTACAGTTCTTACATAGAAAATATTGACTGTCTGAAGTGGTAGTATCAATTCCTGAAGAATGTTTGCATATGGTACACTATGAAGAATACACACAGGCAATTTAGCATTCAAAAAATCTCCAAGTAAAGGAAAACATTATAGACCCCTCTTGGTAGACAGGCTTCTCCTTCTAACATCAGCAATTGGATCTGTTCAGTATTCCAAATGAAAACAAACAAACAAACCTGGAAATAGCAAAGAATAAGCAAGACCTTTCTACTGCACAACAAATTACGCACTGATTAAGCAGCAAGATTCAATACACAAGAATAAACACTCCTGCCTCACCCAGCTTCCTCTTGCCTTTCAAGATCAAATTATTTCCCTTCCTCCCCAGCCATCGCTAAGCTTTCCTTCCTGGGGATATGAATTAAGTGAGCCATATGCAAGTGAGAAGAGCGGTCGAGAGCCGTTAGCCTTGAAACCAATACAGGGAAAGTTTACAGGAAGAGGCGAGCATCAGCCACAGCTCCTAACATCAGCCTCTGTTCTGATGATAAAGCCTAAGCATTATGAGGGAGCCACAAAGCTTCAGGTAAGAGGAGCCGGGCTGTACTGTTGCCACTATTTTGGCACTTTCGAAGCGTACAGAGAAAGCCTGTTTCTTAGGAGCCATACAGCTAGACAAGTAGAAGACATCTCCTGCAGAGCACCTAAGCCCAGTTCCTAGGTTAAAGATGTACCTGCTACCAGTCTCCTTGACTTACACATTATTCTCTTCCTAAAGCCCCACGTACCTGGCCATTTATGTGATGTAAAAGGGATTTTGCTAATAGTTGCCACACAGTTGCACATCATACAGGTCTCTGAAAGATGATGGGAAGGTACAACTAGAAGCATACGTCAGAGAAACTTCCATTCTTCAGTCATCACTTATTTAGACGAGAGTAACCAGTGTTCATTACTAAAGTGCTTGTAAAGGAGCCAGCAAAATACACTGCAGAAACTAACTATTGCCAGGATTGCTTAAAATTAATTTCATCTTCAGGATGAAAGAGGAATTCTAAACAAACTCCTGTATAAAAGATGAAACAAAGTGCTGATACAGCATTTATGCATCCCTTGTTACAGCATTCCCTACTCTGTTCAATCATTACTAACTGAAGGATGGATAAGCCACATCCATGCCACTAGGCAGCTGTCAGGGATACACGATAAGGAGAAAAAGCGATACATGCAGCAGTGAGGCAGAATTTTACTACAGATGCTGAAGAAAAAGACTTTGAAAGTGACTAGCATTACAATTGAGAAAACTACTTCTGAAACTGGGAAACACAGCCAAAAATTTTTAAAAATGGCTTAAAAATAATCCTGGTGATGCACATCATCAAATATGTAAAAAAGACTTCAGGTCCTGATTCTTATCCATGGGACAAAGGAAGGAGGTAAAGTGGGAAAGTAAGAAAAAAAGAAACAAAAAGGTTTGGGAAAATATCACAGGCAAGAAACCCCATCACAAAGAAAGGGCAGAACCCAGGAATGCCTTCCTGCTGCTGCGTACATCCAACCCAAGTTCTTGGAGCCTTACTGCAGCCAGCCACCAGGCTTCATACCTGCTTTAAAGACCCGCTGATCTAAACCTGCGTGAGGCCGATCTAATCAACTGCGTTTAAAGCAGCATCAGCAAGTGGCAGGGTAGGTGCCAAAGAGGCTCCCAGTGGAGCCCAACCACATGGGTTTTCAGGGCAGTCGAAGGAAAGAGACTGGCGTCATACAGAGCTGAAAGGAAGAGATGTGGAGATCGATTTACACACAGCGTGATACTCCAGCACAGCAGGACTGAGTCTGTGGAAACAAAATGTAGATATAATAGAGGGGGTTTTTTAAGAGCTGTTGAAGACTGACAGTCTGGTGAATGTTTCCTGTCTCCACTTCACACTGAAGAGAAATCATAGATCCTTCCCAGTGCCTGCAGACTTCAGAGTGTATCACATGTGATTTCCCTCTGTAGCCCTGCCAGAAACTTCTTACTGCGGTTTGTTCTTTTAAACATTTCCTTTTATATTTTAGCTCTCACTTATTAACCAATTAAGCAGCACCTTATCAAGATCCTTTTCTTTCCCTTCCCCGAGGTTTCCTTGGCAATCTGTGCTGCCCTTAGGCCCTGTTTTGGGGAATGCTAAGACTTAGCAGGCAGGAAATGTTGAGGAACTTGTATTTGTTCACATGTTTAAGACGGGGCAGATGGCCATACAGGCGCTCACAGCAGCTCAGCTGCAAAGCCTTGATAAGGGAAAACAAGGTTAAATAGTTGTGCTAATTAAGGGTATAAAATCAGTGTGTGTTTTAAATACCTCCACACAGCCTGCTTGGTAGAACAGAATTCAGTACTTTCGCCATTACACAGCAAGAATTAACTTTTTGTTTACCTTCTGAGTAAGTAACTGGAAAGTTTGATAGGAGAAAAATACCACCTCTTTGCTAGACAAGCCTTTCAATGTGATACCTGGCAATACACACGGACAACATGAAGAGGGTGTGTGTATACAGGTGTATATAAAAAGCTCACACGAACCCCTCAAATTAAGTTAAGAAACAATCCATCAATGCTGCTCAATAAAAATTCAAAAAGGTTCAATTCAGGGGAGATGTAGCAGTAATTGTGTTCTGAAAACACACGCTTTTTGACAGTGGGAAAGGTTTAAGCAGAACTGCTAGATCCCAGAGCTTCCAGAGCTCAAGGCTAGGCAGCTGTGGAGCCAAAGCGTGTTGGCACAGCAGCTGAAGAGCACGTTTTCAGCCCCTACTGCAGGAAGAAGCAAGGCTGTTTAGGGGAATGTAGGCTCAGCCATAACTGTGCCACTATCCTCTTGGGAAGAACAAGTAAAGCTCACAGGTAATGAGGAACACATGTCCGAGGATCAGTCTTGATGAGGAGACATTACCATCTTATGATCATTAAGGAGGGAGATTTATAGAAGTGAACGTTCCTAAGTCCAGGAAGGAACACGAGGGCCAGGTTGAAATGTATGTCAAAGCTCCCTGGAAGGAAAGTCAGGACAGACAAGTTACCAGCCCTCCGAGTCCTTCTGTTTACAAGTTTATGACTGGGAACACGCAACAATGGCTTGGTGTGGATTCCCTCTAACCTGCCACTTCATAAATTTTAGACAACGGGTTCAGAAGTGAAGGGAAAAAGTGGCCAAGTTTCTAAAGAGTTGGCAGCAGAAAGCTGAAGAGCTGAAGACTGCTAAGAGGGAAGAGAGAGATCGGCGGAGGAAACAATGGACCTAGCAAAACCTGGAGCTCTGAAAGACACCTGCAGAGTCATCGAGCCAGCTCAGCACCCCCATAGTCCATGACCTTGGTATCACCCATTCCAGAAGTGGCCAAACCAGAAGAGTTTCTCCAGCCCCTGTGTGCCCAGGCCTCATCTTTTGCAGTGTGGCCACTACAGTTTAAGCTTCTGTTGGAGATACATTACCTGGTGCATTATAGGATAGTAACCTAGGTGAGAAACAAACAAAGAAACCCCTCCACAACTGGTTTGTGTGACCTATGAAGAGGAAAGCTGAGAAGGAAAAAGTTTATGAGTGGATTGCATATGGCATGGATGCTGCAATAGAGCAAGATGGAGACAATAAACCCCAAATCCTTCTGAGGCATCCCGCTCCTATACAGGTTTCACTCAGCACTGTTCTGTGACCTCTGCAAGCTCTGCAGACCCTGAGCACACAGGTGCATGCAGACTGTCTATGAACAGTCCCGTTCAGACATTAAAAACTTTGAGTACAATGTTATACTGAGCAGTGCAGGAACAGACAGCGTGAACTCGTTTAAATTTGACCGGCTATGGCTTTGGATGAAAGATCTGGAGGACAATTCATAGAATTCTGGCTTTTATCCCATAATACATTTAAAGCCTTTTATTATGATGATTAGTATGAATTTTATTATTTTAGAAACACAGATATTATAAACAGCCCTCATTCATGGTGCTTCTATTGAGATCAAATGCATGATTGTCTGTTAGTAATGACTACTGAAGATATTAAGCACTGACTTTTCTCTTTTTGTTTATTTAGGAATAGACCTCTTTTTAATAGCACAAAGTAACGGAAAGCATCGGTCACTCTCTATTTGGAAATTTGAGATTATTTTCAGTTCTCATCCATGCAGCTGGTGAAGGTCAGGAAGCAGTCTGTAAATACTGATTTGAGCACAAATTACGTCAACCAATGACACTTATTTTGGGACCTTGCACTAGCATTGCATTTATTTCTATAACACAACTGATGTTTTTCAGTAAGCCAGAATTACTTATAAAAAGCGCATATACACCAAAAGGGTGGTATACATTTGAGCTGCCATATGTTATTATTTCTGTTTCGACTGTAGTACTCCCCATTACGGTGTCCGCCTTCTGATTCAGTTCTCAAGCCAACTGGGAAAGTCAGTATACATTTCCAGATCTAAACATTCCAATGCTGAAGATACAGAAGAATCAAGCTGTGTTACAAACACACCCCAAAAGAATTTGTGTATTATCCTAAAATCTGAAACTCTTAAGAGTGGCGGTAAAGGGAGAGGACCATGGGTGTCTCAGAGACCAGAAAGGTGAAAAGAGAAAGCAGAAAAAGTCATGCATGATAATTTCAGTTTTACTGGCAGCATAATAAACAGCTCTTAGAGGGTCAATTGAGTAACACAGAACAGGTCTTGGGCAGCCTAGGCCCGAAGAACAAAAACAATGGAGTGAGGAAAAACAAAAACAAAATGAGTGAGGAAAAAAAAACAAAATGAGTGAGGAAAATAATGAGTGGCATCATCCTCAATCAACAGAAAATATGGAGAGATGAAGGAAGCAACATACGGAGGTGAGTTTATCCCACTTCAGTACAGACACTAATGATGTAACTCACAGCATGTAAGCATTAATTCAAACTGACTTTAATTTGAGCTATGGCATTCCTCCTCGTCACCGTGGCATCCCTTCCCTCCTGCTCCCCTGAGAGGCTACGAGTGCTCTTTCAACCACACAATGGATTAGTTGAGGGAGCCAGCTGGAAGTTAAAGCAGTGGTGCATTTTCAGCCAGATCCATGTCCCAAATCACTGAGTGGTTACAAAAGCCAGCCTAAAGGAGGGACTGAGATTTGCATGGCCGTGGCAGGGCCATGGCAGCCTGGACCTGAACTGGTTTAAGCTGCTATGGAACTGCTTCCCCTAAAGCAGACTGTCCATGAGGCCTTTAAGATTAAAAGCTGAGGAGGTATAAAGGTCAAAAATATGCTGATCATGTGAAAGTATTCAAGTTTTGGTCCTATTCAACCTTTTAAAATAAGCCACTTTGTAACAGAGAAACAAACTCTTTTTCCTCGTTGTCCTGGGTTCAGCTGGGATAGTGTTAATTTTCACCAGAAGCTGGTTGGGCTGACCCAAACAGCCAATCGAATGGGATATTCTATACCATGGAATATCATGCTCAGTATTTAAGTGGGGAGCTGGCTGAAGGAGAGGCTTTTGCTAGTCAGGAGCAAGCTGAGCATCAGGTGGTGAGAGCACTGCACAATGTATATGCTTTTTACCAGTATTATTGATTGCTGTTTTCTTCTCCCCTTTGCCATTCTGTAACTGTTCTCATCCCAACCCATGAGTTTTTGCCTTTTTCCTTCTGATTCTCCTCCCCATTCCACCGGGGAGGGAGTGAGAGAGTAACTGCATGGTTCTTTGTTGCAAATTGAGGCAAAACCACAACACTCGTCTACTAAATTGCAGTCACTTCTTCAGAATCCTATGTTCAATTCAGAAAGTGTAATGTGGCCTAATAGAGCATTCAAGCTGTTGAGTCAAGTTTTATTCTGACAAACCTGCCAGTAACTTAAGAGATTACAGTGGGAAAGGTGAGGCAGAATACTCAGAACAGTTAAATACTGGTCTGTAGCTCAAACTATATTGCCGTATCTGCCTACAAAACAAGAGTTCACGGTAGATAGATTTTACCCCTACCTATGACCATGTCTTAACACAGTTACAGTATCATTACCACTTACGTGATTACTGCACAAATTTCCAAGTCATAAAAATCAAAATGTATTTTTTGGCATTTAAAATTCCAGGTGGAAAAATAAAAACATATACATGAGGGAATCATATCGTGAGAATAGGAATAAAGCACACTTCCAAGCATTTTAAAAATTAGCATCAGAAGCCTTCAGTTTGATCTCTGATATCCATATATCCGTATTCTTGTGTGATAATATATTTTGTGATACATGCTTATTCATCAGAGATCAGAACAGCTCTCAAAAGTCAAGCTGAAATTTAAACAAGTGTTGTTTGGCGTCTTTAGTTTGTGTTAGACCAGGTGGCAGCTGTTGAAAGATCATTTTGATTTAACAGCTTTTTGTTTTGTTAGCAAAGAAAAACATTGTCCAGCCAAACCCTGCTACAGTGAATAAATACTTCTCCTCCATTAGACCAAATATTTTCATTTGTCATCCTAATAGCTAGGGGTAAAAGATCTGAAAAGAGTTTTTTCCTATATGGACTCAAATACATTTGAATGGTTCAGTGTTTTATGGGAGGTGATTATTGCTCCACACTCAGCACTGCTGAGGTGACATCTCCAGTACTGCACCACGCTTTGGTCACTACGCTTCAAAAACTGGACTGGATTTGTAAGGAAATCTACCAAAAGGTGGAGAACATGACCTCTGTGGAAGGACTGAGAGGAGTCGGCTTGCTCAGTTTAAAAAAAGAAAATTAAAAAACATTACTGACAAATCTTCTCATTGGTAAAAGACTGTAATAAAGATGAGCGCATATTGGCATTGGGACTAGTAATAATTGACCAAACAGGAGATTGAACAAATTTATGGAAGAGAATTCCATTGGGACCTATTAAGCTGACAGCCACTACCACCAGCTCAAGAAGTCCTTGAGCCACAGACTGTTGAGGGGTGGCCTAGGGAAACATCACTACACCATCTCCCTTTACTCATACTCTTCCCTCGGCACCTACTATTAGTCCCTGTCACAGACAAGATCCCGGAGTAGCCTGACCCTTTACACTGACCAGGTACCTTTATTACCCTCTGCCCTCTTTTTCGGATGAGACACTATGAAAACCAGTGAATTCTACTGAGTAGTTAGCCCGGAGAACAAGCCACTTGCAGAACAACATCAGCCCTTCACCTAAATACTTTTAAGAACAAGGGCAGTTTAGTATGCTTGACCCCTTGTTTCTGTTAAAAAAAAATAAACGGGGGGAATAGACTACAAGACTTCAAAGTTCAGCATGGGCTAACAACTCTACACAGTCCTCTATTTAGATGTTTTTTCACTAGCAGAGAAATTTATAAGGCAGTTGCAAATTCTGCACTTTGGATACACATCAAATTTCTAATACTGTAAACAAAAAGTCAGGTCACAAACATACAGATGTGCTCAGGACAAAGTCTGAAACCTCACTAAAACTGGCTACTCTACCAGATTCCATCTAGTATTTGGACAACCAAATGCAAGATTCAGTGATGTGTAGTAATCCTCTGTCAGGAGTAAAACCGTCTCCTTACTGCAACTGATAGCAGAAACCTTCACCTTTGCGGAACTTGTTTATAGTTGACACAGGCACACTTGACTCCATTCGAAAGATTCTCTATTATCTGTCATTCTCAAAGTATGCTTCCATTACAGCACTGTGTCATTTCTATCATGAAGACACACTTAAAAAAAGAGACAAGTAAGCTTTTTAATGTAGATCTTTGTCCACGTTTAAGCCTTTACCTAGATCTTTAGCTGTAAAGTTAAGTGACATAAAACATGTAGTGTTAGACTGCAATCCAACCTAAGAAGCAAGTATCGCCTCTAGAGTGCCTTCGGGGTAGCTCAGGAGGAGAAGAAATTGTTTAACCCTATATAATTACTTGCATCTTTACAAAATCAGAGAGCTGCTAATTGGAAATGGAATAGGGAAAATGTATTTATAGTTAGCTCTGCTCTTCGCAAAGAATTTTGGCTGCTGATATCCTTTGGCATAACCCATTATTTAGTGTGGATTTCCCAATTAACATGTTTCAAAAAGTTACAAAGTTGTAAGAAGTAAATGTTCTGTTTTCACAAAAATCCCTATCTAGGGTAATGAGCCAAAGAACACAGGACAGCACTCAGACCTTGACATGTTCGATATATTAGCACAATTCTTTAGCACCAACGCATGCTTCAGTGTGTTGATATATATTATTTTAAATGCAATGATAAATGATGATTGCCAAGAAATCTGTCAGGTTCTTGCAGGGATCTACAACATGTGTGCACAGTCCTTTCAAATGACATAATTATGAGGAAATCTGGATTATAACAGACTATTTATGTAGATGGAACCTGGTTATCAAATCAAGGGAAGCCATGCTTTGTGTGCTGTACACTGTTAGCCATATTTTTCTGCAGGGAGAATATCAAATAAATCAAAATAAATGACCTGATGGCTGTTAGATATAGATGTGATGAGGGGCAGAGACAGCAAGGGAGCCCAGGTGTTCATATGTGCATCTTCTAAGACTGCATTAAGTAAGACCATGGAAATCAGTTAAATTGCTTGTAGACAATCTATTTGTTCAAAGCAGGATCAGAACTCGCTCCAGAACGTCATCTTTTGATCATACCTATATCTAATGTCAAGGCTGTAATTTTACACTACACCATCTTTGCCAATAATGTAAATGTGAGCAATCCTGAGTCTCACGCCAGCAACACAGTATGTGCCGATACAGCTGTTCAAAGGTAAATGCTGTAAACTGCATAACTGCAATAAGAGCGGTGAAAAAT
>Ga0181612_164972_pt1 | contig 10785 bp, 5 predicted proteins | sample HoacroProtozoa21_FD_119630 | JGI IMG/M metagenome (GOLD analysis project Ga0181612, IMG submission 119630) | Hoatzin crop microbial communities from Cojedes, Venezuel. Combined Assembly of Gp0051906, Gp0051904, Gp0051908 | reverse complement strand
GCTCCACAAAGTGCATGTAACAATGTAAATATTTGCAACTATGAAAATTATTGTAGATACCTTTTTGTTTCTTTTCTTGATTGAGAATTTAAGAAAGGTTTAGTTCTTTGTAGTACCACTTACTAAGAAAGGATACCTAGTAATGTGTTAATGGAAGATGGATCACTGTATTGCTGTGTATCAGATAAGGCCTTTTCCAGAAAAGTTCTTAAAAGATTTTATACTGAGTGTGGACATAGTCTAAGAACACCTCCTACCGTCTGTTCAGATAAATGTCTAATGGCTAATATCTAGCCCCCAATTGTGTCTGTGCAGGAGTACCTCTCGCAAGAAAGCGACTGGCTTCGCTGCTGTCCACCAGCTATTCACGGAGCGCTGGCCAACAACACCTACCAACAGAAGTATGACTGGCACAACCACGGAAAGAAATATTGACTTTGAGCTTGATATCAGGGTTGAAATTGATTGTGGAAAATGTGTACTGCACCCAACAATGCTTCAGCAAGAACATGATGACATTGGTTTACGAAGGTAAGAAACGTCTTGCTTAGTTGACTTAGGAAGAACAGGGTATTAGTACTTTATTCTGCTTTAGCTATTACGTCCATTTGGTATTTCAATCACTGAAGTTACGACCATATGCACAATAATGATTCTTAAGCACTGACCTGTTTGAAAAGCATAAAAGATGTATGCATTAGTTTGCTACCATCGCCTTATTTGTAGTAATTATCACTACTTCATAGCATCGCCATAAGTTGCAATTATTATTGCAGAGTATGGCATGGGGAGTTGCGTTTGTTTAACAAGAATCATCATATGCCTCGCTTCTGTTTTTATTTTTTAATCGTGTTATCTTTCATAAACAACATGTTAGGCTTTCAAAGCACTTGGATTTTTTTTTTTTCAGCCTCCAAAGTAATTTCGCAACTTAGTGAATCCACATATTGCTTAGACCAATAGTGGACTACTAGTGTATTTTCTCATGATCTCTGAGGGCTCCCATTATTTTCTGAGTATAAAAGCATGCTGATATTATGTATCTTTCTTAATAAAATGCATTTTTTGCATTATCTGAGGCCAACAGAAGTGCTTTACTTCTGATCTTAATGAGGTTTGATCTCATCCTCAGTTTTTAAATTCTCCTTTCTTTTCTTGTGTATGTGATTGGGGATCTAATGGCAGCTTTACTTTTTAAAATTTGATATGTTATTAATAATATGGTGAATTTTAAGAAACTTATTTGTCAACAAAGATCATTCTTAACAAGTATAGTGTAAGGAAATGAGTTTTGCTTGTTTTAACTCTAATTATAATAGGAACAAATGAGAAATACTTTTTCTTACTGAGAAGTATACATAGGAGATCTTTAATTAGAAAGCAATTTGGTTTCTGTCTTTCCAAGACACTTTTTTCTAAGAATTTAATCTCTTTTCTAAGAATCTCGTAAGAATTTCTGCGAAGACAGGATTTACAGGAGAGAAGGAAAATTGATAAGTGTTTTCTGCATATCAAAGGGTTTTCACAGATCATATTCGGTAATGTAGATGAACTTGACTGTAAGACTACAGAGTATTGGAAGGTGTTTCTCTAATGGCATAGCAATAATTTTGTAGATTTTACTGCCTGAAATAACCACATAATGAGAATCACGAAACCAGAGTGGGCAGACAGAAAGGGAGAAGAGGTCACAGAAAGTAAAGAGTAAAGCAGAGACTGAAATGCTTCCATGATACTACAAATTTTAGACATCTCTAGGTTTTTTAATGCTAGAAAATAGACTCTTATTAATATGAGTGTTAAGCTCTATTTAATAATGTACAGTGTATTTATTTTAGGAGCTATGATCGGAGTTCCAGAAGTTTGGATCAAGAGTCTCCTTCAAAAAAGAAGAAATTTCAAACTAATTATGCATCTACTACTCACTTACTCACCGGCAAGAAAGTGCCATCATCTCTACAGACAAAATCTAGTGATATGGAAACAACAGTGTTTTATATTCCTGGGGTGGATGTAAAGGTATAAAGAGTGTGTAACTCAGCAGGAAAGCACTTACTCTCTCTCTCTCTGTCTGCTCAAATATGATTTCAAAGCAAATACATTGTTACAGTGTGTACAAGTTCATATATATAAAGCACCTCAGCAAAATCTTTTTTCACTTATATAGATACTGCTATGATAGGAATAGTGCTTTCTATAACACTATATTTGCTTTTACCGTCATTTGCTTAGGGAGGAAAATACCCAGAAGTTTGTATGTAGCATGAAAACCAGAGCTATGTCAAATGACACTCTGTAAGAAATAGTGTATGTGATACTACATAATGCAATCAGTTCCATTAACATTTTGGTGTCCAAAATTAGACATTTGTTTTAGATACTTTCTTCTCTGACAGACAATTTATAGTGTATGCCCTTTTTAAATAGAGGAAGATCTGCTTACGGTCTGTAATTCATGGTAAGGGCGGCTTAGTAGTTGTCCCACTAACGCACAAAGCTTTCTTACAGTGTTTTCTGTGTTGCTTATTATAGCAGTCAAGAGTCTTGGTATAAAAATTATATTTTTTAAGACAATATTCTCTCAAACACCATCAAACTGTATGCTCCCCTGTTATTTTAATCATTGTTTCTATATCCTAGTAAGAAAGGGTCTCCACAGAAATGTTCTTGTATTTGTGAAATTCTGTGGAGTAAGAACAGGAAAAATAGGTCACTGCTGCATGGAAACTTCATGCAATTCAATTGAGGCAAAGCCATAATTCAAATGCTCTTCGCTTGAAACAGCGTGACTTTTCTAGTCTTTCCATGTGAAAGGGCTATGTGTGTCCATTTTCCGGTATTCCAGGCTATCTTCAGGGATAAAGGTTATGCCTCAGGTCCTGCCCGTTGTTTTTTGTTAAATTTAGCAATAACTAACCATTCTCTATATAACCAAACATTCTCATCTGTTCTGTATTTTCATTGATAAGTGTATTATGCACATATAGGAGGTCTGAACTCTCAGAATAGTTTATGATTTTTATTCTTTAGGCAACTTTCTGTATGCTAGTGTTTAGTAATGGAATAGTTCCACCATGCAGTAAGACAGAAAGCAAGCTATGCAGACAGGAACAAATAGTTGGTGGCACAGGATATGTATGATGTAACAGAGCAGAGGAGCAAGCTTTTTAGGCATCGTTCCTGAAGTTAATTTCTTTGTTTCTCTGTGTTTCCTTGATACTTTTGTAATGGTTTATTAATTTTCTTTTTTTGTACAAAGATTTCAGATCTTTGTGCACTGGCTATATCTGTAGAACATGAATTGGAATGTAATGTATCTTAAATGGTATTTTTGTAGTTAATACAAAAAAAAAAAGGAAAGGAGGGAAGGAGTGACACCAAACTGCTGTATAGAAATGGAGCTACTTGTATGAAGTAAATTGATCTTTCTTTGCTTTCCAGTTACACTACAACTCTAAGACTTTAAAGACTGAATCGCCAAATACTTCTCGAGGTTCCTCTTTGCCAAGAACCCTTTCCAAAGAGTCCAAGCTGTATGGTATGAAAGATACTGCCACATCTCCTCCTTTATCTAGCACTATCCACAGCAAGACTAACACCTTACTTCCTCCCCAACCCCCACCCATTCCATCAGGTACTTGTAGACAATAACCTCCTAAAACTATCATGGTTATAGATCTTTCCTCCATGTAATCTACTAGCTTTAGATCTGTCTGCACATTACCTGAAGCACTGTATTTACCAGGTCTTAACCATGGCTGCAGAAACCTGATCCCAAAGCATGAATGAAGTTCGCAAAGCTGCGTTTTCAGAAATCTCTTGCCAAACCAGTCTCAGTAATATTTCTGTCATGGTCACCATAACCCAGTGATGGGCTGGCACTGCCTTCTTCCTGTTCTCATTTAACAAAATAAAGCTTATTACTGGAAAGCAGAGTTTAAGTAGCTTTTGAAAAAGTGAATGCTGACTGCTTTATTCTTCATAATTCAAGAAAAAAAAATTCAGATGAATCTTGCTTCCATATGTTGCACTATTCAAAGAATACTTTCACCTTTTAAGTGCCTTCTGCTGCACAAGTAATGCATAAATTATTCCATTCTGGAACTGGGTTACTACTTGTAGTACTGAAGCAGCTGTTTAGATGTATTTATCTTAATCAAAATACCATACTAGTGTCCTCAACTGTTGCAGGCCCTTAAATAACCATGACTGGGAATAACGTGAGTTCTAATACTGAAAGTTTTCTCTCCAGTGATTCCTGTTTTCAAGCAGGAGTCTCTTGTTACGTCATGTCAGATCTAGAGGTATGTAGATTGCACCTCCGACTTCTGAGGCATTCACTTTTCTCTTCTTCAGCATTTAAATATCACTTTAAAAACAAAGCCAGAATTTTATCAAGATTTGATGAGCAGGCAAAATTAACAACTGAAAATAGTTGGGGGTGTATTTTGGTAGGGGTTTTTTTTATATGAAACCAGCAGAGATGCTGGGAGAGAACAGTGAAATAGGGACACCTTCCTCAGTTATCCATCCACTCCTTTAAGTGTCCATCCTCTTTATAATTACCAAATATTGTGTAATCTTGGTTTATACTACTTTTCTTCAATTTTGTTCTGTATTTTCGTATTCTTTTTCCAATCTTTGCCTTTTAATTTTTACTGTGTCGTGCCCAGTTACTGAATCTTGTTGGTTTTATGTCTGTAAGCTCTATGTTTGATGAGGGGCTTATGGAAATTGTACTTGTATGATTATTTAAATGTCACCCAAAACTAGGGATTGCAATGATTTTATTTCTTTATGCATTGTATTTTTATAAATATTTATTGGTTCTGAATTATTTTGAAACACGTTTATTGTTATTTATATTACTTTTTTTATATTACTCTTCCTCTAGAATGGAAACCACCTTGTCTTACTGTCTTCAGTCTCCAGTAAGACCAAGATAGGACAGTCTCGTCAGAGGTGCTACACAGTGTAGTTTGCGTAGCATGAAAATTCAGTGCTTTGGATTTTTTTAGCAAGTAAAATGATTTTTAAGCTCCCTTTTAGTTGTTTAGTTAATGTTTATATTTTTCTTGGAGAATTTAAAATCAGTATCTTCATTTATCTCTATTCGTTCTAATAGCTGTATTTCATAGAGACAGTAATTAAGCTGGTACTGATAGCTTCTGTGCATATTTGTATTTTGGTGAGCCTAGATCCAAGTGTTAGCCTTTTCCACAGATTTAGAAGACAGCAATCTTTTTATTAGTTTGTACTCTGGCTAGCTCCAGGTTTTTAAAAATGCTGGATTAGACTTTTCAGTTATTCTTTGCATAAATATAGTAGGACTTGCCATTTACAATTTTAATTTTTTGATGTATTTTCTTAGTTGAAACTGACATTCTTCCCAGGCTCATGTATTTATTTTTCCTAATTCCATTTTCATGTCCAGGCAGCCGTGGTTATTTTGCATTGTGCATTTGGAGAAGAATTGTATGTGTCTGATTTCAGTGCTGTTTTTTAAAAGTGAAGTGGTGACAGTGACATAAGAGTGCTTGGTCAAGAACGTGCGCAGTGGAATTACAAACAAGCATGACAGACTAGTAGTTGTTTTTGCACAGTTCTGTTAGTGAAGACTTATGGCTTAATTTTTTTCTAACCGATCTGATTTATGCCTTTTCAGATGATGACAGAGAGAAATAGAGGAAACAGCTGTTTGTAATGAATTATCTTGTAATGTTTATCAGTTATTATTGAGTGGTATTACATTAGACAAATTTGTCTTTTAAATGTTGCAGCCAAAGGGAAAGGAAGTGGTGGAGTGAAAACTGCTAAACTATATGCATGGGTTGCGCTCCAGTCGTTGCCAGAGGAAATGGTGATTAGCCCATGCCTACTGGACTTTCTAGAGAAAGCTCTTGAAACCATTCCGATTACACCCATTGAAAGGAATTACACAGGTAAGTTGCTTATTTGTCTTCTAGTACTCTGTTGTGGTTTTTTTTTGTCTGCTGGTGGCATTGAGCTGCTTTTCCCTTTAAAGTCCAATTTCTAATGAATTCTTGTACTTGTTAAAAGCTGTTAGTTCACAGGATGAAGACATGGGACAATTCGATATACAAGATCCCTTAGAAGAGTCCACAACATCATTAGTATCATCCTCGACATCAGCATATTCATCCTTCCCTGTAGATGTGGTGGTTTATGTACGAGTTCAGGTGAGGTTTGAAGTCAACATTCAGTATAGTATGTAACTCCAGTCACAGTCTTTGAGACAATCCATGATTCTGAGTTTTTGCTTTTTAAAAAATAAAAAATATTTTAAACTGTCCTTTCTTAGATATTCATGTCTAGTGTGATGATAAAATAGAATTTCTTTCAAGAGAAGTTCTGACATATTTTAGTCCCATGGACACCAACAGAAATGAGCTATTTTGAGAAGTTACAAAAGCTCTGAGCATTTTAATCACTGCTTCTTCTTTGTCTCTTTTGGACTCTTTTCAAAAATACCTTTCATAACTAGTATTGATATCCATTGTTTATAGGTACTATTACAGAACAAAAACAATAATTGAAGATTTTCTCAGTTTATATGGGAAGTGTAGGAATGTACAGTTATCTACAAAGCATATTCAAACTGCTTAATATTTGATGTATCTGGGCTTTTTATGAGTCAGAGAGAGAAGTGCTACCACAGTGTGATTCAGAGCACTTGAACTAGATCTGAATGTTGGTTATTATATTTTTGCATTTTGTTTAACCAGCGTTTTTTCCTGGTATAAACTTGATTATGTTCCCAAACTGAAAAACATATACTAACAAATGCTTTATACATATATATATATATATGTATACACTTATGAAAATGAAGCACAACAGTCTCAGCTTTTACTGCAAACTCAACTGGCCAAGAACATTTTGAAGGGAGCCAAGGCTTTCAGCATCAGCTCAAGAGTCAAGTGATTCTCCATAGTTCTTGCATGAAATGAGTGAAACTGTGAATTGACTTGGTGAAGAAGAAAGAGGGACATACATGTCTTCTGCTGAATCCAGGATTCCTGTGTTTGTCTTCTAAAAACTGGTTCCAAATAATAGTCCTGGTGTTGGAGGAATTCCCTGAAATTAATATATCTATAGGAACTTGTATACAGTTACCTTACTAATTCTAAAACCAGCCTGAAAAGGTTGTAATTTGCTTACATTTACAAAATAAATACAAAGCAATTTGTAAGTCAGACTGGGGATGCTTTTAGTATTTCCTATTTGTTCATTGAACGCTGTATTTTCTTTCTGTGTTTCAGCCCTCTCAAATCAAGTTCAGTTGCTTGCCGGTATCAAGAGTTGAATGTATGCTGAAGTTGCCTTCCCTGGATCTTGTTTTCTCTTCAAACCGAGGAGAACTGGAAACATTAGGCACAACGTACCCGTCAGAAAGCGTGTCAGTTAGTGGCAGTGCTTCACAGAGTGGCTCAAAGAATTCAGTTAGTAAATCTGGAGTACCAGGTAATATGTATATGAATATTTATACTATATGCAGCTTGTAGCATAAATATAATGTTCTGCTGTCTAAAATTAGAGCAGAAGATAAGCTTGTACACACCTTAAGGCTAGAAATTTATGTGTTGGTGAGTTCAGCAGGATTTCTTCATGTTGTATCAGTTTCCCGCAAAAGCTTGCGCAGATAAAGTATGTTGGAGTTTTTCTTGCATTTATTATTAAATATTGCTGTTAACAGTCAGTATTATTTCACCTTTGAAAATGCTTTTGTACTAAAACTAACTTTTGGAAAACAAAAAAATTGTCAGGTTCGTCGCCTGGACTGGGCAGCCCCCTTGGCAGAACACGGCACAGCAGCAGTCAGTCAGACTTGACTACTTCTAGTAGCAGCTCTTCAGGCCTGAGCTTTACCGCCTGCATGTCCGACTTTTCCCTTTATGTGTTCCATCCATACGGAGCTGGAAAACAAAAATCTGCTGTTACTGTTCTAACCCCTGGATCAGGAGCCTTAGGTACAGAACAAGTTTTTGTTTGCTTTATTGAACATTGTTCAAGTTTGGCATGGTTTTCTGCACTGACGATTCAAAAAAGTCACAGAAGATTAAACTTTTTCTGTTTCTAGGTAATGTGGATGAGGAACCAACTTCAGTCACTGGCCGGAAGGATTCTTTGAGCATTAACCTTGAGTTTGTGAAAGTCAGCCTGTCACGAATAAGGCGTTCAGGAGGTTCCTCCTTCTTTGAGAGTCAGTCTGCGAGCAAAGCTACCAGCAAGATAGATACTACATTGATAAATATATCTGGTAAATACTGTTTTCATTTTAACCCCATTTATTCAGCTAATTAGAGCACTGTTGTTCCAGTGATAGACTTTACCCTCAGCAGCTTTTGTAGATGTTACATGAGAGCCATCTACTTGTAGTGTGTAGTAAAATTTTTGTTCTTTTGGGGTGAAGTAGGGATCGATACGTTAAATTTTAATGGTGCTTAATAATTTAATATTTGCAGATGCATGTTTTTAGCTTCCTGATTCATTTAATGTAACTAAATAGGCTTGTTCAAACACATCTTTGACATGAGTTTGTGTGTCTTCATGTGTGACCCTTGAATATTTTGAGTTTGTGCTGGCTATGGCTAGGATGGAATTAACTTTCTTCATAGCAGCCCATATGGTGCTGTGCTTTGAATTTGCGGCTGAAAGAGTATTGGTAACACGCCAGTGTTCTGGCTGTTGCTGAACAGTGCTTGCACAGTGTCATGGTCTTCTGTCTTTCCCACTCTGGCCGGGAGGGGACATAGCCAGGACAGCTGACCCAAATTGATCAAAGGGATATTCCACAGCATGTGATGTTGCGCTCAGTAATAAAAGTTCAGGGAAAGGAGGAGGAAGGGAGGTGTTGGTGGCTATGGCATTTATCTTCCCAAGCAGATGTTAGGTGTGGTAAGGCCTTGCTTTCCAGCAAATAGCTAAACATCTGTCTGCCAATGGGAAGAAGTGAATAATTTTTGTTTTCACTTGCACGCAAGTTTATGCTTTCCCTGTTAAACTGTTGCTACCTCAGTCCACAAGTCTCCTTGCCTTTCATTTCTTTTCGCCCTTTCCCACAGGACATTGGAATGAGTGAGCAGCTCGGTGGCATTTGGCTGTTACCTGGGGCCAACCCACAACAGAGCTAAAGCCTAAATTGTTCGTGATTAGTCACCTTTAAGTTACGTGTCATTACAACTGTATTGCAGATATTTGTCAGGTGTTATCGGAAGGATTTTAAGTCATTATTTAGTAGTAATCTTAGTATGCAAACTTTATTATATGGACTTAGCATGCAAAAGAGAGTGGTTATTTTCCACTTAATAGCACAATGTATATTTTTCTTCAGATATAAAATCCCATAGTATACATTAGCTTTGTACCTGAGACACTACAGTCTTTAATAGTATTGTTTGTTAAGCAATATCTATGCCTTCAATTCTTTAACCCTGTTACTTGAGAACCCCAAAAGTCTGTACGACTACAGTGCAGTAACATATGACTACCTAAACAGCAATGAGACAGAACATATAATGTTAATCTGTCCTCACTTACATAATTTGTTTCAATGACAAACTTGGTAGCTTAGTTAGCTTTTAAATGTTTTTACATTAGCTATACCAGTAGTTCTTGTTTCCCACACAAAAAATCCTTCATCCTAAAATACTTCGTTTATTCCTCACTCTCACACGTTATTAGAGTTAAAATAATGGCTTTGAAATCCTCAGACTCTAACTATGCCATTTCACTGTGGCATGGCCATTGCGAATCTGTGTTACTGATGGTGATCAAAAAGAGCGTTGGTAATACAAAAGTGTGTGTTTCTTAAAGCAACCATTTGAAGGGACTGCAAACCACAAAGAAAACATGTATGATGAGCCTTTGGACTGGGTTTCTGAGCTTTTAGCCTTGTTTGTTGGAATTCTACTGTGTTTTCTCAATGTGTTACACTGTGCTAACTGGCTTGCTAAAGTTAGAAAGCAATTGCAGTATGCCCACAGTGTCCGTATAGGATAGCTTTGATAAGCCTCCACATTACAGGAGTCAGCAACAGAGGAATGAACTCCAGCAGGCCACCCAGTGCCCTACTGTGAACGCTCTTTTATATCACTGCTCCATCAGAACAGAAAGGTGAACAAACTCAGAGTCTCATTGCTGGTTCATCTCTTCATACATTTTCTAACAGAGATAAACCAGTATAGTAATAGAATTTTATGCTAAGTTTATTCCCTAAGTTTGTTAAGCTTTCAGTTGGACCTAGTTTCGTAAACACTAACCACCTATTTTATAGTTCTCTCTTCAAAACAGCTATTTCGGAGCTCTAGCTTGTTACGTGAATAGGACAAAATCTTTTACAGACATGTGCCCATTTTCCTTTTTTTATACAAAAACTAGAAATAGTCTAGTTTTTAAGCAATCTCCCCATAGAGGTGGGAAAAAAAAAATCAAAGTGGATTATGTAGCACAATTAAGTGTGATATTATGGAGTTTATATACTGTGCCCATTAAAAATGACAGCTGAATCTCCTAGATCACAAGCTGCTGCCTTAGTGTTCTTCATGATCAATTTTTTGGCTTAAGCTGATGTTTGCTGTGTGTTATTACTTTAGACATGTGTTATGGTTTGGCTGCCGCCGGCAACAAAAGCACCACGCGGCTGCCCCTCCCCCTGCCGCGGTGCGGAGGAGAATGGAAAGGAACAGGCAGAAACTGGTGGGTCGGGATAAGGGCAGTTTAACAGAACAGCAAACAGAGGGAACAGGAACAACAACGGTACTG
>Ga0181612_156601_pt1 | contig 10785 bp, 3 predicted proteins | sample HoacroProtozoa21_FD_119630 | JGI IMG/M metagenome (GOLD analysis project Ga0181612, IMG submission 119630) | Hoatzin crop microbial communities from Cojedes, Venezuel. Combined Assembly of Gp0051906, Gp0051904, Gp0051908 | reverse complement strand
CCTCCCCACTTTTTAGCCCCATCCAGACGAGGGGACCTTGAAATCCTTGGCTACTGCATGCTGCAATGGTTATGTGGGAAGCTGCCCTGGGAACAGAACCTGAAGGACCCTGTAGCTGTCCAGACAGCAAAAACAAAGTAAAAATAGAAAACATACACATGCACACACGCATACCACCCTAGAACTCTGTAATCTCCTCAGTGCTTAACAAAACAGGTCTGAGAAAGACAGCGTTAAATCCTGTAGAATAGCACCTTACGAGAAAGTTAAACGAATTTTCCTTACTTGAGAGATGTTAGAAGCAGTTAAAAATGTGAACTCTATGTGCATGTATATACACCATCTTCCACATGTTTGTGTATGTACTGCTGTAGAGAGGTGATAAATTCAAATGCATAGTACACAGTCATTTTGTCTGCTGTGGTTTTTTTTTTTAATACTCTTTTTAAAGAACACATTTGTGAATGAGTGCAGGCCTTACTGCATATACAGAAAATTCATGTGTGTTTCTGTCAAATTTCATGGGTGCTTTGTAGAGACTGTAGTACAAACATCTCTTGGAAGTTTTTCCATATGTGCATTCAATTTATTGTACTTTCTATATGATACTATTTTTCAGTGTTTTTACATAGGTTTATAATGTTATATAAGCCTACTTACAAACAATTTGCCGTTACTAAGAGTTAAATACCAAAATACTAAAGAACTTGATTAAAATCTTTTCTTTTTCCCAGCACGACTCATTTAGAGTTTACTAAAGCAACAGAGTGTATTAGTGTTTTATTTCTCTGCTTTTGCAGTTGGGACTTGAGAGAGTTAACTGCATATGTGCTACAGTGTAACCTGTAGAAGGCTATACAGAGGAGTAGTTACCCATAAATGTAACATCACAATTGGAGAAGGCAGCAAACTTTTAAGTAGGGCAAGTCACAACAGCGGTACACAATGGGGATAGCTGATCCACAGAAATCAATCTGCAAATTCAGTGTGGCATTGGCTCTCAACAGAGAAAAAGGTTAGCCTGCAGACTGTGGATAATACAGGTTGCATCTGTAAATGTTGACATCGTATGTTATGTTTAATATTTCTCCTTTTGAAGTTGTGATCATTACACAACCCCCTGCAAGGTAACTTATACAATTCAATGTTAAATCAGTTTAATCAATCAAGCTGCTTCACTAATTCTTCCCTTGCTGTTAACCCTTAGATTGCTGGCATTTTCAGGATGCCAAGCAAACAGATGCTTGGAGGAAGACGCATGGAACATGATACAGATCCCATTTATCCAAAATAAGCTATTAGTCTAATGAATTACGTTCTTGGTATTAGGTCTTGCTGAAATCAGCAGTCTCCAAAGAGTTAAAAATCTAGCTGGTAAGAGGAGATTTTGTTTTAAAAGCAGTAGTGAATCATTAGCTGTCCTGGAGGTCCACTCCCTTTGGAATTGAGACTTGCTGTCTTCCTACATCCCAAATGAAGTATCACCTGCTCCAAAATGACATTAAATTGTTGCACTCTCATGTTGTTTCAGACTTATGGATGAGCTCCCAGATTCAGTGATGGAATGGGATTCTTCTGGAAGCAGCTGTAGTAAGTGTGTTTGTACTATTCACCATATAGCTCTTTAGTCTGTTACAAAAAATACTTGAATGTTTTAGTCTGTTTGGGAGAAGCAGTACAAAAGTAAAAGTAACACAAATTTAACGAAGTCTTCAATTTAAAATCTTAAATATAATTGCTAAGTTTTGCACCTTAAGGTAGATGCCTTCACCAGGCCTGAGTCCGTGCAGAATTACCGGGCTCTGGTCTTAGGGCAAACTATAGGGTGCAAGCAGAAGTCATCTTTGAATCAAGCCCTTGAAATTAAGCATGTGTGAACCACTCTTGTACATCCCTATCCAGCAGAATTCAGCTTGCAGTATCTGTGTTTGGCTGATAACACGGTAGTTATGTCATACTCATTGTTAGACTATATGTCATGCTCATTAATTCAGGGTGCAGTTTAATTGAACTAATATTTCTGACTTCAGTGGAACTGTATCAGGCCCTTCATGTACAAGCTTATTGTATTTTAAACATTTTTAGCTCAAAGGTTTGTTTACTGCAAGGAGAGAAAGTAAATTTCTGGGTGCTATTGAATGCCGGTCACTCTGCAATAAATGATTGTCAGTGCTTACTGATACAGGATGCTTAATGCTTTTATTGCAGGAACTCTTTCTTTCTGCTGTTTTCCTGCATTATCCCATAAACAAGTACTAAGTAGATGATATAGATACTGAGGGCTAAATTTTCAACCACTGTGTGTGGCAATACAAAAATCTTGATCAGTCTCATCTGTGTTGTATGCCATAGAGTGACATAAGGGATCTTAGCCATATGTAATCCAGGGTGTTAGAAAGCAGCGACTGTCTTAGAAACAGAATTAGCTTTTAGTATGGCAATAGCAAGCAACTGTCTACAAAAGGTTTATTCCTTAGTATTCAGAGTTTGAAAAAGCAAATGAATGGACGTTTTGTATTGTCATATATTTCTTCCTTCACTGAAATACAAAAGTAACCCAGGGAAAATGCCAAACTTCCTTCAAAGGTCAGTGTCTATTTTTGATTTATTCACTTTTCTGTATTTGAATTATTGGAATGCATCATATATTACATAAAATATATTCACGATGTGTATCCATATTTAGTAAATCTGTACTTCTGGGATTTTACCAGATGCTAATATCTGGTCTAGTACTCCAGTTTTAGAATACACTTGGGTCTTCAGCTGAAAGAAAAGCTTGATTCCCCCCCTATATGTTTTTTCTAATGGCGTTATTTCTGCTCATTCAGTAGTTTCCCTGTTTCTAGAACCACTCGCTAATGATAGCAACATAATGCTGCTGTTAGACTGTTTTAGGGGTGTAATCTCAAAAACAATACTTGTCCAAGTGTTAGAAGTAGAAAAAAAAAATTGCTGTTTTCCAAAGCATTCGAAGTATAATATCCATGCACGTTAAAATAGTGTTGTTGAGAGTAGTTAATATTTAAAGGGGTATTATGCTCTATCAAATATAAAATACTTCTGTTTTATGCAGAGCTATCAATAATTGTTGATGAATTGTTGTGATTAATTTTTCTTTGATAGCTTTCAGTACTATATGAATTAGTGAAAGTGCACAAAACATAGCACTTAAGGGTTAGCTTGTTTATCCAAGTCTACCTTTTCCTTTTCTCATCTCAAAAATACAATATATTGTCAGTTCTGTGTTTTGAGTATATCTTCAGTTGAAACTGTGTCATCTTGTTTGGCAGTGTAGGATTTGCATCCATTTTGGAATTGAACGCTTTCTGAAGTTCCAGGTCTACACCAAGTGAAATTTACATTAAAATATGCTCTACAGGTGAATTATCCAAGTTTTTGGCATGCGTTTATGGCTTAGCTTATGCTGAGAAGCCAAAGTATCAAGTGCTCAAGAAAATCCTACTGGATGGACTAGAGTCAAGTGGAACTCGCTATGATGGCCCTCTGGAATTTTCTGCTGCAGCATGCACGCGAAATCACTGTGCTGCAAAAGTGTCAAAAGTAAGAAAATCCTGGAACTGTCTAATTTGTGACATCTCCTGCTTGATTGTTGCCTTTTCTCCTGTAGGAGAGGAAATAGTTTAAGATCTTAAAATGTGACTGACACAGCAGTTCTTTTGCCTTAAATACACCATGTTTGTTAATTCCTGTTTCCCCTGGCTTTGCTAAAAAGTGCGATGTCAGCCCTTGAGGAGGAAGAACTGTCATGAGTCCTTTTGACCTACAGCCTCTCGCTTCAAAGCTGTAGGTCTGTGGAGAATGATTTACTTTCAGGATAATGGGGAAGTCAAGGACTTTGTTCATCAACACCTTGAAGACAAGCCTGAATGCCAGGTTTTTCCTTCGTTCCAGATTAAGAAAGCAAAGCTACCTTTATTACTGAAAGCATTTAATTCATTTTCTTGCTTTCAAACTGTTCTTTGTCATTTGCCTTTATATTCCTGTAGCTACTGATGTGGAGGAGGCATTATTCCGGAATTTAACTGTGTTATTGGTATGCAGTGCTACGTGATGCACTAACACAAAATGTTAAAACTGACAGCTATCATGTTATATTTTCCTTTTGTACTTTTAAGTCTGAAACTATACAGTTAATAAAACCATGTTTTAATAAGTGGAGACAGAGGTAATTAGCAGTCTTACTGGACTTGCTGTGAAATGTCAGTCCCATCATACCTCTGCCTCGAAACTCCCCGTGTGCAAAAGCCCTGTTTCTGTCTGATGTGTGTGCAATAAAGCAGGGTCAGGGTACCATTCATTTTTAATATTTCTGGTGAACTTTGGACCATCACGAGTGTACATGAGCCAAGAATGCAGGATGCAAACTAATGTGACTGATAGGCTGCTAGATGAATGGTGATTCAAGTATCAGTGCACAGATGGTTCTGATTTGCTGAGTTTTGTAGCTGCAGCAACTGAAGACATAAAATATCCTTCTAGTCATAAATTAGCTCTTTGGAAGCAAAACCTTGGCACCAGAGCTTTACAACCTTCAATTAGTAGGGAAAGAAGTATTTGAATGACTGTGGTATTGACATCTGTAGGCCTGCATAGTAATCATTCCTAATAGAAGAGAATATCTGTTTGAGGGGGTTTTGCATGGCTAATTAACCACCAGTGAGAATATGTAATTTTTTCATGATCTCCTGATTGTCACCTTTCTCTCATGATACAATTATGTTTTATTGTAGCAAGTGCCTCACAAACCAATTGTCAGCACTATTTACGTATTATGGAAGGCAGGACAAAAGTTCATGTTTAATAAAAAGGCACTGGATTTTGATCTTGGTAATTACAAATACTTATTTTAGCAATTTTATTGACTTTTCTGTTTTTATCACTTTATTCTTTTAACAAAATCAAAAGCTATTTCAGCAACAGTATTTCTCTTCCTGTGATGGTGACCACTTTGTCCTCACTAATTTGAGAACCTGCTTTTTTTTTGAGTTTGTACTATTTTCTGAACTGAATTGAAATATCAGGTAGCTGTTCACTGATCTCCAGCTGATCATGTTGGGTCTCTGGTTCACAAGAGTCTTTGATTTCTTGGAGTCAGATACTAAGTAGTAAATCTATTTTCTTCTTATTGCCTGGCCTAAGACTTCACAGTATACTGGAATAAAAGATGATCCTGAATGTCTAGGCTGTAAAAGCTGCTGTGGCACTTGCTGTTTGCAAGTGCACAACCCCACTGAAAAATCCGAGAATGAGGAGTGTTAGTTCTTGCCACTCTTGTGCTGGAAGACTAAGCCAAATTGGTTTTGATAGCCAAGAACAAGATCAGAGAGGGAGTGTGTCTGCATATTACTAAATCTTGGCACTTTTTCAGTGAAATTTTTAGTGTTAAATGTCTTGCTTCATGGAACAGTAAGAACGCTAGCACTGCACCAGTGATCACCGATTTTTCACTTGTGTATGTTTCTTCAGCCAGTTCTGCTGCTTACATGCACAAGTTTCCTGCAACATTCACTGCAAAACAGCTGTAGAAAGGAAATTTCTAGGGTTATTCAAAGGACTTAAGGAGCGCTTAAATACAGAGAGCAGATAACTGAACATTCTCTAAATTTATTGCTATTTTCAGAAAATCTGATTTTACAATCTCTGGTTATTGGTTGTGGAGAGCATTCAAGGCCTGGGGCACTTTGGTCCTAGAGTCCTGACAAAGTGTTTGATGACAGATGGGCACTTCCCACTGCATCTCTTCATGGCACTGTCTGTAGTTATCCTAAGTCTGGCTCTCTTCATCTCAGTCCTCTGCATTCCCTTTCCACCTCTCCTTTTATTCACCAAACACTTCTCCCATTAGAGGGGCAACCTAAGAATAGTGGGAGCCACAACAAACAATCCGCTGTCGTCTCACTTCTTGCTTATGAGCAGCATCTGACCCCAGATGACCTGTCTGATTCCACCTGTACCAGTTTGGTACACAGGAAGAGAGGTGGTTTTGGGTTAATTCCCTTCTGAAGACCAGTAAACACCCATAAGTACCAATAAGGGCATCCTGTAACACTAGCTCCTTGAAGATGATGTCAAGATGAATTGCTACAGAACATGAAGTTTAAGATGCAGCTCCCTTTAAAGTAAATGAATCTAATCTTGAAATGACATAAAAAGTATAACAGTGGCTACATCCTGGTTCTGTTTCAATTGCACACCAAATGTAGGTGATAAAATTATAATTGTGTTAAATCTTAAATTTGGTTACCACAGTTTATGGCACTGGATAAATATTTTCAGCTTTTTCACCTACAGTGAAAGTACTGGCTTTAGGGCCAAATGAAGTGTGGTAAGACCAGCTGACTAATTGCTAGATTTTGTACATTTTGTATTGAAAAGTTAATACATCAGTACCAACTTGAAGTTTTTACAATATTTTCACAAGTGCTATAACTCCTGTTTTGAAAGTGATGTGGTCATTTAAGGTATGCATACACTGTGAAGATACCAGTTAGCTGTCAATGAGGTTAGCAGTGCTTACCTGGTGTAGTATGGTGCCACAGTGCAGAGAAAACAGCTTGGGCCCCTGCATTCAGATAACTGTCAGTGCGGGACTGAGCCTCACCTGTGCAACTCCATTTCTTGGGGCTTTCTATGGTATTATCTACTGAGGTAGACTGTTTGAGATCAGCTTGAGTTGTTATCAGAACAGACACACCTTTATGTTTCTAAACATTAGTAATTTTCACAGAGCAGAACTGTGGATTATATTCTTCAAAGGTGTTTTGGATTAAACAATATATGAAGTGCCTACTGACACTTTCAATGGTATTTAGCGTTGGGCAGTGTCTAGCTCCTGTATGTATTTAATTTGCAATATAAAAAAGAAGTCCATTATTTCTTTTTTAGCTGCTATATTCAGATGCAGCTGCTGCACAGAGGACCATATGCAAACATTACAGTTAAGAGTTATTAGTGTGCCAGAACTACCAAAGGCATGTGGCATACAGCCTGTGTTTTGGCTACATTTGTCTTCCAAGTTACAAAAGCCAAAACCAGACAGTATTTGATACTTAGTGCTTAGAGCAGCACTGGAAATAATTTGCATTAACTCATGCAACTATTCACTGTGTATTCCCCATTTACATTTTAGAAGACTGTAAAAGAATATAACCCTTAACTCTTAAATTAGATTACCCATGTCAGAAGACTTTGTGATTATCTTACTTGAGAGAGTTTTGCATTTGACTCAATCCAGTGATATGAAATACACTCAGCTCTACTTGTTAATGAAACAAACAGTGACTTACTTGGCATCACTCCCAATAAAGGTTATTAGTGAATGTTTTGAAATGTATAACTGAAGTTTATTTTGTAGCATACTTCTTAAATATAGCATAACTCTAACTTTGTACTGTTTGAAGAAGACATTTATTGATAATTAAAATGATGCAAACAATTCTTTTAAGAAAGATAAAAGGTTACTCTCATTATGTGTTCTTGGTACTGAAGATGGAACATTTTTCTTTAAATGCTGCCTCTTTTTTCACTACACAAAATTGTTCACTGTGCATCAGCAGGTTTGCTTACCAAAGCCTATGCCAAAAACAGTTCAGCAGAAGCAAAAAAAGGTGGAAAGTGAAGAATATGTCTGTCGGAACAAAGCCTGTACTGGGGTAACAGGCAAACAACTCCAAGATGAAGAAAAGCCAACTAAATTAAACAGGATGCTTCACCAAACAGAGCCTCAGCAGGTGAGGATTTGAGCACTGCAGTAATGCATGGTATTGCCTGGGAGTTTGTCTGCTCTGTTAGCTCAACGTCCACCTTTTGGGGTGAGCAAGAAGAGTGCTTGAAAAGAGTCAGGAGCTATGTCTCAGACTCCAGAAGTTGGCATATGCTTACTGGCTTGTATTATTCCAGACAAAATACTCAGAGTTTCTTGTAAGCCCAGGGACTAAGTGCAAAGAGGGCACTATCCTTACCTGTCTCAAACCTGACAGGTCCAAGTACTGGAACGGTGCCTGGGATAATTTTGAACGTTACTGAATTCTTTTCAGCATACAGAATTACTGTCTGTACGTCAACAGGTTCACTCACTGAAGCCTTCACCGAAACGAGTGCAACAGAAGCAAAACAAGGTGAAAGAGGAAGCATATAACTGCTTCAGCAGCCCGCATGCTCGGGTAACACGCCGGCAATTGCAGGCTGAAGAGAAGCCAATTAAATTTTACACTACGCTTGAGGAGCCTGATCACTCACAAAAGGTGAGGTTTTTGGTGTTACCTTAGAAGAGTCATGGCACCTTGTGAAAGAAAGATCAGCTTTTCTGAAAATAAGTTTAAAACAAAACAAAACCAAACCACACCACCACAGACAAACCCTAAACTAAATGTGTGCAAACTAGATGTTTGCCACAAACAGTAAAAGTTTGTGTATAGTTGCTTGGTCGTACTATTAGCCAACTAACACTCCCATTTTTTTTCCTAGAGTTTGGTAGACTTTGAGTACTGCACCAGTGTGCAGATAAACATGTTGGGAAATGACAGTCTTCCTTTGTGAACCCTGTTGTTTTCTTGGTAGAAACTTACTTCAGTAGTTTCCTTTTCTATGTAATGGAAAACTTCATAGCACTCTTTAATAAAGTGCTTAAATTCTGACTTTTTAATCTGAGGATTTTAGTAGTTAACTCACTTTAAATATTATTGGTAATTTAGTGTATAAAAGGGTTGAATGACTGTGTTCAGTCTTACTCTTCAACTGTAGATGAAAAAAATTAATCAAGATTTTAGTAAAAATAATGCAGAATAAAGTACATCTTAAAATAGGAGCGCAGTGTTATTACTATGGAGTTTATTTTGACAAAGAGATTCTACCCTGTACCTAGTGTACAAGGAAGTGGTTAACTACAGGCACCTTACTTTAACTTAGACACTTAGATGGGATGGCCACCCTCTTGCTGTTAACTGATGATGCAGTTAAAGGTCTGAATACAGAACTGGGAGGAAGAGTTCTCTTTCTCCCTGGTTTATCTTTTGGGCAAGTACATTCAGAAAGACATCACATAGCTGGGACAATGAAAGGAATGAGTGGGTCTGCTTAGTAAGATGCTAGTGGAAAGCAGTTACAGTGTAAGTATAAATTAAACCGAGAAACATTTCTATGCTGAAAGGGGAACACCTGACTTAGAGGAGCAGGACAAGAAGGGCAGGATGCTTGTGAGACATGGGACAGCTGACAACTTGGGAAAGAGAGAATGAGGAAGACAGAAGTAATATCTAGAAAATAATATGGAAGCAACAAAAAGCAGAGAAGAAAAAACCTATGAGCTGCCTTTATGTCGAACATAATAGTATCCTATCAGATGGGACCCCTATTTCTTTAAAAGAAACAGATGTGGCTGTCACTAATTTGACAAAGGAATAAAACAGGAAGACAAGGCATTTCTATTAGAGAAATACACCTTCAATTATGAATTTTCACCAAGAAATCTATATTGCTAGGGTTGAAATTAAGTGGGATGCGTTGCTAAAAATTAACATATTGTGAATGGGATCATGGAAAGGAAACCAAAGCTGAAAATTTTTCTAAGGGACAGTGGAAAATATGGTCAGGTCTCACATATGTGAGAAACAGTGTTCAGGGATTCCTTTCAGAGATAGAGATCAAAAAGGTAAGCTAAGGATGACATTGCTTCTGGACACCTAAAAAAACTCCAGACACCACCCTGTATCCAACTGGAACAAAACCCACACAACTAGCATATTTGTGCTATGTGATAAATCAGAACTTTAGCTTCACTATGAAATGTAAAAACTTATACAAATAAAACAGCACATCAAACTTCAGAGTAATGTCTAGGGTTTCGAGATGAAAACTTTATTATCAGGAACACTTTAAAGACAACATATTAACATTTTTTGGAAATGAGTTAAAGATACAGAAGAATTTCAGCTGTTGACTTTAGTAATAGATATATAAAGGATGTCTCTTTAGAAGGTGTTTAATCACACCAAATGTTATATGCTTAATATACTTACACCGACAAAATCAAGAGTTAAGACTTTGTAAGAATTGTATTGCTTTTTCTAGGATAACTTCCATACCTAGATGGCACCTTTGTTTTTCTGATTCACATTTCACTTGTTGAATATTAAGTTTATTGCTACTTTCTTTTCCCCCCCTGCAGAAAGACACTGCAAGAGTATTACCACCATTGGACCCCCAAGCAATATTCTCAGAATCCAAACAGAAACACAGTCAACTCTTAACTACAGATCACCTGGTATCATTGCAAGAAACTGGTTCTGACATCACTTGTCCTTCTGTATCTATTATACTTAGGCTTGCATTTACTGACAAGACATATCACTACAGTATAGCTATTCTTGTACTTCTGCTACTAATATTACTTTCCTTGTGTTTTCTTTGATGTAAACATTTCGGTGTCTTCAGTGTAAGTGCTGTCGTGTTCCCATCATGCAGTTTTTTCTCAGAGTTTCTTCATTGAAGATTTCAGTGTCAGTGGCTTGGAAAAGATTTTTTTAAATAATACTGTCAATGCGTATCTTCTTTTAAAGGCAAGTTTTCTAAACTTTCCAAATCTGCGCTCAATAGTTATGTTTGCCCTAAAATAAATGTACAAGGGTTTTTTGTTTTACGAATGTTGGGATTTTTTTTTTTTTTTGAAGCTGGACCTATTAAAAAAGTATCATGAAATACAATGGGGTGTGATACTTCATTATTCTAACACCAGTATGTTGATAACTGGTGCACAGCCGTGTT
>Ga0181612_136707_pt1 | contig 10785 bp, 5 predicted proteins | sample HoacroProtozoa21_FD_119630 | JGI IMG/M metagenome (GOLD analysis project Ga0181612, IMG submission 119630) | Hoatzin crop microbial communities from Cojedes, Venezuel. Combined Assembly of Gp0051906, Gp0051904, Gp0051908 | reverse complement strand
GAAAGAAACAAATGCTAATGGAGAGGTATTGGGCGGGGGAAGAGGAGGGGGTGGGTTTGGGTTGGGTTCCGGACATCTTTTCTCTCCCATCCTCCCACTCCCTTTTTCTTCTCTGATTCACAAGGAAACCACAAAGCAAACTCAGGACTGAATGAGACTTGGTTTTGTGAATGTTCTGGCTTTCTTTTAGGCCATTGACTTCCACCCCCACTCGCCTAAATCTCCTCCATTTATACCAGCCCAATGAATTCAGCAAACTTCCACAAGTGTAAACACTACCAAAATCTGGTCTGGTATTTAATGACCATTGCAGAAGCCACTGGGAGTTACACTGATGCACAAAGGCAAATGTTAATGCTCTCGTTTGGTCCAATGCTGTTTAATTTGATTTAACTTAAACTTTTCAAACTCTTTAAACAACACTGACCTTTGTGTGAGGACAGACTTACACGACCAGAAGCCCGGAGTTTCTCAGTGCTTTCTCAGCGCATCCCTCTGCCCCTCCAGATACCCATTCTGAGAGGGAACTGGCAAGACACCCGTGCCACCCTCCACCTCTTGCTACCACTACGTCATCAGCAGGCTCTACTCTGTTTCAGTGCAAAATCCAGCAGAACTAGCTAAAATTACTGTTGTTGTTGTTTTTATAAAATATTTTATATACCCCAGTCTGTCTATGTTGGGATTCAATGGAATTTAAAAACTTCACAAGCTACCCATGCATTTCCACAGGCACTTAAGTGCCTTTAAAATTCTAGCCCCGGATCATCAGCTCTGAAATGAGATTAATTCCCTATCCAACAAAGAATTGTAGGAAGAACTCTGCTAATGCTCATTTACAAGGTCTGGATAAGACAGCGATGCACTAATCTGACAAGTAAGGCTGAAGAAACTTCTGCAAAGCACTGGATATAACTGATGTGTTTTCACAAAGGCTTCCTTTCCCGGTGAAACAGGTTCTCCTGCTCAGGGTTGGGTAGGAGGGATTACACATCAAAGGCTTTGCTTCTGCCATCACTAGGGCCAAGAGGTAACTCACTGCACTGCAGCCTGGGACGGCACAGAATTTCTGAAGTGTTGCACTAAATGTAGAGCTGCCTGGGAAATTTCTGGAGAAAAAAAAAGTATTTTCTGAAAGAATGCCTTGGCATTGGGAAGCGCTGATTTATCAGCGCAAAACATTTCATCAGACGGTGTTGAGACTCAGAATATTCCATTCCGGAAGGAAAGGATGGACCAATACGTTTTGCTTCCACCACTTTGAACTTGAGCCCCTTTGACTTGGCAGCTTCACAGTAAGACCTGAACCCAGCTGGAAATGGAATGACAGTTTTCAAATGAAAAATTAACTTTGGAATTTCATATCACAGGAGTTTCTTTCCTCAAATCTTCAGCCCATCCCACTTCAGCAATAAAAATTGGACAAAACTTACAGAAATCCCTGCAAACCTGCACTCCTAGCTCCTCAGAGAGCTCCAAAGCCAGCCCAGCCCTGCCCTGTGGATTGGCTCCGCATGCAGACTAACCTGTCGCACAAACGGGCCTTATGACTGATTTCTGTAATCAGAGCTGGCAAGCATAAGAAAGATTTCACACCCTTCCTCCCATGAATGGGGAAGAAGGATTCAATTAGGAACACTGCCTATTCCTTAATCATTTCCTTTGTGTGCATGGTTATTAATATCTCTACATGACTAGTCAAGCCAGGGGCTATGTTTTTCTGTACTCATTTTGGCTACTACTTACTGCTTACAAAATGCATATAGAAGCCACACCCATAGAAAAATAAGGAAAGAAAAGGATACTATTGTTGGTATTAAATGCAGTAGCAACTGCAGTCTCCAAGTGTACTGAAACCCCTATGTATGTGATATTATACAACATCACAGAAAGAGACTGTCAAACCTCCAGCGAGCTGAAGTAGATAAGGCAGGTAAAGAGCAAGAGAAGTAGAGAGAGGCACAGGAGAGGTTATGTGACCCAAGGAAGCCAAAACAAAAGGTCAATACCCAAACCAAGAACAGAATTGATCCACCTGATCCCTCATCCAGTACTTTACACTGCCTGTCAGATAAATACAACTCAAAACCGCTTTTAAAAAACTGAAAGGTAATCATCAAAAGCAAGCTGGAAGTACCACGTCTTCAAACAAGACTGAAGTTGGGAAGAAAGCTGGATGATCTCAAGCCTGCAGCTGGTCCATAAAGGACCCAACAAGCAGCCTGCACACACATTGTGGTGAAATGGCTCCGGCAATGCTGGGAAGAAACCCATTCCTTGTCTACCTTGCACCTAGCACATCTGCATTTTGTCCTTTAAGCAAGAATACGAAAGAACAGGAGAAAAGCCAAAGGTAGGATTTGTCAACCCCTCCAAAAGTCAGATGACAGCACTGTGTTGTCCTTGCTTTGGAATAGAGAGAGCATTTAACTACAAGCTTGCGAGCCCTTGCTGACCACTGAGCTCTCTTCTCCACTGCTATAGTAACAGCTGGAGCCCAAACACTCCAGATGTTGGCATTAATCCTGCAGACAGGGGTTCCCAGTTCACTGTGTGGCACGTCTTGGCCCGAGTACCTGGAACGAAAGGATGTCATCCCGGGCAGAGCTGTCTCCTCCAGACAGGCATCCCCGAGCAGCAAGTTCACAGCACCCCCGGGACGCTCGGCACAGCCACTGACGCTCTCCCATCAGAGAGAGCTCAGTAAGGGGAGAGGCAGCCAGCAGAGCAATGCTCTTTGTATCAGCCTTGATTTAAGTGAACGTCTCCATCCACTGAATGGACATTCAGCTGCTTCTGATTTAATTCTTCATTAAAGACCTCATTTGCTTTGGGAAGCAGGGCCACTGCCTATCAGTACGTTGTTTGAAAAGGCCTTTTCTTCCACACATGAGCACGTCTGTTCTGCAAATTCTGTTACAGACTCACACAGCAGATTAACAAAGGAAATATTTTACCATGTGCCCTGTTCAAGGAGAGGGAGTAGAACTGTGCACGGAGTTAAAGAAAACCACATCTGCGTTCAGCTAAGCCAAGCTGCTGGCAAGACACAACCGCGAGCTGGATACCCGCCTGTAGCGCTGAGCATTATGGCCATCCAGCAGTGATCCCCAGGCTAACCACGCGCCAGGCCACGGATGGTGCTCAGACACGGCTACCTGCCACGCTTCTGGGCTGTACTTAGCATGGTGAGTGGCGGCAAGGGACGAGTTTGTGGCCTCTAACAGCAGGCAGGTTGTGTTTAAAGACCCTGACCCACAGACAGCTCCTTGATCAGTCTATGAAGACCTCTGTTTACAAGCATTCCCCAAGCTCGCCCAAAAGGCAGGGAGCCCAACAGGTCTGAAGGACAGGAGTATGTAACAGTGGAAATCTTGTCAGCGTCCTCCACACAGCCGACATCCTCCCACCGCAATGTGAAGATGAGAATGCAGAGCCCTGAATGAGATGTCCTGGAAAGAAACAGGCCAAGGAGACAGAGTTCACGTGGGGCGGAGTGCCTGGTTTTGATCTGAGGCTGAGTCAAGGCCAAGCCACGGCCCTGGATTCTCGATCACTGAGATCACACAAGCCTGAATTGGAAAACAACTGACAAAACCTCCTCAGAACTGGTGACTGTGACGCACCAACCAACCCAAAAGGCACTAAATTCAGCCTTCCGCCCAACCCTGGACCAAAGGGGCTCTGATCTGGCAGTTCCTATCCCAAACCACATCTCGGGCTAATGCTCTAAGAGGACTTTGCCTCCATCCTAGACACGGGGATGACCCAACAGCACTACAAAACCACCACGTCTTCCTGGAGGATACGCAGGAATAACACACAGCATCCTGGTTTCAGTGTTCTTTATCTTTGCATTCCTACGGCGCTCTTTGTGCAGTGACTGCTTTATTCTCAGATCTGCAGCAGAAGGGCAGGTTCACTCTGCTTGCTTGCCAAGTCTTAACCACAGCCTGTCCTCTATTTCGTGGAGGGTTTCTGCGCATTCAGATTATCTAAAACAAAAATCATCTGGAATAAGAAATAGGTGGCTGCTCGTTGTATATGATAGAGCCCATGTCCATGCTATTGCTAAATGGGAACAAGGCTGCAGTGATTTCTGCCTGGTCCATGGCTCGCTGTGCTTTCAGCACGTCAGCCAGTCTCTGGCCTGTCACCACAGGGTAGTTCTGATCCTTCCCAAAGCTTTGCTATCAGCCTGCAAACCTCCACAAAAACCAAGACCGGTTGCTACTAATCTCTGTTTCCCTTTCTGCTCAGAAGTGACAAAGCAGAACGCAACTCCTGCCTCACATTCCTCCAAGCCCACAGGAAACCATAAATCAGAAGAAAAGCATAACATCCAGAGAGACCTTGCAAAAGGCCAAACACTACGATGGGCCAAGGGGCTGGGGAAAGGGAAGAGGGAACCAGTAAAAGCAGTCATGAGGCTAGCACTAACCCACACCTCCACCTTGGCTGGGGGAGGTCCTGCTCCAAAGAACGGAGGGAAATTGAGGGTCAGGGCAACTAAAAGTCTTCCCCTCTTTCAAGGCAATACATATATACACGTACATCCATATTCTTTGTTTCCTTCCAACTCACCCATCGCCTCTTCTGTAATTAAATAATAGTAATAATTAAAAAACTTCTAGCAGGCGAGAGTTAAACCTCCCGGGTGTTGCCCTGGGCAAAGCTCTTGCTGGCTCTGGCTGCACCTAACGGCCCTGCCAGGGACAGGCCACCAGCGGGAGGGAAGGCTGGCTGCAGGGTGAGAGGAAAAGCCGAGAAGGGTTTGTGTTCGGAGGGAAGCGAGGTGCTAGCTTTGTTCAGTGCTTGAAGCCTGGAGTCTGCAGTGCCCCAATGCAATCCTGCAAGGCCAGTGTGACCTGCCTGGCCATGACAGCATGGCTGCCATTGGCCTCTAAGCTTGCTTGTTTGAACTCCTCCTGGGAGCTTGGGCCAGACAGGGAACCATGGCTGGTTGAGTTTTGTTTTGCAAAGAGTCTGCTACAGCTCCGCATCCTCAGCACGACCAACCCCGTCTGCCGCCAGGTAACGGGCAGTGAATTGCCCGGCGAGTCTCTGGCTTTGCGACAGAACCTGCTCTGCCTTCCTCCCATCAACGCCGAGGACGGTGGTTTAGGCTGAAGCACTTCTCTGTGGTCGAATGCAGCAAGGACCTGCTTCGTTTAGAGGTGACTCGCCGTTCTGGTCAAAATGGCTGAGATTTACTCTGGCCCAGATAAATCTATTTATAGTAAGTGTTATGCTAATTCCATACACCAGTCTGACCCACATGTACTCACTGGAGCAATAATGCCTTCTGCTACCTGTTCTGTTTAACTGTTGTGCAGCCAGCAGCCGTTCTGTTCTCGGATCAGCAGCTCTTCCTATGAGGTAGACGTGTGCCTCCCCTTGCTTCCCTTCTCAGCAAACCAAACAGAACTCCACGCTGCTGATCTCCCTGGGGAAATTCCTGGCTCAATCCAAGCTCTACCCTGGTTTTTAATCAGTGGGAGAAACCTAGGTGAAAACAGATTACGCAAGCTGTTTTAAAGCCACTCACATTTAAGTCACTTTAAAAAAGAAAACTGAATTGCTTTTATTACCTTATCTGAGGTTCATGTTATGTTTTGTACAGAGTAATTCATTTGCTGACACTCTGGTGACCCAAGGAGTGTGGAGGGGATTTTACTCATCATTAAAATGCATCTGTCTTTGGGATAAACAGTCCCAATTGCTTAATGGAGAAATGGCAATAGAAGAGCTCTTTTTAGTGGTTTGAGTCTCCGATTTTTGTTCTAGGATAATGGAATAAGCTGTATTTCTAATCTTGGCTAAAATCTCTCTACAGATGGCTAGAAGCATGATGCAGATGTGGAAGGCCGTGCCAATGCTTTTTGATCCTGGGAGCACGCCAGAGTTTTCTGCAGTAAAAAACAGGTAGAACAGGAGAAGCTCAGAAGATGTCAGTGACACTGAAATGATTCAGAGACGCAGGGTCCTCATCTCTCTTGTCGGTGTTTTATTCTCACTTGTATTTTGCAAAGGCTCCACTGAAATAATTCTTTTCCCTTTTTGAGCCCACTGATTGCTCAAACACTTTAACTTGTCATCAAATCTATCAGCTTCAGCTCCTTTCCCGCTACAGAACTGCAAGCAGCGAGCAGACTCCACTCTTGGTTCCTTACAAAGTCCCAAGGGGCAGCACAGTTAGAGACTGCTGGCTTGTCTTGCTGCGAGACGGGGTTTGGATGACGAGTTTTTTACAGGGAAGCCCGTACAGCCAGGCAGTGACATCGGCTTGCTGTTCCGCTGTGAAGAGCAGTCAGAGGTGGTCTCAGCACAGCTTCTGAACGCTACAAGAACCTCCAAGTAGATAAACAATTAAAATAGGGAAAGTACATCAAGACATGAGAAACAGACTGCCCACATCTGTTTTTCACTGGTGCACGGACACAGATGTTTTCCCAGTATTTGGTGTTCTATTTTCTCATGTTTTTCATGGAGGCTAGATGTAGGTATACAGCCCCTAAAACCGTTCCCAGTATGTCTTCTCACGGGTGAAGAGACTCTGGGCCTAAGCTTAGCTTAGCTCTAGCTTTGGTAACAGTGTTCCTAATGCTTTGCACACGTTTTGCACAGCTACAGAAATACCCAAGTCTTTGTCTGAAACACGCTAAATGTCAGTTTATGGCTCTTATACTTCTGCTGAGAGGCTGGAGGTGTATGTTTAGACAGAGTTTTGAAGCAAGATGAATAAGACTTCATATTGTGGTTTCATGGTGTTCTATTGACTTTAAATCAGTATATTAATATTTAGCAAAAACTGACACCTCTCTTCAGAAGACATACAATGACGGATATGGCTTTTATGCACTCTGCTATATACACACAAGTACAGGCTTCTTCTAGTATTGCTTCTCACTGAGGTTCAAACTATAAAAATGCCCACCGCAACTTACTGAAGTATTTGATTTTACCATGCACTTTCCCATACACTGAATTCTCCATCACTACTTTCTGATAGCTAGTCTGAGCTCCTGCGGAATCAAGGCACTAAGCAACCTGATCTAGTTGGACCTGCTTTGAGAAGGGCATGGGATTAGATGACATCCAGAGGTCTCTTCCAACCTAAATTACTCTAGGATTTAATGGTTTAAAGGTTAAATCCTTCCTTAGCTCTTTTAATGCATCCTTATGTAATGTATCTCATGATAACAGGTTTCCCCCCAGCTCCTCCTTTGTGACCCACAGCGAAATGTTCAAGGAGACAACAGCACCTCGAGCATCTGGATCTCTCACCGTCCAACCCTGATTGATCCACAGCTCATAACACGTACATAAAGCAGAGAGGAAATGCTATAAAGCAGCGTGTTCACTTTTCACCACCCATCGTTAGAGCCTAGGGGGGAAATTCTGACAGAATTTGCAGCAAACTATTTCCTGCTAGTGCCCACAGTACTTGAGCAGCTTCTCAAATCTCGAGGGAAGAGGGAAGCAGCCCAATAATGTCACAGTGCTGTTAATCTTCCAATACTGCTAATTCAGCATGTGTGGAAAGGAAAATGCCATCAGAAAACTGACTTGGTGAGGATAGGTAGATCAGGTCAGGAGATAATATTGAACTAGACTGCTTCCCTAGGGTAGCGTCTCTTCTCTACACAGCTCTTTTGGTGCTTTCAGATCAGCAGTATGCAGATGTCTGTGCAAACTGTGGTAAAACCAGTAAGGAACATCAGCCTCTCGGGGATTCTACGGTCTGACTGCCAGTAAATCAGACCATTGACTTAAAAAAGGCACCATCCTAAGGGTAAAAGGGGTTCTAGGCTTGCCAGACCAGTCAGGACTACCCATTTCTTGTTCAGTACTGTTCTTGTCCAGTTCACTGGAAGTCATTTCTCAGCGAAAATGCTGAGCTGAGCACCTTGAAGTGATGGATTCTCCACGCAGACCATTTCACAGGCCAGCCACGTGCACTAATGCTGACGAATTGGCAGAGCAACTGACAGAGATCATCTGGTAACCACCACACAGCAACTGCCACCTTTAGCTCATTGGAGTGTAGCCCTGCTTCTGCTGATAGCTAGTAATTCTTCTGGTTCTCAAACCGACCTTCCTTTCTGTTCTGAATATCTGTTTTGCAGAAGCATGGCACAGCTGCAAGATTCAACCTCTCTGGTTCAACGTGCAGCAGATCTCGGCACCACATCTCAAATACGCTTTGAGAAAAGCCCAGGAAGAGATGCAGTTCTCTGTATCCAAAATTTGCACGGACAACTGCACTCCTGCAGTTCAGTGCTCTCCAGGCCTCTGAGCATCACACTGTGCAGTTCAGCTCCTGGGATGTCACTCAGAGGAAGGATGCACGAAAGGGCTCTGAGCCCTGGAGAAGAACGTATCATCCAGAGACTCACCGTGAGCAACGTAGGTGAGGCAGCAGACACCACCACACGCCTCTCAGTCCAGCTGCACTGTGCAGCAGAAGATGACTTCTGAACCAAATTCCCGGCTCTTGCTTTGTGCTGACCTGGGCCTGCTGTGCCTCCCACAGAGAGAGGTAACTTGCTTCATCTGACCCTCTTGAGCTAGTTCATCCATCTGACAAGTTCCACACACAGGACACACGCCTAGAAACAGGCACGCTTATGGCCAAACTTTCTCCACTCTCAAGACTTCATCAGGTGGGTCATTTGCACTTTCCTGTGAGCGATACTTTTTCCTCCCTACACACTCCGATCCAGCTTGCTAAGTGACTTTAGAGCCGAGATTGCTTGTGTGCTCACCAGAAAGCAATTCCCTTCCCGGGTCGCAAGGACTGAGCTTTTGTGGTGGCAATATCAAAATTGCACAGCAAAGACTGAACACAGGAATATTCTTTTCTGAGCTGAAGAAAGAAACATTATGTGGGCATATGACTCCTCAGATGACATTTGTTTGCTTTTTTTTACAAGCAAAATGGATTTATCAAAAATCTTCTATCCAACAGTTCTGTCTTCTCCCCAAGTGAACTCAGCGGCATCCGTTTACCAACAGGGCTGGACAAGTTCCAGCAGACTTTGTTGAGACTTCCCCTGGTCCACAGCTCAGCTCAGTCCACCCCCCCTCAGCAGGGATCTCTTTCAGCACCAAATGCTCCTTGTTTCTTTTTTCTCTCCCTCCCCTGGGCCTCGGCTCAGAGCTGGAGCTCCCCAACCTCTATGCTCCCTTTGTCCCCGCCTGAAAGGCTTTTCCTGTGCGTGTCCTGCCAAGCACAGCAAAGGTCTTGTCCCCTCTGGCAGCAGAAGCGCTGAAAGTGCTGCCTGACCTGGGGGCAATAAGGAAGGGACCTTGCCCCTTCCTTTGCCCTGGGAGAGTTGGGTGCCGCTTGCACCCTCCCAGAGGTGCCAAACGGTTTTTGCTGTGTCCCAGCACCACAAAACAACCTTTTTTTTTTCCTGTAGAGTGACACCAGTAAGTAACACAACCCTTTCCTAAAGGCATGAGAGTTTATGGCCGTGCTAGTTCAGCTGGTGCTGCATGGAAGCTTGCTGGGGGAAATATGAATAAGCGCCCTAGACACTACTCATCCCTTGCTTTTATTTATTACTCTCCAGGGCTGGGTATGGTCCCATTTTTCTAGCTCTGACTTCCTCTTACACCGCTCCGGAGGGAACAGAGCTGTTGTGATGTGGCTGGGGCTGGGGAATTCATTCTCTTGTAAAGGATTAGTGTCTCAGCCACCAAGCTTTAGAAAAGGACATTCTTTTGAGTGCAGCTAGCAGGACTTTTACCAGCTACGGATTGCTTCTCTGCTCTCTGTGGCCGTATGATGGACTGTCACACCCCTCTGAGGCAGTAAATCTCCCTTGCAGCATGAACCCTACCGTCCTTCTGCATACTCAATGTTGTCTTGGACCCTGCTCTGGAGACAGCATGGTTAGGCTCATATACCAGGAGGAAATTCCCAAGCTCACACAAAAAGCCAAAATGCTGGGGGTAGAGGGAAGCATTGGGCAGGAAACAGGGACCAGTGCGGCCTGGAGTAAAAATTACTACATCCTCTGTACCGCATGATGTGGCCCAGGGAAGGAAGAACAAAGTTGGCATTGTAGTAACTGGGCCTCCGCAGCAGAAAAAGAATTGAAGCACAAAGTCATGGGTCAGAACAACAGGGTTCAGCCCTGTAGGGTTCACAGATACTCAACCACCACACAGAAAATTTAGCTAGAATCCTCCACTTCTTCTTGATTTCTTGGCATCTCACGCCTGTCATCTCAACCCACACAGTTCCGAACTGCAAGTAAAAGAGAAGTACAGAGTAATAAACTATGAGTAACTGTGGTGAACACAAGCAAAGATTAAAGTCCATGAGTCTAGATGCTACAGCATTTTGACTACTGAGAGAAGCCTTTTTCTCATCCCATCACCATAGATATCAGCTTGGAGTTTTCCAGTGTCTCAGTCCTGTTTACTAGTTTGGCACTGTCCCACAGTTTTACGCGTTATCTCTGAATTCAGATGAGTCAGTGATACATCAAGAGCTTGTGTTATTCCAAACTCCTAAACTCAATCTGGCAGAACTGGTTTTATTACACTCTTGGAACACTTCAGGCAGGCGTCTTTCTACAACCGTCAGCTTGCTGCCTTCTCTTCCTCCAGCCTTCAGGTGGGCTGTCCTCTGCAGATCTGAGAGCACCATCTGAAGTGCCAGCCTCCAGACAGTGGGAGCAAGAAAAGCTGGGAAGCGTGGGGGAAGAGAAGGGGGGGGGGAAGGAAGCAAGGGAAATAAGGGAAGGGAAATAGGGAAGGGAAGGGAAGGGG
>Ga0181612_125938_pt1 | contig 10785 bp, 5 predicted proteins | sample HoacroProtozoa21_FD_119630 | JGI IMG/M metagenome (GOLD analysis project Ga0181612, IMG submission 119630) | Hoatzin crop microbial communities from Cojedes, Venezuel. Combined Assembly of Gp0051906, Gp0051904, Gp0051908 | reverse complement strand
TTTTCCCTGCCTCTCTCAGATCGACTATTTAAGGTGAAACTGTTTGCTCCGCCTGCAGTTCAATTACCATGATAGTTCTCCAGGAAAAAAGTCCTCTTTTTCTTTATTCCTCCCTCTGTAAAATGAATTTACCATTTTTGGCATCTTTCTGTGTTGTCTTTATTATGAAGCATTGTGCATGAACCTTCCTACTACTGTACTTGGGCTTTTAAGTGAAACGTGCATAATAGAATGAGAGAAATACTCAGCAGCCCTGTCCATTTCCTCATTCTACAGGCTCTTCTGTTCCCTCCACTTTTACAGTTTATGTGTTTTGTATGTTCTGTGTGACCTTAAAGCAACCGGGATCTACTTTCTGTACTGATTCTGTAAAGCTGCTGGTAAGTTAAGACACGACCTTTCGACTGGCAGTTCTTGGAGCTGTCACTGATGGTTTGCTGAAGCTGTCAGTGAGTGGCAGCTGCCAGCAAATCCTGATAAAATGTAGTCTGTCATCAGGGAAGATAATGAGAATGAACAGAGAGGATCACTGTATGAAACCTGGGTCCTGGTGGGTACTGCATGCAGTTTTGGGGCATCACAAGAGGAGCCTAGTGAAGCTACAGAAGGTAGAGGGAAGAAGCTGCCTTAAAAGCAGCGTCTGAAATGGGTACTGGCAGTCAGAAGTGATCGATGCTTACAAAGTCACCAAGGCAGAGGACAAAGCAGCTGCAGAGCTGTTATTGACCAAATTGCGCGCTATTAAAACTGGAGAGCACTCACTGAAATTTGGTTTGAATCATGGATGAGACAAGGAGAAGCAAACATACGCGGTTTGCTAATACACAGGATCTTTGAGGCAGATAGTACTAGCAGATTCAGGAGCATGAATTTGCATGCATCACATCCATAACAGATGCAAATGGAATAGGCAGAGATGTACACTTTACCATCTGTAATAGCTGTGAATGTCGGGGAGTCTGAGGAAAATGGGTGGCAAAGAAGTGGCTTGTGTGCTGGCCATGTATCTCCTGATGGTTGCGTTGGAGACGGAACGCTTGCTTAGACTGATCGCTGGCCTCCATAACATGTTTCTGTTTAGTTAATGAGTCTGTATTATATGCTCTTACTTCTAACTAGAAAGTCTTGAAGAGAGAGAGCATTATTTTGTGCTTTGTTTCTAGAATTTAAACCTCAAGCTGTTTTTGAGTTACCATTTGACAAACAGAAGGCTACGTGGTAATTTTTTAGGAGCTTCTAAATTCTAGAGTAACTCAGTTGCAATACTTCAGTGTACACGCTCTAGAGTAAACTTTTTACCAACTTTTTCCCTAGAAATATTTTTATACTTGTGCTTGAAGAGTGGAAAAATGTTGGTCCCAGCCATAGTCTTCGTTAGTATTAGAGACTTCAGGTTTTGTTGACAAATTTCACGACCAAGTCCTGTAACGTGACAATAGGAAAAAGTCTTAGAAACTATGCTTGATTTTATAATTTGACTGTAAATATGAAACATGTATCTGTTTGGATCATACCAAAACTGCAGTATTTGGAATTATTTCTGAATAATTCCTTAGTAGAGAAGAAACCTAAAAAATTAGAGAGAAATGGTTGTATTTTGAAGGATAACTCTACACTCATAGTAGCATTAGTCTCAGAGTCTTTCTAAAAGAGTTCTCCTGCATGGTATGTCACTGTCCTTTACTGGTAGCTCCAGTATTGCAGTTAACGTGGTGTATGGGAAGGAGTGGATGTGTTAGAAGCCATAGGGAATGAATGCACATGTATATGTTTTGCTGTTAAATGTTAGTTGTTTAAATCTGGATTATAATCCACAAAAAATGAAAGAGCAATGTTATATACGAAGTACACATTGGGATGGAGACACACATATCTATCTACACACACATCATATGTAATTTTTTTATTTCATTTTTTTCTTCACAAAGTCTTGATCACCATTGTTGTTTGTGTTTTGTTTTTTTTTTCTGACATATTTATAAGCTTCTTTTTTTTAAAAAAAAAAGAAAAATCCAGTAGGTGAAAGATCCCTAGTTAAAGAGAACTGACTAAAATGATTAAACTATCGCTTATGTGAAGCACATGTAAAACACTTTCAGTTGCTATAGATCACTTTATTTTTACATGAGGAGTCTCACTTTGGCAGAAAAGCCATTCTGTTGCAACGTATATTTCAACAACATTCAGTATAAATCTCTTTGGATTCTTTTCTGTAGAAGTTTGCCTCCAGAGGTTGTGGGTTTCCATGGTACCTAATCCTTATTTAGCAGACACACTTAGTATTTCCACACAGCTGTGGAATGGCAGCGATGGACTTATGTTCTGCTTTCCTGCTTCTAGTGCAGATTTTACACCTTTGACCTTCTAACATACTGACTGCTGATGAAAACTTTCTGCAGAGATGCATCAACGAAAAAAAAAAAACACCTGCTCCACTGTCACGAAGGGCTATTGCTGATCTGGGTGTGTGATCGTCGATACTTGCCAAGTGATGGGATGGTGGGGAAAAAACATTATATGGATCTGTTCTGTGCAGTCGGGAATTCTGATCAAATTTGATCACAGAATCACAAAATGGTCGGGGTTGGAAGGGACCTCTGTGGGTCATCTATTCCAACCCTCCTGCTGAAGCAGGGTCACTTACAGTTTTAAATACATAAAGGAAGAAACTAGCTGAAAGTTTATACTTAATACGCTTAGTTTTAAATACATAAAGGAAGAAACTAGCTGAAAGTTGCTGGACTCTTGTGTTTTACTGGAGTGTGCTGAAGTGCTTCATAAGCTTAACTGCTTGGCACTTTAGTCGAGTATTTGTTAATCTGAAGGCTCCCCAGTCTCTAGAGGATGGTGTTTCTCTGGAGTTTTGTCGCTGTGGTCAGGACTGGGTGTTTCAGGAGAGAGCGCATTTGGTGCTGAACTGCACATAGCTGCCTTCCCACTAGCTGGGACGTTTACGGTCTGCTCTGTGTGGGTTCCTGGTGGGTTGGGGCTACACCAGGGACTTGAAGCAAAATGCATAATGTAGTTGTAAACTACCTTATTGGTAGAGGATGAAAGCTGAGACTGAGGAGAAAGCTGATAAGTTAAACTACAGTGTGGTTGTGGTTGGTTGCTTTTTTTCCCCTCAAGAATTCTTCTGTTTCACAAAATTGTAACATATTTATTTCAGAGGCCATTGTGGATATTTTTTTCCCCCCAATAATTGTTTATTTATTTCTTCTCCTCTTAAAATTCTTATCTAAGTGTAATTACAGGTTATTGGTTTTAGTTGTGATTGTTCAGTGGCTTCGAGTGGCCTAATTTAGGGCTGATTGATCTTAGTACTTGAATGGCGCTCATGGGTTAATGGTATAGGTTTTATGGGGTTTTCTAAATATAGAAAAGTAATAGTTGATAGCTTGAGCTGTTGAGACTACTATGTGTCATTCAGAAACAATAGAGACAGTGAAACAGAGGTCAAAACTGTCTCCAACATGAAGTATTTTTATAACAGGTTCAGAATTAAATTTTATTTCAAGATTTCCTTTGGGTCTTTGTTTCCTTGAAAATCCCAAGATTAATACTTGGCTATTTACAGATGAGTAAACCTATTTTTAGGCTACTAAATCTGAAAAAAAACCAGTGCAAAATGGGGTTACAAAACAAGTATTTAATGCACTGCCTGTAATGTGTTCAAGTGAAATTGTTTTTATGTAGCTAGAGAAATCTGCTTTCAAGCCTTAGACTCTTAGGAGTAGCGCCCCATTTGTAGGGAGCAGTTTAGTACAGATTTGCAAATGGCTACCAGTGGGCAGGTGTAAAAGACCTTTTAATTTTTCAGCAAATGAAAGTATCAGGTATAATATAAAGAAGGGTGAAACTTTCTGAAAGCTTAATGAAGATGACAGCAGTTTTCTTTTTAACCTGCTGTTGGTTACACCTCTAATATTTACTGTAGTAGAAGTTCAGTGGAATAAATGCCTCCCCGTATGACAGTATCTTCTGTACAATTTTATGCTACACTGAAGAAATTATATAAATAGAGTGAAAATAGTGTAAGTTTATAAAGGTCTTTTAAAATGCTTGCGATGTGCTGTTGAAGTTAATTATGTTGCAACAATTTTGTAATGTACCGATTTCTGTAAATCATATTTTATGAAATGGGAAAACAGCAGCTTTTGAAGTTTGTGTGAAATCAGGTAACAGAAATAGTGCTGTTTGTGTGTTATGCTGTGAATATGATTCTACAGCTAGTGTGTGCTACTTTGATGCTCTTGATCAGAAAACATTGTTCTAATCTTGTGTATGTATGGTACAGGTGATGTAAGACATCTAAGACATCTTATTATATCATTTACCCCTGACTTTTTTAGAGATTTGGTGTGTTTTAGTAACGTGCTTATATTACCACTCTTGGACAATCACAGAATCACAGAAGGGTAGGGGTTGGAAGGGACCTCTGTGAGTCATCTAGTCCAACCCTCCTGCCAAAGCAGGGTCAATTTACACCAGTGCCAAGTGAGGAGTGTTGTAACAGAAATCTGTTCTCATCAAGCGTCTCCTTGCCCACATCCTTTCCCTTATTATGCAAACAACACAGAAGTTGACAGTTTGTGCTCATAGAACAAATAGGACTTTAAGAATTATGTCTATTTGAACTTTATGTTTCATTCCCCTGTTAATTTGCAATTCTTAATCCCTGAGCATAGAAGAATTCCTCTGAGAATATATAAATAAATCTGTTAATTATTATGTGTTAAAATTAATTTTAATTATTTTAAAAGAAATTTAACATTTCATATTAGACACAAACATTTCTGTCCCGAGTGGTCTTATCAACACACCAGTGCGGCAATATGTTACTTACTTAAAACTGACTGAATTGTTATACAAGTTACCACTTCAGATTTTTTAAGGACACAAGGAAGTTTCTCATTTTATGGAGACTGGAGAGAAAAAACAAAACCAAAACCAACAACAACAGAAAAACTACACTTAGGCAAATGTCAGTGAGTTGCATATTTCACAATGAGCGCTACCTCTAAAAGTTCTAAATAGGACTGAAGCCTTACAGTGTCACCAGCAAAATTTTTTTCTTGCATCTCACTCAAATTTTTTTTATCTTTTAGCAAAATAAGGATTCTGCCATTTTCATTTATAACAACAGAGAGAATGGATTGTTATTTTTCCTGATTTTCTCAGTGAGAGGCAGTAGATGTAACCCCTAGAGATTTTGAATCTGTCAACATTAGGTGCCCAAATTAAAAGGCTAGTTTTTTCCTTGCTGTTTAAACTAGACATCTTTATTTTCTCTATGTAATTATTTTTTTCAGAAATGTCCTGAGTCATCTAGTGAATTACATCTAGTTTATCCACTTCTATTTATGTCAAATCATTTTTCAGTTTTCTTTATGAGAGTTTAGCCAATTTTATTCTATCCCTGCATTTTCCTGTAGGCTCCCCCAGACAGTGATTCAAGGCACTTGAAATCTTGTTGTGAACTGTCCTCTGCAGAGAGGCTATTTACTTATTGCTATAAGGAGCCTAAAAAGACTACCTTTCTGTGGAAAGAAGGAAGGAAGGAAGCAAGAAAGAAAGGGTACTTACCATAAATATTTTTCTTTAAAATGTACTAAGACCTCAAGTACAGAAACCTAGAAACAAGAAGAGCAAAGAGTGAAGAACTGTAGTGCATACACTAGTTAGCTGCAGAACTCACCCACTTAAATGTGAATACTTTACTGCCACAAAATGAAAGATAATGGAGCATATGCCACACAAATTTTATTTATAAAGAACCAAAGGATAGAATAAGGTGGGGAAGGAAAGAGACAAAGATCATAATAAAATATAAACTATAAGAAGATAACATTATATCTAGGTTTCTGGATTAGTTTGACATTGTAAAATTGTAATAGGCTATAAATGAAGAAACATTCAGTTAAAAAAAAAGAGTTGGAAGGATTAATGTCGCAATTTTGAACTTAATATATCACTGAGGTAAATATAAATAGTTTATTCTTGGGCCAGATCTTAAAATTTATCACCTTATGCCATGACATGCATTTTCAGTTGGCTTGGTAATTTATGATGATAAAATAATAATACATAATACAGTGTTTTGGGTAGGAAGTTTTATGGAGTCTTACTATGCAGTCTTACATATTATAACACAAAATAAGAGTATGTGTATGATCAGGTGGTTTAATGAAATATCTGAATCAGAAGTAGCATCCCTAGACATTTCATAGCTGATGTGTTAAAGAGATGTCATTGTCAGAATGAAAATTAGTGAGGGTAGAACTACTTATTAAGTTAAATATTTTATATTTTGCTGAAAGGACAATAAGGTCTTCATGATCTTCACACATTTATAATTAATGCAAGCAGTCAGCACTAAAATCTTACTGAGATTTTCAAACTGGGATGCTTACACTTACAAGTGGTAAAAGTTGAATGAAAAGAGGTTAGCTGCATAGTACTGCAAGACAAGTTTCCCTCTTTTTTTTTTTTTTTTTAGTTTCATTCTCCTTTCGTTTGTATTAGCCAGCCAGCAATGGAGATGTGTGACTCTCGATAACGAGTGAACAACAGATAACATCTGGACAATAAGAAAGAGAGGGCATATGCTCTGTCAATTTAGACAGTCTAATAACATATTGTACTGGCAGTCAGTACCGAAAAATCTGATGAGAATATAAAAGCTGTTTTGATAAGCTACGATAGGTATCCCTTTTCTTACTCTGAAATACAGGTTGGAAAATGCAAGTATTATCTGCAGAGTACGAGGAAAAATAAAACTGTCAACAACAATTCAATTGTAAACAAAAATGCTCAAGGAAATGAAGAAACAATGAAGTTTCACAGTTACCAAGATAAAAAAATGAAAACATTAAAATTGTTATTTATGGGAATATGGAAGCATTGAAGTTACATTAATGGGTAGAGGAGTTGAAGCCTATGTTCAGAGGCTGAAACACAATATTTTTATGCAAATAATTATGACACATGTCAGAAAAGTCAAATCTACAGTCTCCGTGCAAGAAATTGAAAGGACTGGAGTATAAACTCGAGTGTCTGTGCATAGTGTAGTATATATTCAAATCGGATTTCGCAGATTAAAGTTGTGCTCGGGACAAAGAATGTATATGATGTAGCAAATAATCCTTATTTTTAACTAATTTCAATAGCAGAAAATAACCTTTCTGACACCATTATTTGAGGAACTCTTAGAAATTATTCAAGGAATCAGAAAATATCTTGAGCTGAAAGGCTGCTTGATCATTGTTACAGATACCCATCCTGGAGGAAACTATTGACCAACAAAACCACAAAATACTTTTTACGTTTCATGAAAATGTTCATCACAAAAGCAGAAAACTCTCATTTCAAAGCTAAAGGTAGTAACACTGCTCACCAGTCCCCAGGGAATTTTTACCAGTTTTGCAATGTGTTTGGACTCCTGTTGACTGGAAGGATATTTTCTTGATGAGCACTGAGCAGAGGCTATCTGAAGAAGAAAAGTTTTGTTCTACTCTGTCATATGCTTTGAAGACAAACGCAAAGACAAACGTGCTTCTTTGGAAAATCAAACTAAACCAAACCCCAAAGCCCCAGCTGTTTTAGAAAGTGCTTTTCTGACAACTTTAAGCAATTATTACCTAACTAGGTCTGAATGTATGTCTGATTCGAGTATAAAAAAAAAAGAATATGAAAGTGTACTGTGACAGGAAAAATATATTAACATATGCCTGAAGTCCTAGCAAAGGTCTTAAAACAATGCAGCTTTACGTGGAGTTGCTTTCAAATGTGCAAGTGATATGGGAATATAATAATGAATAACCTGCCAAAACTGTAGATTTTCGAACTCATTTCCAAAGGATTATTGCTTTACAGTAATAAGCAGAAACATACAGATCACCCATAAGTGACTGGAAGTACCAGAGACCATGGATCGTATTCCTTAAGGTAATTGATATGAATGATAAAAATAAAAAATGTGCAAGTGTATATACATGTGTGTATATGTGCAAATTACATAATATAAAGATATTCTATACTTGTAACCCTTGTTATGGGATTTCATTGGCATCGGAATGACCAAATATAAGTGGTTCTTTACAGAAAAAAAAAAAATACTAGCCAGAAGCCTCAAACTTTATACTCAACATTCTGCTGTTCAGTGAGATAAATTATCCTATTCGTAAATATGACTCAAATGGCTAATAAATTACATTCATATTAAAGACAGAAAAGAAAGTTCTAGGATGTTAGATTAAGGAGGGAACAGTAACTCATTCTTAAAATGTTAGAATAAGAATATATGATCTTTTTCTCTGCAGAGGAAATTTTTAGAGAAAGTGATTTGCACCTTTGTGCAACATAGAGTCTCTCTTCTGCAGTAAACCTCAGAGGTTCCACTGCATAGTGTATCCCAGTTTAGGCTGATCTGATTCATCAATTTATCATTTTTCATTTGCCGTTTCTGCTAACAGTCACATATTGTTCCCTTGAGCTGCAGCTGTAGGCAACGGCTGATCCTGCTAGCAGCTCCTGTGAGTCATACTACATCCCAGTAACCAGTTGCACATGCCATGCCATGAGACACATCTGTTCCCTAGTGTCAGGCTTTAAGTCACCAGCTGTTCCTGGTTAGTCAGTCTTGTTCCTGTTAGCCAGATCTTTACTCTACACCTCATGCCGTCCCCCATTTCTTCTGACCACTACCCCTAGCCACACTGTACACATCTTCTACAAGCTGCACCTCATGCCTGCCTTTGCTCCTGCTAGATGTGCAATCCTGCAACTGCAGCTCATGCTGCTTCTCGTTCCTCTGTGCTCTAGTAAATGGCAGCTGATTGGCTAGTTCTGCTTATTGTGTTGAAGGATTAGAACTAAATGCAGGAAAACCTTAGAAAACATTGAAGCAGGCCTTGCTGTCTCATACCTTGCTGGGAAAACCATAAGCATACTTTTAAATTGTCCTTTTACAAACCCCACCCTTCATACTCCCATGCTGGAAGATATTTCCAAAGTTTAATGTTCCTCATGAACTTGCTGAAAGCTGGCCAAGACTTTTATTCAATTACGAGCTTCTCCATTTTAAATAAAAATAGTCCTCAAACCTAACAACAAACACAACAAGAATGTTTGTGGTTTTTTTTTATATTCACACACATTTTTTTCTATTTATCTCCTAGTTCCATCAAAAAATAACAAAGCACAATCCAGACAAGTCTGTCATCACACTAGATACAAGGATGAAATTTTTTATGGTGAGGGTGGTGAAACACTGGAACAGGTTGCTTGGAGAGGTGGTAGATGCGTCGTACCTGGAAACGTTCAAGGTCAGGTTGGACAAGGATCTGAGCAAGGATCTGAGTCTGGATTGTCTTCTTTTCTGAATTTCTGAACAGTAATAGGGAAATGATGGGGGTTTTCTTTATTTCCTACTTTTGGATCTTAGCCATCAGGCTTACATACATGCTTACATAAACCCTTATCCACACGCAGACACTCATGGATGTGTATACATCTGTAGAGACATAAATATATTATCTAAGTATTATCTGCAATTATTAGGCAAGGAAACATTAAAATTATCAAGTTTGAACTAACGTCCCAGAAGCAAAAGGTAGAATTCCTTGACTTTGGTCAGCTACAGGACATGAAATCTTCAGTTAGGGATAAAGTAATAATCTTTTGTCATCTAGAAGATCTTTCTGACATCTAAAACTATCCTGTATCGGTTTTCATGCTGCGGGAATAATTATTCAGTACTGAGAGCCAAGTGTCCAGTATTTGGCTGTGTACATCCTCTTATTTTACAGAACATCTATACTTTGTCATATTTTACTTCCAGTGAGATCCAGAGGTCCATCTAAATTTGTTGTAATTTTTACATCAATAGGATTACACAAAATTCATAACGCTGAAACTTGAAAATCTAATTTGACCCATGTGCTCAAAAAGTGCATTGAGAAAAATCACATCAAGATTCATCTGAGAATATTGTGAGTAAAATAGCCAGCACCTTCATCACATGCAAAATAAGCTTTAAAATACAGCAGGCAGTAATGTCACAGATGATATCCCATGGAAGACAAACATGCACGTTTGTGATTTAATGCACTATCTGTACTCTAAAGAATAATTTTTATATTTTTAACATTTTAAACTCTTTCCTCATTTTTGGCTTGGAAGAAGTGCTCAAATATTTATTGTGTTATTCCCACCAGTTTAATTTCAAATAGATAAGTGACTTCTGTAGTATGAATACAGTGAAAGATTTAGAACAATTTCTAAAGACAAGTTTGCATTTTTTCTTCCAAACTTTCTTTATGCACAAAGCATCTATCTGTTAGTTCCTCATAAATAACTTAAGAATAGCAACTGTCATATCCTCTTTATTTGCTGAGAAGTTAAAATGATGCACTTCTCATCCAAGACATAACCCTAAGAAAATTACTTGTTAAACTGAAAGTTTTTCTTTAGTACTGTCAATATATTTGAGATAGTGTTAGCAGTGTTGTCTTCACAGTATCCCAGAGAGGCTAAGATACACAATAAATATGAGGCAACAAAGCGTAAACAATATGGGCAGGAAACATTACTAACAGCTTAAGTAGGCTGTTAGTAGGGCCTGTAGCGATAACACAAGAGATAATGGTTTTAAATTAAAAAAGGATAGAATCATACTAGATACAAGGATGAAATTTTTTATGGTGAGGGTGGTGAAACACTGGAACAGGTTGCTTGGAGAGGTGGTAGATGCGTCGTACCTGGAAACGTTCAAGGTCAGGTTGG
>Ga0181612_121905_pt1 | contig 10785 bp, 3 predicted proteins | sample HoacroProtozoa21_FD_119630 | JGI IMG/M metagenome (GOLD analysis project Ga0181612, IMG submission 119630) | Hoatzin crop microbial communities from Cojedes, Venezuel. Combined Assembly of Gp0051906, Gp0051904, Gp0051908 | reverse complement strand
GCTCTCTGTTGCCTCATGCTCAGCCTGTCCTCCACCAGGGCGCCCAGGTCCCTCTCCGCAGAGCTTCTCTCCAACAGCTCCGCCCCAAGCCTGTACGCGTGCATGGGGTTGTTCCTCCCCAGGTGCAGGACCCTGCACTTACCCTTGTTGAACCTCATCAGGTTCCTCTCTGCCCAACTTTCCAGCCTATCCAGGTCATGCTGAATGGCAGCACAGCCTTCTGGTGCATCTACCACTCCTCCCAGTTTGGTGTCATCAGCAGCTGCATAAGCATGCTTGAAAAAGGAGCACTCTCCAGGCTTGGCTAAGAAAACCTGTGAAATAAATTAAGAAGGATGGGTGGAAAAACAAAGTTCTGGCACCCGTTGGCACTCAGTGGAGAAGCAAGAGGGAAGATTACACACAGTCACTCCTCCTTCTCTGCGCTTCTTAGCATCCATTTACAGTCATCACCCCCTAACTGCAGGCAGTGGGAGGTTACACACTGTCCTTTTTCCATAGCAAACTGAGAAGACTACGAGTTTTTCAGGTGTTTTCACCCCTCCTATTCACAGCCTCGACCAATCCATGTCCCATCTTGTATGAGGAACCTCTTCCCCGCAGCTGCTCTTTGCCCTCCCACACAAACACCCCTTGCCAAAGGGGACCCCCAGCTCTTGCTTTTCCCCTCTTTCACTCTTGTCATTCCTGGGTTTTTTTCACTTCTTTCACTAGTGTGACTGAAGGTTTCCTCCTTATCTGTGCCTCTCTGGGATGGCAGACAGGCTGGAGACCCTCCTGCAGCTACTCGACACCTCTCATCCCCGAGTGCACTGGATCCAGGAGAAGAGCAGGGACCAGCTCCGTATTGCTGCAGGTACAGAAATCCCCAGGATAACTGTGCTCCTCAAGCACCACCAAATTTCTCTCAGCGCTCACCCCAGCACCATCAGCACGTACCAACAGCACGCTGCCAGCCTTCCCCATCCTGTGCCTTTGGGTCAGGGTGCCCAGTGCACGCCTTTTATCGCAAACGAGAGCAATGCATGCAAAAAGCCAAAACGCCTGGTGCTCTGCTCTAATCCCAGCACACGACATGAGGGAGGCACCTCCGGGGCTGCCAGCACCGTGGCTGTTTGCTGCGTACCCGAGTACTGGGAGGCAGGAGGAGGGCAGGGGAACAGGAACTGAATCAAAGGCCAACTTCATGGTCTGCAAAACCAAGCGGGGAGTAGGGGATAAGAGAAAAGCAGAGTAGTGCAGACAAGACTGAGCAGCCTTGATGCCCGAAAAATTACAAGCTGCTGTTTCTCCATTCCCCCTCCCCATTGCTGGGGGCCCTGCTGGTGGCTAAGAGGTGACAGCAGTCTCTTCTGAAGAGAGGAATGCCTCCTCCCTGACCCCCCCAGCTATGCCAGCTGGAGACCTGGGGTGGGGCAACCCACAGGAATTGGGCGCCCAGGCCGGGACCCCCCAGCTGCTGCACCGACAGGTGGGAAAGGCATGCCGGCAATCCTTGCCGCCCTGGGATGCACTGGCGAGCTGCACCCCACACCACCAGCCAGCTATTAATAAATACAGGAGTGAAACCAAACGCCTCTGCTTCCACTTCTTTAAAAGCCCAGATTCAGCCTCTGAAAGGGTCTGTTTCTGGCCATCCGTCCTACCCTCGACTCCAGTGCAGGAGCTCCCCCACCCAGGTGTACAATTCCTGCTGACTTAGCAAGCTTGGCAAGCAAAACGTGGGATGAGGCAGCCTGAGGATTTAACAAAGTGTATTTTGTTGCTGTTCAACCCATCGTGTAACATGTGAAGGGAATTGCATTTGCACAGCAATACCTTACCCACTAACACACCCCTTAGGTTTTTGCATCTCTCTCTGTCCTCCGGTCCTACTCGATAAATACACCTTCAGATCTGCCACCTGCCGACCCCCCTCGCTGCATTACAGAAACCCCTGACCTGTTGATTTACAAAGCACAAAACAACAGACCTCCTCCCCGAGTCTGCACAGACCACCTCTGAGGTCAGGAAGGGTTTGCATGGACACAGCAGTCTGGCTGTGGAAACCCGCCCTTAACCACAAACACCACTTGAGAAACGCACTAAACATGCAGCTAAGGCACGGGTCCTTGTAAACCAACAGACAAATAACCAAACTCCTCAACATAATAACGATTTAGGGGAAAAGACTATTGTTTGTAAAACAGAAAAACAGCATTCTGAAAACCAATGACGTTTCCTTGTTTTCTGCGGCACAACCAGAATTTCAAGTCTCCTCACAAAACTCTGCAATAAATATTCTTTATTATTTTGCTACCTTATTAGATATTTTGGGGACTGAATTACATGGAATATTCCACATATAATGTCTTGACAGCAGATACGAATTTTACAAAACTCAGTGCAGTCCACTGCCACACGGAGATAAACTCTTGCAAACCAGATACAATGGTATTACTGGGATGTAGAAGAATCATCATTCCATGCAATACAAGAGAAACTCTTTAAAAGCTTTACAGGGAGAACATTCAGTCTTTGTAATTCTTTCACTCTTTAGAGGTTTGGAGTTGCCTTGTTTCCTTTCAAGTGCCCAAAAATTCTAGAGGGGAAGCAGTTGTTTCCTGCATACCAAAATGCTTTGTCATTTACCCAAAAAAACCTGCCTGAAATAGTTGCTAACATTCGTTTCCCCCTCCACTCCGAATACAGATGTAAAAAGTTAGTCTGACTTCTCTGTCCTCTTGTTCACCTTTGACGCTGATCAATCCACTTTGAGCAGCCTGTGCTCACCCAGACAGCAGAAGGGGACACGTCTTGAATTTCCAATTCATGTTCCAACCGTGAAGTCGCTCCCCCCTGCCCGTGCTGCATTTCGCAGGATTTGCTCACGGGTCCTTCTGGGAGAGCTGAACAGCCTCTTTCAGGAGTGGCTGGGGCCACGAGGACGCAAATGCCACTGGCAGGAAACTTGTGTTGCAGGAATCACGCAACAGGGATGTTTGAGAAACTGCTCAGAGAACAGGTCAGTTGATCTCTTCTCAGCAATCACTGATCTCCAAGAGTGGTGTGTTAGCAGATATGACTGGATTTCGTAGAGATTAATAATGTGATGGAAAGCGTCAGTAAAAGTGTTTCTTAATTCCCCGTGGCACCTTCTGCACATCCCGTCCTCACAGAAGAGGGGGAGGCTGCCTCTCCCCATGGTAGCCCTACCTTACCACATCCTTATTTTGTCCTTGCTACTGGTTTTCACTGTTGATACTAGGCATGTTCCCCCATTTACACACCTTTGCCAGTACAATGTGGCAAAGCAGATGCAGCCCTCAGAGCTTCAAGGAAAACCCTGAAGAAAGTGGAGTAACCCGGTGCCCACTGATATCACAATACACCATAAAGTCTCCAGGCACCACTTTTCCATGGACCCGAGATCTCACCTGAAGTACTCAGCTTTTTATTCCTCTGCTCCTTCTCTACAGTCTCACTGTATGCAATGCTTTTCCAGCTGCACCCATTCCTCATACTGAAATAAAATAACACAGCACAGCATCTGACCAGCAGGCAGCCACTTGGCCATGCAAGCATGCAAATTTCTTGGCAGAGCTTGGATTCTAGCGCACAGCTTTACTAGCACAGTAAGAAATTGTAATAGTTCTATAAATTGAGATTTTCCAACAGCTACTGGGAACTGCTGGCTAGCATCTTGGGACAAGGACAAAGACAGCAGCACTTCTTGCGGTGGCCACATGCAGCACCATTATGGAGGCTCGGGTGACTTCAGCACGCTAATGCTGATAATGAGCTTGTGGCAGCACAGACACACGGGTGAGCATTCAATTACTCACCCCGTGGTTAACACGCAGTGAAAGCAAAGACTAGAGCCACGCAGGCCTCCGCGAGTTTCGTTTCGTAATGCGCCATTAAATCCCCATTAAATAATGACAGCTTTGTCCCAGGGGCTGGGGCTGAGCAGGGGGTGGCCCATCTCGTTCTGAAGCCACCCAGCTCAGGCCCTCGCCTGCTGATGCGGGGGCACCGCTGCCTGCCCCAGGCAGGACCTGAAGTGGTGACTTCAAGATGAAAATATTCCTACTCCATTCCCTGCCACTGATACCCTCCCAGCCTTACGGACCAGATGCAGTTACTATAGCTCAGCATCCTCAGAAATAGTTACATTCCCCTTGAAGTCCTGAAATATGTATTTCTGATTTTTTAAGACCTAGTTTGAGGGATTGGCATTTTTATCACACAGATGTGAAACATTAAGTGTAGTTGGTGCGGGAAACTTTTTGCAATGGAAAAAAATTATTTCTAGTACTCTTGCCACAACCTGTGAAGCTACATTTAAAAAAATCTGCTCAAGGACACTCATAGTTAAATATACCAACAGCAACAGCTTTGCTTCCTTGTGAAGATGGGTCTTTTGAAAAAATGGTATTTTGAAGGATCCTTATGTGTCTAAAGAGGTAGATACGCTATTTGGAAGTGTTCTTTGTGACTGAAATGGGAAGAACTTCATTATATTTGAAAACAAGCTAAACATAAAATCAAAGTTAGATGTCCAAACACTCAGGCACTTTGTAAAATGTGCTTTGTATCTGTTTACACATTTAAGCACGTCTATATATTGAAGACACCATCTCTACAGTGTTACTACACTATACTTGTGGACTGTATTGCTAAAATAAAATTCTTACTGCACCAAAATCACAAATCTGAAGACTGTGTCCTCACCACAAGGAAGATTAATGCCAGAAGTTCACATACTACTAATAAATCAAATCATTATTTGAAAAAAAAAAAAAAAAAAAAAAAAAACAAAAAACACCACACAGCATTGAAAAGTATCTTTTTACTGCTTGAAGAGTAGATTCTTTAATTTACTAGGATGTAGTTTTCTAAATGCAAAATCTTATTTAAAAAAAAAAAAATCAAAAAACAAACCAAACAATCCACAGGTATATTTCCTAGGCAAACTCCTTTAGAGTTGGTACAAGCCATCCTTTTAAAATTCTCTAGGCTTTGCCATAAAAAGTATTTGGAGAGCTAGCTGAAGTGTGACACTCCCAATTCACCTCACTTCTGGGTGTAACTTCTGCTCCTAAACTGTGCGCTAAATACAAAGGGGAAACAGTTTCCACTTGGGTCACTGTAGGTAGGCTGCCCTTGCCCTGCTGCAGAAAGGAACCCAGGTACAACCCTGAACTGTTGATATTTGGAAGCAAATTCTGTGGTTCAGGGCTGCTGCTATTTTGCGACCCACAAAAATGCAAGTGCTTATACCAACCCCTGTGTAAGTATTTCAGCATAGTACTTGAAAGGGGCAAAGTGGCAGATGACAAAACAAAACTAGTGTTTCCAGCCTCTTATGTCAGTTACTTCTGCAACCGGCACCAATTTAAGATGAAAGCTTTCAAGGTACCAAATTTTTCATAAAGAATTTACCATCAGCCCCGCTCAGCTCACTCCCAGGAGCTATAGGGGGGCAAGTGTGGATGGAGATGTCCTTCCACTTCCACTCTTCAGGGCCTTATCTCCATGAGAAGTGATTTTCTAGTAATACACACACAATACAGTGCCACACAAAACCTGCTTTATTTTCCTTCCACTTAAACGCTTCCCAGATGACACAAGCTGGGATCAAGTTTCAGATCCTTCTGAAACTGAGATGTAAGTGCTCACACGCAAGCTCATGTTATGACAAGAGCAAAGCCTGGACCGTATTGGCAAAAGGAGGTGGACCGGCTGACCTGGGTGCTGCCATGCAGAACCTGTCCACGAGTTTAGTCTGAATTTTTAAACCTTCTTTTAAGGTGAAAAATGAGCACTGCAACATCAGTTACCATCGGAAAGTAAGATGGTTGCTTCATCCAGTTTTAGAAATGAATAATATAGACCATAAACACACAACACAGCAACACTTCTAGCGAGCAACCATATTAACTCCAGTGCTCTAACTGAACGTGGGTGCTTTTTCTGAAGGCAGAAAGGTGCTTTTACCCCAGCTTGCAGCAGTATCTCAGTTTTCATAGGGATGGAGACAGCATTGTGGCTACCACCATTACTTAAAAAAAATAAAATCTTCAGCTACAGAGTTAAAATCCAAGCTCCTCAAGTTTTTCTGGGCTTCAGACTGGGACCATCCCCACATCTGCAATGTCATATGGAAAAACAAATGTAAAAGGGACACAGGAATCATATGCATGACAATCCAAACGAGAATCAGCAGCTAGCTTCCCCCCCCCCCAGTTTCAGCATGAAAAGGAAAAAAAGAATCAGGTATTTGCACATACACATTTTTTATTTGCTGACAAACCTTTCACAGCTTTGCAGTTACTTCTAAGTAGCAATATTGTCACAATGGCTGTAGAACAAATTTGCAGCTAAACAGATAAAAACCCCTACATGCCTTCGAAGGACACAGCAGCAAAGCATTTAGGGAATGGATTCCTTGGAACTGAGCACTCATAACCCAGTGCCTACTGTGCATTCACTCCCTTCAATAGCTATGGTAATTAGGTTGTCTCATGTTATTGTGACCTACAATTTATCTATGGGGACACTCCAGGGGAGCTCTGGGTCCTAAATCTACTAATTTCACATTTAGAAAGACCCAGGCATTACAACAATGCTGAATTGATATGCAGAACATTCAGATAATTTTAAACACTTGAACCATTGTCCTCAGATGTAAAAAGATCAGGGCTTCCTTCAAGCACACATTGTGCAAATTCACTGGGTGTTTCACGTTACACTGAAGGGATGTTTGCTGAAATGCAACTGGGCCATGGAAGTGGTAGTTGATTAAGTGGAAAACAAGGATTGTTGGGCACAATGACTTTTATAAACCATGCACAAAATTTAAGCTGAGATTTACAGCAAAGATTTCTGGTCAGTTTTTTCTATGCTGATTGAAAATAAGGTAATCGACCAGAGTATACAAGTTAGTTTCTTGCACAAGTTACAACCTTCTGATGAAATTTTGCTCTAGCTTCTGGCTTTAGCAATACAGTACCACTTGATCCAATTCTAATAAGCAGTCCAGGCAAAGCTACAGTCTAGTGATACCATCATGTTAAATAGTTCTTCAGTGCCTGAGTATCTGCAGTCCTGGATGACCTAATAGCATGGTCTCACCCTACTCATACATTATAGCTGAATGGGCAATCATGTGGAAACTTTGCGAACAAGTTTCCAGTTTAGGGCAGAGCATCAACCTAGATCAGGCAAATAACCTTCAGCCTAATTCTGTATGAGAGATTTTGGGGATCATTTACCATCTCCTTTACTCGGATCTAACCAAAGTGCCATTTCTTAGAGACAGGTCATTATGGGGAAATATTCCCTGCAAGCTTCTGGACATGAGCAGAGGAGCTCCGGCGGGCTTTGGCACAGCTGCTCTTCAGGACATGGCTAAGCCCTCCTGCCCAGCCCTCCCCGGCAGCTTCAGCCGGCGCGGCAGCCTGGGGACGCGAGGAGGGAGGCAGAAGTACACATTGCCCTTCTGCCCTGCCAGAGAATGCAAAGAAAGAGGAGAGCAGACACCTAGAGAGAGAAGTGTCAAACTGCCTCAGCAAAGCTTGCCAGACCTTCCAGAGCCCTTATTAATGCAATAAATTCATTTTTGGGAGGGTTAAAAAAAATTCAGATCACCGAATGCTTAAAATTACATTCTATGAGTTAGATTAAATACAAAGTATGCACAGGTTCTCCACTGAGAAAACTGAACGTATTTATCTTTTTAATTGAATCTAGCCATATAAAATTATCCCGTTAAGTAGATTAGAAATTTGATGTACCGGGCCCCCAATGTGGTTTGCCTTTAATATTTGTGCATTCAATTACTGTTTTTGAAAAGTAGGAATTACTCGTTGCAACCCTAATGCTATATTTATTCATGATTTAGACCTATTTTAAGATTAGGCCCGACTTAATTGTACCAAACTATCAGCAATGGAGTCAGACTACTGAAACTCATTATCATTTATCTGCCTGGTATCTACATTCTGCAAATCTGTGAAGAAGAAAAAGAGAATACTTCCTCTTGTTACTGCTGGAATAAAATTAGAGGGTGTCTGTGGAGTCTGAAAAGCAGTTATATCCAGATGCTCCAGTAAAGTATTTATTTTTTGATGAAAAAAGTTAAAACATGAAAACTGTTCTAATAAAAAAAGATATATGACAGAGGGAAAAATCTCAGTTACGTCTCCCTTCATAATTCACAGGGAAAACCCAACTGTAATAGCAAGAGTCCACATTATGGACTTGGAGCTGACACCAATTGCTGCACACGTGTCAGGAAGAGGTGAACAGTCCGTCTCTCCTACTCTTTTCCTTGCAAGAGATTCACCAACATCTTGACTAGATCTGTAGAAGGAAGGGCTGCCCTTTTAGTGTTTAAGGCAAAGATCACCCAGACACTGCCCACGCCAAGAGTACAGTCCTCTCCCCTCGCCACACAACGCTGCTGTCCTTCAGCTTCATCAGCAGCCCCTTCACAACAGCAGTGCTCCTCTCAGCTTTTGCGAGACACGGAGGCAACTTCCAAAGACTAAAGGAAATGTGGTCAAAGGACCTTCAAGTTTCTATCACAGTGGCACTATTTCTGCATTTATGCCTTAAATATCAACAGCAAATTACATCTATATGTTTTCTAAATCACTCGTTATCAATTTTCTTTGTTTAACCATTAGCTAAGTAAGCATATGTACGGACACCTACTTGTATTATTTCCAGCCTGCCTCTTCCTTACTCACATTGCAATTCCTAGGGAGATTCCCCATCATGGTTTTTGCAAAAGCCTTCTTAAGCATCATGTTAAAGCTCTTGCAGAAATCCTAGCCTTGAGCTTGTTCTAGGTGAAAGGTACTGCAGAAGTTCAGCACAGTCGCATGTCGTTCTAACTCTGGAGCTTTGCAGATTCTATCATTAGTCTAATGAAGTTGAAGTGTTACTGTAATTTGTCAAGAGAAATTAAAGAACAAAGACAGCAGCCGCAAGGACAGGAAAAGATACAATTCCTAGGAAAACATTTGTTTTTATCAGTCAGTAAAACAGTGCTGTAAATCTGCACTATATTCGTCGTGGGAAAAAAAAAGTAAGAAGATAGTTACCAAGAGTCTGCTTGTGTTTCCTACATGTACAAAATGACCATTACTTATAAAATCAGTGTTCTGCGTAGATAAGAGCAGGAAATTAACAACAGTCTCCATAGTTTTCAATGCAAGGCAATATATTCTTTCGTAACAGAATAAAACCCAATATAGAATAAAAACCTTAGACGCTAAAAAAAAGGCATCCAAAATACACAGCTATAGGCACTCTGGACTGCTCTGTCAGTGATGAGCAATGAAGCAAGATAGCTAGGTTCAGACCTTACTTGTGACAATTATAATACTGTTATGCCTCAATTTAAATAATTAAAAAAAAAATACCACACCCCAAGCTTCCAATTTACACTGACTTTTTAGAATATATTTTTCTGAGGAATTGTGTAGTGTATGTGCACTTAAATTCTACAAAAGAAACAAGCAGGCGTTCTTTCATTTACAGCATACAGACAGCACTATGCAGAATACCTTAAATATAAAAGGCATACAATACATCCTTTTGTCCCCTAATATACAATGCCAAGGAACTCCTCACTTTAATTACATAAATATGCCATTTTTCAGAAAATGTTTGTCATATAGATCAAAGAGGTAAATGTTTCAACTATTATTTGGTTTGAAAAAAAGAAAAGAAATAAATCAACTTTGAGGTGTTCATTTCTACCTTACACAGAACAGATGATGCCAAACAGTCCAGAGACTCCATTACAAGGTGGTTGTTATCAAGAAAAGTATTCTAAAAATGTAGAGGCCTCAAATGGTTTGTTTTGATTTCGAAATAGACAATCTGTCTGAAATTCTAGCCAGACACTGAAGTGGAGCTGAAAAACGTTGTGTTTAGGATTTATAAGCAAAATAAATGTTTATTGTGGAATAGTTCTGTAAGGTATATATGAGTCATTTTTAACCACAGTATCTCCCAGATAAACACAACTGCTGTGTTTATAATGAAAATTAATTCAGTTACGTAGGTATTTCAGTTCATAAAACATCTGACACAATGGAAGAGGTATTTGACAAGCCCTAACCAGTACTTTTTCTCTGATCTTTCGGGTACTTTTTGCTTGTGAAAGGAGAAACAACGAAAAGTATACACAGAAAAACTGCTTGGAAAAAAAATCCTTTCCCCCAAAAGAAGGGTGCAGTTGCAGCGATCAGGGAGGGAAATCAGGTAGAAAAAAGACCCTGCTTACTCCTGTGATCAAGTTGCCATGTAGCTAAGACTGGGCCCAGTGGCACTTACTTTCATATAAATTATGAACTAATCTCGCCCTTGTTTGACAAATTCTGTTTGACATAACAGAGGGTCAAATCACACAGGTGTTCATTTCCAGGTGTTTCTCATATATTGCCATTACCTACTCATTCATCTCATTCAATGAGACTAAGAGTTGGATGGAGCCAGTTGCTCCCATTCCTCTGAGCTCTTTTAAAAACCTACACTGTATTTTCCTCTTTATGCACAAGGAACAGTATCACGAGTCTTAGAGACTAATATCTCACACAGAAGTAGTTGCCACCTGAGCCTCTCTGCACTCAGAAGCAGCACAGTGCAAAAACCAGGAAGAAAAACACAAATTTGAATGTGTTCTGTAGTCACTAAACTTTAAAAATGAACTGCATTTTTTAGAAGTTTGAAGGAAAAGTGGGTAGCTAACATGTCAAGACAAAGAATGGAGCTGCTGCTAATGACCTT